>FMJZ01031474.1_pt1 | contig 10482 bp, 9 predicted proteins | sample 1987881 | NCBI WGS metagenome assembly FMJZ01 (sample SAMEA4378227, study PRJEB15110) | soil metagenome | biome: soil; feature: Field; material: Soil | place: India | collected 2015-03-11 | depth 0 m | reverse complement strand
TTCTTTAAAGGGTCCGTTGGGCCTGTGGTATAATTTTTATTGGTAAAAAATTCCAATTTAAGAATAGATGAGGACATAATTTTGCCTTTTAATTAAATACTTAGGAAGTTATTAAAAAGTGAAATTAATTTACCCTTGTCCTGTATTTTTTGAAGAATTAGCCCTTTGTGTGAAAGGCCTCTTCTTGGGAAGATAGGAAGAAGGTACCACTATAATGGTGAATTCGTGGTTGAGTCAAGTCAGGAATATCTATTGACAAAATTCGCCTCTTATTTAATACTATACATTATATTTTAAGGAGATAGTGTCTATCTGTCTTTTTATCTAATAGTGAATTTCGGGAAAAGATTAGATTATATTTTTAAGTAAGAAGGTGAGAAAATTAATGTCAAAAACAAGTATTAAGGAACTCAAAAGAATAATAGAAGAGAAAGATAAAGAAATAGTTTTTTAAAGTCTGAGCTAGAGAAGAAAAATGCCGAACTAGATAGAATAATTGAAATATCATCTTTGGTAGCATCACATCTTAGCTCTACAGATAATATACTTAATCTCATAGTGACGGTGACGACTGAAATTTTAAGTACTAAAGTCTGCTCCATAATGCTTATAGATGAAGAAAAGAAGGAATTCGTAATTAAAGCTACCCAGAGTCTAGACGAAGAATACAAAAATAAGCCAAATTTAAAACTCGGCCAAGGTATATGTGGATTAGTAGTAAAGGAAGGACGTCCTATTATAGTATCAGATGTTCGAGAAGATCCTAATTTTTTCTACAAAGATATTGCTAAAAGACTAGATCTAACTTCTATGCTTTCAGTTCCTATGTGCTTTAGAAACAAGATTATTGGGGTAGTAAATGTTTATACCTCAGAAAAACGCAACTTTACAAAAGAGGAAGTTAATATTGTTCAGGCATTGGCTAATTATGCAGCTATAGCTGTTGGGAGTGGTCAAATCATAGAAGAGATGACAAAGCTCAAAGAGACTTTAGAGACTAGAAAGTTAATAGAGAAAGCAAAAGGAATTCTTATGAAACTTAGAGGGTTAAGCGAAGAAGAGGCTTATAGATTCATACAGAAAAAGAGTATGGATACCGGAAAGACGATGAAAGAGATAGCCTCTGCTATATGTCTCTTTTCTGAAGTTATTAGCTAGTATGCATATAATCTAATGCATGAACGCTTATTGCAAGTTTGACATGTTAAAGTTCAAAAAGTAGGTTTAGGATATCCTGATCATCTGCTGCTACGTCTTAGGTTTGAAGGTTAAAATAACCTACTAGCTAATGCGGATTTTTAAATTTTAGGGCGTCAAAATTGTGAGAATGCCTATAGGATGGAAGAGAAGTTGGTAACCCCTTGGCTATGCGGCCAAGGGGTTCTTAACTTATATTGCCAAATCTCCCCTTTCTCCTGTTCTTATCCTTATAATATCTTCCAGAGGATAGATAAATATTTTACCATCACCGATTTCCCCAGTTTTTGCAGTATTTACAATAGTATCTACTATTATATTCACTTCTTCATCTTTCGCTATTATTTCCAGTTTCACTTTAGCAATAAATCTTACGGTATAAGCCTTTCCCCTCCATTGTGCGGTGATCCCTTTTTGTCTTCCATGCCCTTCCACTTCTGTAATAGTTACACCAGGATAGCCAAGTTTCTGAAGAGCATTCAGTACAGGGTATAATTTCCCAGGTCTAATTATGGCTTCTATTTTTTTCATCTTAATACCCCCCTTTCTTAGAATCTAGATTATCAAAAGATATGGTTTCTGGCAGTATTTCCTCTTTTGTTACCTTTATACCTAAATATCCAGATACTCCCATTTCGGATATATCAAGCCCTTCTATTTCAGAGACTGGATCTACCCTCAGTCCTACAATCCGGTCTAGCAACTTAAAGAAAAGATATGAAGCGAAAAACACAAAGACAAAATTTGTAATGACCCCAATAACTTGTGCTAGGAGTTGTCCTACATCTCCATAAAATAATCCTCTAACATTTCCTGCAATACCATTGAGCCCATCCCCATAAGTTCCATCTGCAAAGAGACCTAAAGCCAAACAACCCCAAGCTCCACATATGCCATGGACAGAGATGGCCCCTACAGGATCATCAACTCTAAGAATCCTGTCTATGTAGAGCACACTACCAACTACTAATAATCCAGCTATAGCACCAATAATAAAGGCAGATACACTATTTACAAATGCACATGGAGCTGTTATAGCAACTAATCCTGCTAACATACCATTTGCCATCATACTAGGATCGGGTTTTCCAAACTTGATCCACATTAGTATTGTAGCTGCAAGAGCTCCAGATGCAGAGGCTATCATCGTATTGGTCGCTATAATACTAATTCTAAGGTCTGTTCCTGTTAGTGTAGAACCTGCATTAAAGCCAAACCAACCAAAAGCCAAGATAAATGTACCTATAATAGCCATAGGAATGTTGTGACCTGGTATGACATTTACACTACCATCTTTTCCATATTTGCCCAAACGTGCCCCTATAACCATTGCTCCTGCAAGAGCAGTTATGCCTCCAACCATATGCACTACAGATGAACCAGCAAAGTCTAAGAATCCATGACCTAAACCAAAGTTTACTCCTAGTTGAGATAACCAACCTCCTCCCCAAACCCAGTTTCCATATATTGGATAGAGAAACATAGAAATAAAGAAGCCATAGATTACAAAGGGAAGAAATCTCCACCTTTCTGCCATTGCTCCAGTAGGTATGGTAGCTGCAGTATCCATAAATACCATCTGGAATAAAAACAGTGCAAAGACTGCTACATTATAAAAATCTCCAGAGAGGAAAAACCCTTTTAGACCTAATAACCCAAAATTTTTCCCAAAAAGATTTATACTAAGTTCTCGATTTAGCCCATCATACCCACCCAAAGTTGCTATAGGACCAAGTCCACCAAACATAAATGCAAAACCACAAATCCAAAAACCTATTATACCGATAGCATATATCAAGAAATTCATTGCCATAGTATGAGCTACATTTTTTGCTCTAGTAAATCCTGTTTCTACCATTGCAAATCCTGCTTGCATAAACATAACAAGGAATGCCGATGTAAGTACCCAAATAAAATTAATAGCTACTCTATCATGGCCTATTTCGTTTACTATGTCTATTAAAGTGACTTTGTCTTGAGTCTTAGTTGATACATCTGTCATATTTCCAGTAATAGCTTCATTAGGATTGTTCTCTTTAGCCCAAATTATACTGCTCAAACTAAAAACAAATAGTAATAAAATAACAATAAATATTAAATGTCTCATTTTATTTCCTCCTTTTAGGCATATAAATAGATAAACTACAAAAGCCCTTCTTTAGGGATTTCCAACGGTGGAGGATAAGATTAAAAGGGTTATAAACAACACTGCTCTCTGACTTCTCTGCCAGAACAGATAACTAGAATATAGAACTTCTAGTTTGAATGAAATTATAACAAATAAATAATACTATGTCAACGGATTTAGAAATTGAATTCCCGGATAGGTACAGAGATACTTGCCATATTAAAAGAAGTTATAAAAAGAATTGAAGTTACCTTTCTCTCATAAACTGAGAGAAATATTTAAAGATAATAATAAGGAAGGAATTTTGTGGAGGAAGCGAAAGAGATCTTAAAGAGTAGAAGGATACCCTACCATTTTTTAGGAATAGAACTAAATCCTCCATTTCGCCTCTTCTAAAGAATCTTCAGATTTGAGTTTAGCAAGCTCATAATTCTTTTAAAGAGCTCCTCTGATAGAGGAAAAAAAGGAATATTTATTTGTAGAAGCCTATTCTACTGATTATCAGATAAAGGAAGCCTTGAGAAGTATGATCCAAGATGGGATTAGAATTTTGAAGGATGGTAAATACTGGAAAAATTATTATAAGAATACAGAAAACATAGAATTTGATATTTGGTACAATCTTTTAGATAGGGTAAGATATTATTGGGAATATAAAACAGTAAAGGAGGCTTTAATTAATCTTCTTAATGATTTTTCAAAAGGTATAGATATGAAATTTGTTTATCAGTATTTTTATGACTCTTATTTTCTCATAAGAGAGGGGAAAATCAAAAATGATCCTATGGATTTAATTAGAAATGAGATTAAAAGAGTTTTATAGGATTACCCTTTTTCAATTAACCTTTAAGAAATTTTTCTAAGATATCTCTAGCTACCACTCCCTCCATGGGGCCTTTTTTAGTAACACTAAGGGCCCCTATTATATTTGCTCTTATTAATGCCTCCTCAACAGTGTATCCTTCTAAAATGCTTACTATGAAGCCAGCATCAAAGCAATCTCCTGCTCCTGTAGGATCCACCTCTTCAATTTTAATGGGAGCAACTCTATAAACTTTATCTCCATAATAAGCTTCTCCTCCATTTTTTCCTTTTTTCAAAACAATAATTTTAATTCCTATATCCTTTAAATAATTAATTGCCGATGTTAAATCCCTTTTTCCTGTTATAGTTAATAATTCCCTTTCTCCCGAAAGTATGATAGAAATTTTAGATAGGATCCTATTAATAGTCTTTAGATATTCCTCTGATAATCCCAATTCAACTCTAATGTTGGGATCAAAGGTTATCATTTTATCAAATTCAAAGGATAAATCTAATGCTTTTTCAATAGCTTTTCTAACATTATCATTTATAGCAAGGGAACATCCCATTATATGAAGACATTTAATGTTTTTCATTAATTCTTCCGATACATCTTCAGGAGATATTTGACCAACAGCAGAATGGGGGAGATGAAATATAAATTTTCTTTCCCCATTTGAGAAGTATGTAACAAAGGCAATTCCTGTTAGATATTCTTTTGATTTCTTTATTAAACTTACATCAACTCCGTCTTTTTTTAACCTTTCAAATACATTTTTACCAAAATCATCTTCACCTATACATCCTAAAATTCCACCCTTTAAACCTAATCTTGCAACTTGATCTATAAAAATAGCAGGAGCTCCACTGGGAAAAGGTCCTAAAAACTCACCAGGATGTAAAAAATCTTGATCAATATTTTGAGCCATTATCTCTACTAAGATCTCTCCAATAGTCAATACATCCAAGCTCATAATATTCTCCTTAAAGCATTTTTTAAAATGATATCAAATTTTACAAGGTTTTAAAAAGTCATCTCTAAAAATAGAAATTTTGAGATTTAGAGAAATGTATTATCTCCACTTTGGCAGGTGTTTTAGGAAATACTTTCTCTCCTATGCTTAGATTCAAAGGAGGGAAAGAAGTTGCCGCCTCTTTTGGAGTATGGTTGATACCTCCAAAGTGAAAAGCTCATACTTTATTATGAGCTACCTTGTTTTGATAGTAGTATAATAGTTGTGTAGGAGGTGAATTTTGATGAAGTCTTATAGAAAAGAGCTTTGGTTTGAAATTCCCACGAGAAGAGCCTTTTTTAATATTACCGATACATTGCAAAAATGTGTAGAAGAAAGTGGTATTAAAGAAGGATTACTTCTTTGTAATGCTATGCATATTACAGCTAGTGTATTTATAAATGATGATGAACCAGGTTTACATAAGGATTTTGAAGTGTGGCTTGAAAAACTTGCTCCTGAAAAACCCTATGGCCAATATTATCATAATGTGGGAGAGAATAATGCCGATGCTCATTTAAAAAGAACTATAATGGGGCGTGAAGTGGTTATTGCTATAACCAATGGAAAACTTGATTTAGGCCCATGGGAACAGGTATTTTATGGGGAGTTTGATGGCAAAAGAAGAAAGAGGGTTTTAGTAAAAATAATAGGAGAATAAGATTTAAACCTCTTCTAACTCTTTTTTTATGTTTTTTGTTTTAAATTTCTAAATTCTGCATAGGCAAAATCTTTGTAAGATAGTTTTGTCATATCCAAAAATCATTCAATTTGGGTAAATAAACCATCGGTTTTTCCATAAGTTCCAAACTTTCATTATAATTCTTAATAATCTCTGCATAGTTCTAATTTTTAAAAAAATTCATCATTGATAATCTCCCATCAATTTTTATCACCTTTATGTTCTGAGATAGTCTTATTCGAGGAGTTTCTCCCTAGACCATTGACATTATTCGGTGGGTAAGTTGAAATACTAATATGGGAGATGTTGTAGAAGTAGAAAATTAAGATAGTGAGAGCTATTATGGAAGTATTCCTAAGGAGTTAAGTATAAAGCGTAATCCAAAAATAAAGAATAAAAATCCACAGGCTTTTTTGAAGATCTCAAGGATTATGCGGTTTCGGAAGAAAAATGTGGGAAGGATACTTGCTAATGCTCCCCAAAAAAATAATGGTGTGATGAGGGCTGAGCCTATTCCAAAACAAAAACCATAAAAACCTCCCATCCAGGGATTTTCCACGGTAAAGGCTATATATGTAAGAATACTTAATAGAGGAGCACAGGGAAAAGAAATATTCATGAAAAGACCCAGCAAAGCCATAGTAAGTATCTTATTTTTAACAGTACCCTCGAAAAGTATTCTACAAAGGGGAAGGAAAGATTCCCTTCCCCAGATCATAAAAATTCCTGTAAGGGAGATGAAACCTCCTATCACCATTAGGATATAACGAAGAAGTATTTCATCTTGAAGGGCATGGATGACAAATATTCCCAATAAACCAGAAAGAAATCCCAGTAAAAAATAGCTTAATAAGCGGAAAAGGGAAAAGATTAAAATGGTTTTTACCCCTTCCTTCCAGCCCTTAGTGGTTCCTGCCAGGTATATTAGTAAGGGGGGAGCACAAGATATGGTGCAGGAACTAAAGCTTAAGGTGAGACCAGCAATAAATAGTTCTAAAGGGAGATTTGTCCCCATATTCTAAGCACTCCAAGACTCATAATTTTGAGAAAGAAAACCAGAAAACAGGTCCTTATAATTCCATAGAGGGGAATGAAAAAGGTAGCCACAAGAATTGCTCCCATAACTGCTCCCAGAAGATCCGAGGCGTAAAGAATTCCAGCAGATTTTCCAACCCTTTTCTCCTTTGAAAGATATATCCTACTGGCAAGGGGAAACTGAAGTCCCACCAAAAATCCTGTGTTACAGTTAAGAAGGTATAATAGAAACTCAGTAAAAAGGGATACTTCTTGGGAATGGGTGAAAAGAAGCATGAGAATAAAGGGAAGAAAAAAAGAATAACTTATTATCAAAGTCTCTATCTTCTTTAAAACCTTAAAATTTTCCTTAATCCTTTCCATTCTGTAATTCATATAATAACCTCCTAAGGCAAGTCCCAACATGAAGGCAGAGGTCAGTATACCCATTTTATGGTAGAGATATCCATAGAGAATTTGAAAGGAAAAAACTAAAATGATGTTGAAGGTTAAACCAAAAAATCCTGTGGTTATAATAGCAAAAATTACAGATATTATATTTGATTTCTTTAGGAGAAAGAGGAAGGGAAAAAAAGAAAGGAAAAGAAAAGGAAAAAACCACCATTTTATCCTTTGAATTCCTTGGAAAAAGCTTCTACTTTCTGGATAGAAGATGACATTCCAGAGTGAAAGATTGTAAAAGGTTGCCAGGGGTTGGAGATCTCGATTGATCCTAACCTTTTCTCCTGAAAATTTTTTTAAAAAATACATAGCTCTTTCGGGAGAAAACTTATAGTAAAGATATGGTAAAGTAATAAGCCTTGTTGAGAGCTTTCTCTCCTGGAAGCGATGAAAGATCTCTTCTAAAGGGGGAATATTTCCTTTACTAAGGAAAGCCACAAAGATACAAAAATCTCCAGGAATTATCAAAACCTCCGGAAATACCTCTTTTAAAGTTTCAAAGATACACTTATTTTGTCTTACCATCTCTTCACTCATATAGGATTCCGAGGCGGGCATCCCAAAGGAAAAGATTCCTGAAGGGGCTAGTATTTTTGATACTTCCTGGAAAAACTCCCTGGTATAAAATCTGTTTAGCTGAAGGTTAGAAGGAGTAGGAAGATTCATGATTACTCCATCATATTTTTTCTCTTTTCTCTTCACAAAAAATCTTCCATCAGTATATTTCAGATTCACCCTGGGATCTTCTTCGTAAGGAAGAAATTTACGAGCTAAATTAATAATCAAGGGGTCTAACTCCACATAGTCCAACTCTTCTACATTGTGTTTAACAATCTCCTTTAAAACTCCCCCCATTCCTCCTCCAAGGAGAAGAACTTTTTTGGGAGAGGGATGAAAAAGAAGGGAAAGATGAGTTAATTCCTCATTAAAAGCTATATCAGGATAGGGTGCGGCAAAGAGAAGAAGACCATTTTCATAGAAATTCAGCTGTCCATTCATTTTAGTTATAGCAATATTTCCATAAATTGAATCTTCCTGATAAACCAGCTTCTGATTTCTCCATTGCCACCTTCGGGAAATCTCATTTAAATGGTTTATATTCTGAGAAGAAAAAAGGTAAATACCACCCCATAATAAAAATAAAGTAAAAAAGAAGGAAAAGGAATGAGGTTTAAGAAGAAGTATGGCGGTAATAAGGTTCATCAATCCAGAAAAGAGTGCTATCTGTAAAGGATTAAAATGATAAACTAAAAAATAGGTGAAAAGAACTCCTCCCATCATGCATCCCATGGCTTCTGCAATATAAATTCTTCCTATATAAATTGCAGAGATTTCTTCTTCAGAAAGAAGTCTACAGCCCAGGGCAAACTGAAAGCCGTTAAGGAGACAGGAAGGAGCAAGAACCAGAAGGGAAGAATAGAATATGAGAAGAAGAGGTACCATTTCTCCAGGCTCTATTCCTATTAAAGAGTTCACACTTCTTGAAAGAAGAATTTGAAGGGGAAGAATTAGGAAGAAAAGAATTTGGGTAAGGGAGAAAAGGGAAGGTTTTTTAGGGAATTTATCGACCCATCTTCCTAAGATCCCACTTCCCAATGCGGTGAGAAGTAGCCAGTTTGCAAAGATTACCCCTAAGGAAAGTTCATTACCTTGAAAATTAACAATAAGTTCCCGTATCAACAGTACCTGGGCTATGCTTTCTCCCAATCCCACCGTAATAAAGGACAGAAGGAGAAGATCTTTTTTATTCCCAGACACCGGGAATCCTGTGATTACAGAACTTACACTTTCCTCCTCTAATATTATTCTCCAATACCTGGAAATGGATTCTTCTAATTACCACCTTCTTACATTTGGGACAGAAGGTGCTGTTTGCTACATGTCCAGGAACATTACCAATGGTGACATATTCTAATCCTACTTTCATAGCAATGTCTCTTGCCCTTTCCAAGGTCTCAATGGGGGTAGGAGGTAGGCGGGTTAATTTATAGGCAGGGAAGAATCTGCTGAAATGCACAGGAGTTTCTTTTCCTAAATTATCCCTTATCCAAATACACATTTCCCTTATCTTCGTAGGATCATCATTGAGGGTAGGAATGATAAGGCAGGTAATTTCAAACCATACTCCTGATTTCTTTATGGTTTTCAGGGTGGCAAGAACAGGTTCCAGCTGGGAGAAGGAAGTCTCTCTATAAAACTCTGCGGTAAATCCCTTCAGATCCACACAGACAGCATCAAGATATTTAAGAAGTTCTTCAAGAGGTTCTTTGTTAATGGCCCCATTGGTATGAAGATATACTCTTAATCCCTTCTGTTTTGCTATTCTGCAAACATCATATACCCATTCATAAAAAACTGTAGGCTCATTGTAAGTGAAAGAGATAGAGGAACATCCATATCCTCGGGCTTTAGATACTGCCTCCTGGGGAGAAAGATAAGGAAGCCGAAGTTCCTCTTGGGTGCGGGTGGAAAGATGCCAATTATGACAGAAAGTACATCTTAAATTGCATCCTGCAGTTCCAAAACAAAGGGTAGTGGTTCCTGGAAGAAAGTGGAGAAGAGGTTCCTTTTCCACAGGATCGATCTGAGCTGTAACATGACCATATACTAGAGTATAAAGGGTCCCTTTCCTGTTTACCCTATTGGTACAGTATCCCCTTCCTCCGTCAGGTATGGTACAGCGCCGAAAACAGAGCTGACACTGAACCATGTTATTGGCAAGTTTTTGGTAATACTTGGCTTCCACATTTCTTTCCGAGGTAAACCTAGATTCTTTAAGCATTTCTATATCCAAGAAAGGTACAGGAAGAATGGGAATATTCCCCTTAAGAGCCATTGCTCCTCCTGCTATTAAGAAGGAAAGAAGGATTGTAATTTCAAGGATCAAAGATAGTTTATCTTTCGATTTCTTATTCCTCAATATCATCCCTCCTCTAAGGATATTATACTCCTTTTTATTTAAAATTTCAAAATAAGTCACAATATGTTCTTATTGCAAATTAGTCGGTTGAAAAGGTATCTAGTTTCTTTTTCAATACATTCTTGTTATTATTCCAGATATTTTTCTCAATTCATGATATGGGTACTATTCATGGTAGACTGTTCTCCTATCCTTTCCTCCACCCTGGTAAGTATGTCTTCACCTATTCAAAAAATTTTAAAAATTCCCCTTGACATATTAA
>FMJZ01008312.1_pt1 | contig 10482 bp, 5 predicted proteins | sample 1987881 | NCBI WGS metagenome assembly FMJZ01 (sample SAMEA4378227, study PRJEB15110) | soil metagenome | biome: soil; feature: Field; material: Soil | place: India | collected 2015-03-11 | depth 0 m | reverse complement strand
GGGTACCCCAGAGGGCTTCCGCCTCCTGCTGGAGGCGGGGGAACGCTGGTCCCCGGAGCGGGAGGATGGGGAAAGCGGGGGTGTACGGCTCCCCAACCCCGTGGACATCAACCGGGCCTTTATCAACGGGCACCTCTACGTGCCCGTGCGCATCCTGGAGAACCGAGGGGAGGAAGGGGCGCGCTACCGCACGGTGGTGATCCGCTCGGATGGAGCGGTGCTGGGCTGGGGGTATTTGCCTGCTCCCCGTGGCACCCCCCTGGAGGACCGGGTCCTGGCCCTGGACGACGGAACCATCATCCGTAAGCCGCCCAAGGCCCCCGCGGGTAGTTCCTGGAGCGAAAAGGCCATCAACCGCTTCCTAAAGGCCAGGGAGGCTGGGAAGAGCGCCATGACCCTGCGCCCCCCAGACCTGCCCAGGCTGATCATCCAGCACCTGCGGCAGGTCCTCCTTCCCCGGGAGAACGACTACGTCCTGGCCGCCTTGGTGGTAATGACCTCCTATGTGCAAGCGGTATTCGACGCTGTACCCCTGGTGCTCATCGTGGGCCCCCCCGGTTCGGGAAAAACGGAGCTGGCCCGGCTTATGGCGGACGTGGGGGCCAACGGGGTGGTGATCACGGGGCAGACCAGCGCGGCTACCGCCGCCCGGTTGATCGACGAAACCGGGGGACTGGTGGCCTTCGACGACCTGGAGGAGGTCCGCCAGCGCTCGGGCAGCGCCGAAGCCTCCAACCTGGAGCAGTTCCTCAAGGTGTCCTACAAGAAGGAAACCGCCCTCAAGCAGTGGACGGACACCAAGGGCATGAGGGTCCAGACCCTTAACTTTTTCGGGGTAAAGGTGATCACCAACACCCAGGGCACCGGGGAGATCCTGGGAAGCCGGATGTTCACCATCCGCACCGTTCGCCTTAAGGATCTGGGCTACCGGGACCGGCCCACGGGGCTTACCCCCGAAGGCCTTCAGGAGCTCCGGGACAACCTCTACATCTGGGCCATGGAAAACGCCCCCAGCCTCCACCAGCTCTACCGGGAGAGGTTCTCTGGCAAGGGCGACCGCCTGGAGGAAATCGCCGCCCCGTTGCGCACCATCGCCCACCACTTGGGGGATCCCGACCTCCTTTCCCGCCTGGAGGAGGCCCTCCAGCGGCAGGCGGAAGGACAGGGGGGCATGCCCACGGATGCGGAGATAGTGGAGGTGGCCCTAAAGGAACTGATCCGCCAGGGGTACTACTCCCACGTGGCCCTGGTGCACGTCATCATGGAGGCCAGAAGGCAGGTTGGGGATAGCTGGGGACGCGAACGGACCAACGACATCCCCCGGTGGCAGGATCCCAAATGGGTGGGCCAGATCGTCCGCAACTACGGCTACGCCGAACCCGCATCGCTCCGCCCACGCCTTTGGGAGCGGCAGTACCGGGTGATAAAACTGGACCCCTCCTTCGTGGAGCGGGTGGTGAAGGAGTTGCTGGACAGCGGAGTCCAGCCAGAACCCCATAGGCAACCCCTGGCCTTCTGCTTGGAAACCGCATGCGAAGAATGCCCTTACCTGAACCTGTGCGACATGAAGCAGGACAAGGAGAAATGGGTACAGAAGTATGGGAAGGCCAAGATGGAGTACCTCAAAAAGCAGAGGGAAGAGGAATTCAGGTCCCTCATCGGCCCCGATCTCGTCTCTTTTGTGGGTGAGCCAGATGAAGAGCAAAACACGGCCGGAAAAGCCTAACCTCCCAGGCCCTGGGCTTCCCCCCAAGAACTTGGGGTCCTGGGGTGCTCAAGACCCCAGGTACCCAGGGGCCGGGGGGATAGACTAGGAGGGAGTGATGATCCTGGCTGTCACGGGCTTCAAGGGGGGAGTAGGCAAGACCACTACCGCTGTCCACCTAGCCAGCTTCCTATCAGCGTGGGCCCCCACCCTCTTGGTGGACGGGGATCCCAACCGCTCCGCCACGGGCTGGCACGCCCGGGGAGGCCTTCCCGTGAAGGTGGTGGATGAAAGGGTGGCCAGCCGCTACGCTCGGGAGTACACCCACGTGGTCATCGACACCCAGGCCAGGCCCTCAAAGGAGGACCTGAAGGCGCTGGCGGAGGGGGTAGACCTCCTGATCCTGCCCACCACCCCCGATGCCCTGGCTTTGGAGGCCCTCCTGGCCACCCTGGAAGCCCTCAGGGGGTCAGGGGCCAGGTATCGGGTTCTCCTCACCATGATCCCCCCACGTCCAAGCCGGGACGGGGATGAGGCCAGAAGCCTGCTGGAAAGCCATGGGGTTCCCCTTTTTCGAGGGCAGATCCGTCGGGCCGCCGCCTTTCCCAAGGCAGCCCTCCTGGGGGTACCGGTGTACCAGGTGCCGGATCCCCGCGCTCGCCTAGCCTGGGAGGATTACCGAGAGGTGGGGCAGGAGGTAATGGAGGTGTCAGGATGAGCAAGTTTGCCAAGCTGGTCCACACCCTCAAGGAGGGAGAGGGCGAGGGTAGGATCCAGGGGAAGAGCCGCCGAGAGGACTACACTGCCTTAAAGGTGTATATCCCCAGGGATCTTCACCGGCAACTGAAGCTCAAGGCGGTGGAGGAGGGAAAGGAGATATCGGAGTTGGTGGAGGAGGCTATCAGGAGGGTGTTAAAACAATAGCGTGAGAAAAACCAACTGAGGGAAGCTCTATGCCGAAGAAAGGAAAGAAAATCCAGGTGCCCGACCCGTTTTCCAAGTACTATACCGATCTACAGAATCTACAGAAACAGCTTTCCCAAAAAGGGAAAGGCAGTCCCGAGGCTCAGCTTGAGCCCCTCGTGCGAGATCTCCTCCTGTCCTGGGAAGAGGGAACGGAGGTGGAGCGCGAGGTGCGCATTTTGGGAGGCAGAATCGACCTGGCAGTAAAGAAGGATGGGCTTCATGTCGGGTTCGTGGAGGTCAAGGCTCCTGGTAAACCCCTACCCCCTTACGACAAAAGCCACAACCCGCACGACAGGGAGCAGTGGGAGCAGTTCAAGGAGTTGCCCAACCTCCTCTACACCAACGGCTCAGAGTTCGCCCTGTTCCGTTCGGGAGAGAAAAGAAGAGAGGCCAAGCTCCCAGACTACGAAAACCTGAAGGTCCTCCTTACCGATTTCTTCAACTGGCAACCCATCACCCCCAAAAACCCCAGGGACTTGGCAGAGTTCCTGGCCCCCATCACCCGCTTCCTCCGGGAGGATGTCCTTAAAGCCCTGGAGGAGGAAAGGCTCCAGAAGCCCCAGGACGAAGAGGAGGAGATCGACCAGCCCTTTAACCGCCTTAAAGAGGAGTGGAGCAGGGCCTTTTTCCAGGGTGCGGACGGCGAGCAGGTCTTAAGCGACAAGGTGTTTGCCGACGCCTATGCGCAGCTTATGGTCTATGGCTTCCTCCTGGCCCAAATGGACAGGCCGCAAAAGGGCTGGTCCAGCCTGGAGGAGGTCCTGGACACCCTACAGGGAGAATACGGGGTCCTCATGGAGGCCCTCTTTGCCTCCAACCACCCAAGGCTTCTCCGTAGCATTCGCTCCAGCTACGATCTCCTGCGCAGGGCTATTGCCGCCGTGGATCCCGGGGTTTTGAAGCCGCACGGAGAGGAAGACAGGGACCCCTGGCTCTACTTTTACGAGGATTTCCTGGCCGCCTACGACCCCGAAATGCGGCGGGACATGGGGGTTTACTACACCCCGGTGGAAGTGGTCCAGGCCATGGTGGCTATGGTGGACCACCTCCTCAAGACAAAGCTGAAAAGGGAAGGGGGGCTTGCCAACGAGAAGGTTACTATTCTGGATCCCGCCGTGGGCACCGGCACTTTCCTCCTGGGAATCCTGGACAGAGCGATGAAGAACGTCAGTGAGGATGGCCCGGGCATGCAGAGCCTGAAGGCCACAGAGTTGGCCAAACGGGCGTATGCCTTTGAAATCATGATCGGTCCCTACGCCGTGGCCCAGCTTCGCTTTTCCCGTGCCATCAAAGGGTACGGCGGCACCCTGCCCAAAGGGGGGCTCAGGATCTACCTGGCGGACACCCTGGAAGCCCCCACTGCCCCTCCCCTGGTGGAAACCCTCTTCCTTGAACGCCTGGCCATAGAAAGGCGGAAGGCGGCCCGGGTAAAGAAGGAAAAGCCCATCCTGGTCTGCATTGGTAACCCCCCTTATGACCGGGTAGAGGCGGAAACCAAAGAGGAACGCCGTGCCAAGGGGGGGTGGATACTGGAGCCGAGGGGAAAAAATGGCCCCACCCTGCTGGATGACTTCATCGAACCTCTTAAGAAATTGAACTACGGGGTTCATGCAAAAAATCTCTACAACCTCTACGTGTACTTCTGGAGATGGGCCCTTTGGAAAGTATTTGAGAGCGAGAAAAGCCCGGAGCAAGGAGTCGTGGCCTTCATCACCCCAAGCTCCTTCCTCTCAGGGCCAGGGTTTGCCGGTATGAGGGCCCACATGAGAAGGCTCTTGGATGAGATCTACATCCTGGACCTTGGCGGACAAGGGCGGCTTCCTGGCTTTGAAGAGGACGAGAACGTCTTTAACATCCAAACCCCCGTGTGCATCACCCTGGGCCTAAGATATGGGACCAAGGAAAAGGACGCCCTGGCCAAGGTCTTCTACCACAAGGCGCCCGTGGGGAAGCGGGAAGAAAAGATGAGGTTCTTAAAGGAGATAGCCAGTAAGCCCAACCTTCTGGATACCTTTGAGGAAGTCCAGGGAGGCCCCTACGATCCCTTTGTTCCAGGCCCCAAGGGCGTGTATGCCCAGTGGCCCAAGATCACAGACCTTTTCCCCTGGCAACACAGCGGGGTGGAGTTCAAGCGCACCTGGCCCATAGGTCCCACGGAGGATGTGCTGAGGGAGAGGTGGAAACGGCTCCTAAATGAACCCCCGGACACCAAGGGGAAACTTTTCCGGGAAGAAAGAGACCGGAATGTGAATGAGGAGTACAAGGCGATCTTATCCCAGGGAAAACTCCATCCCATATCCAAGCTGAATCCCAACGACAGCCCAGAGGACATCAGGCGCTACTCTTATAGACCCCTGGACAGGGCCTGGGCCATAGTGGACGGCAGGGTGTGCAGCCGTCCCAGGCCCGTTCTATGGCACATTCAGGGAGAAAAGCAGATCTACCTCGCTTCCCGCCTGACCGCTTCGTTGGGAAGGGGTCCGGCCCTCATGGCCTCTGTGTACGTGCCTGATAGGCATTCCTTCAGCGGAGGAGCCAAGGACATCATCCCCCTGTACCGGGACAGAGAGGGAACGGAGCCCAACATCACCGGAGGACTCCTGGATAGGCTCGGGGAGGTCTACGGCACCCCCGTTTCCCCGGAGGACTTCCTTGCCTACGTATATGCGGTCCTTGCACACCCGGGCTTCACGGAGAGGTTCAAGGAGAACCTTTCCTCGCCGCCCGTTAGGGTACCCATTACGAAAGATCCGGAAGTCTTCAGAAAGGCGGTGGACTTGGGCAAGAGGCTCCTCTGTTGCCACACCTTTGGGGAACGCTACAAGGAGCTGTGCAGTCTGCCTAAGGGGCCGAGGTTGGAAAGCCCCATGGAGGGCTACCCAACGGACTACAGCTATAAGGACGGCGTGCTTATGGTGGGAACAATGAAGGTTGTCCCCGTGGAAGAAGCGGTTTGGGAGTACGAGGTAGGCGGGTACAAGGTCCTTAGGAGGTGGCTTGACTTTCGGATTAAAGGACCCGGTAAAGCCTCAAGCCCACTAGACAAAATAAAGCCCCAAACCTGGGATGTTGCTCTGAGTGAAGAACTTCTAGACGTGATCCGAGCCATTACATGCTCCTTAGAGATTCACAAGGAACAAAATGTTCTTTTGGAGGAGATCCTCAAGGAGGACACCTTTGGGGAAGAGGAGCTCCCCAAGCCCTCCCCTGATGAAAAAAAGCCACCCCTATACGAAATGGAGGTGGAGGAGGACTTAAAAACGCAAAGCGCACAGCCAGTCCTGCTGACCCTTACCGATACCAAAGCCCCCTAGCTTGCCCGGCTAGGAGTGGTGGCCATCAGTTGGAGAGGCCATCCTCCTCCTACAGGAACTGGTGGGCCGCTCAATAGCCGGTTCGTGGCAGTGGGGGGTATGGGTACCATCCCCACTTCCCCTTAAGGCTCCGGAGATTGCCCGAGGTCCCTACAGGGCCTGGGGGTTCTTTCTCCTTTGCTAGTCCGTATCGCCCTGAGGTCCCGAGTTCTTTCCCAGGAAAATCTTCCTTTCACAGGAAAAAAGTTCGTGCTTAAAAGAGCAAAGCCTTATTTATCGCACTTCCTGATCAGAGGGGGGTGGAACTTTTTCCCAAGGGGATCCGCATTGGGAGCGTGTAAACACCTGCCTTTCTTTGTATTTTCTCCTGAAAAAGGTGGATGGGGATTTTAGCGTCCTGGACGAGAGATTCAGAAATGGGCGGTTTACAATTTGTTGCCAAAGGAGCATAATACCAGGAGGGACATTGTGCCCGATTAACCCCCACTATAGCCCTATCTGAAGCCAAATATACGCACCACTGTAAAACCTACCCTTCTCACTGCAAGTTTACATCGGTCCCCACAGTTGCCAGTGTAACTTTCCCCCTTGCAGAAACTTTTCCGAGCGGGGGGGGTTAGACAGGTGGCTTAGGTTGACTCAAAAGGAGGCATTTTTCCGATCCTCATCGTCTGAGTCAACCGTTGAGTTAACCTTTTTCTTTAAAAGAGAGAGAGAGAGAAATGCTCGTTGACACCGGCACAAAACCCTGAGTCAACCCTTGTGCCGACCCCCCCCTTTTTTGAGTCAAACTCCTCTGAGTCGGTAACTTTGTTGGCACAGGGGTTAACTCAGGGGTTGACTCACAGGAAGAAGGCTCCAGGAGCGATCTGAGTCAACCCGTTCCCCATGAGTCGACCTCTTGGCAACTTGGGGGGGAGGAAAAGTTCCCGGATTTTTTCCCCGAGAAGAAGGTGAGTGCATCTTGACATAGCCCCTCGATGGTGTTAACTTACTACTGAAATGACCCTGAGCTTTCTGGCCAGCCTAACTGCGAAGCGCCAGGAAACCCTGAAGGCCTTCCTGGCCTTCCTGGCCAGGAAGGGGCGCTTCCCTACTGGACAGGAGCTGGCCGGAACCATGGGGATCAACCCCGACTCCGTCTGGTATAGGCTCCGGGCCCTTTCACGGGAAGGCCTTGTCTCCCGGAAAGGGGGGGTTTACACCCTGACGGAGAAGGGGCTGGCCACCGTGCAGGCTTTGGGGTCCAGTGTGTGGAAGGACGACGAGGAGGTTCAAAAGGCCCTGAGGCTTCTAGGATATGGAGGTGCCGCTGAGGATAAACGCTGAAGAAGCCGGGAGGCCCCCTATCCCATCCCGGCTTCCCTCCCCGATAAAAGGGGGGTGCAGGTTCAAATACGCCCCTGCCAGCGTCATTATCCTCCGGGCGGCGCAAAACCGCAAGGGGGAACATGGGAATTCCGAACCAAAAAACGGCTGTTTTACCGCAAAGCGATCCCATCGAAGCCGTCGCCCAGGAGATCGTAAAGGCAGATAAGGGTGGTCGTGCTTACGCCAGCCATTTCCGCCGCCTTGCCCGGATAAAGGACTTCGCTTCGAGGGCGGAGCTGGTGGCCTGGCTTGCCGACCTCTCCGACAAGGATATCGACTCCCTGGCCAAGCAGTTGCAGAAGGTGGAGGGAAGGCCTCGGCCCCACTTCACCGCCGCCATGAAGCTGGCCCGATCCCTGGCCCAGAGGGAAGCGGAGGAGGCCTCCATGCCTGCCGAGTTCCCTGAGGCCCTCCGCTGGGCCATGTCCCGGGCTGGGATGGGCGTGAAGAGGTTGGCAAGGGAGGTTGGTCTGAGTGGGTCTACGATACGAGGGTGGCTGAAAGGCCGTAACAGACCCACATCCAAAGAGCGCATAGAGCGCATCGAAGAGGCTCTGGGCCTCTCCCCCGGAGCCCTTACATCAAGGGTGCGCCGGTGGGGAGTAAAGGACACGGGGGTTTACAAAGAAAGAGCTACCGGGCTCCTTGCAGAGATCGGATCCACCTTCCTGCGCCTGGCCGCCCAGGCCCGGTACGGAAAGCCTGTGGCCGACCTTTCCCCCGAGGAACGCGCGGCCCTGAGGGGAGAGCTTCTTGCCCTTTGGGGACGCCGCTCGGAGAGGCAGATCCGGACGAAGATAGCAAAGGAAACACCCTTCAGTCTCCCCTTCGACCGCTGGCCCGACGGGGTGAAGGAGGGGTGGAAGAAATACGAGATGTGGGCAGGTAGTGAACAGGGAAGCCAAAAGGCGGTGGAGGCTTCCCTGAAGATGGGCTCCATTCCGCGGCGAAGGGTACGCCAGGCCACACTGAGCATGCGCCGAGGGGAGGTGGAAAAGTTCCTGGGCTACCTGGTCCAGGAAAGGGGGTTTTCCCTTGAGGATCTTTCCCTGGACCTCCTGGGGGATTACGACCTGGTCTGGGGCTACCTGAACTGGCGCTGGAAGCGCTTTGAGGGCTCTGGTGTAGCGCAGGTAACGACGAGCGACGAGAAGGTCCTGAACACAATCCTGCACCTCATCCGGAAGGGATTCATTAAGGGGGACCTGGAGAGGCTCAAAGAACTCCGACGGGTTGTTGGCCACCATAAGGTGGAAAATCCCGGTTACCACAACGTGGAACCCCTTCTGGAGGAGGAAAACCCCCTGGACTGGGTGCGCCGGGGCATCGCCTTCATGCTGGAGGACCTAACGGGCATGGTAGGGGACCTCCTGAACCCCTCCTTTGAGGGGATACCCGGCAAGGAGGCAAGAAGGGAAGCCCTCGCCCTCTACCGGGATGCCCTCATCTGGTGGGCCATGAGCATCCATCCCCTCCGGGCCAGGCACTGGTACGGGGCCCGGATCGACTGGGAGGGGCTGGACAGGCTGGACCAGCGGGGAAACCTCTACCGGGACCCGGAGGGGCGGTACCACCTCCTCTACCGCCCGGAGGAGTTCAAAAACCAGCACAGCGCCGTCTTCCGGCACCAAGGGGACAGGCCCCTGCTATTCCCCCTGGACGAGGACCTCCCCCCCTTCGAGATGGCGGTGGGAGGGGTCCACTACCGCCTGAACAGGATGGTGGACACCTACCTGCGGGTGATCCATCCCCTACTGGTCCAGGTCCAGGGGAGGGATAGAAACATCCTCTTCCCCGGACTGTACAGCCCAAAAGCCCTCCACGGGATGTTTCAGCGGCGCAGCCCCTACGTCCTAGCCCTGCCCGGGGTTCCCAGGGGGCTCAGGCCCTTCGGCCCCCACTCCATGCGGCACATCGTGGCCACCACGGCGGTGAAGCGGACGAAAAGCCTAGAGCACGCGGCCAACCTCCTCCTGGACAGCATCCAGATGGTGCAGCACCACTATGCCCGCTTCCTCCCCGAGGACCGCTACAGGGAGAGCCTTGTGGCCCTACACGGGAGGGGCAAATGAACCTGCACGAGCTGCTCCTCGAACGGATCGATGAGCTGGTGGGGGAGCTCCTCCCAGGTGCCCAACGGCTGAGGCATGAGTTCCGGGTGGGATCCATCGATGGGGAGAGGGGCAGCAGCCTCAGCATCGATGCCAAAACTGGCCTCTGGATCGACCACAACCCGGGAGCTCCTGAACCCCGGCAGGGCAACCTCCTCACCCTCATCCAGGCGGTGAAGGGCCTCTCCCCCGAGGAGGCCTTCCGCTGGGCCAGGGAATGGCTGAGGGGGCGCGGTGTGGGCTTAGATCCTTATCGGGACTCCCAGGGAAAAGGGGGTAAGGTGAGGCGAAAAGGAGGGGCTGAAAAGGGTCCCTCCTCCAAGACCTCAGGTACTGAGGTGCACCAAGTTCCGAAGGCCCCAGGTCCCCAAAGCACCCAGGTACCTGAGAACCAAAGGGATCCCTTCGCCCATCCCCGCTTTCTCGACCTGCTGAAGCCCAAGAACGAACAGGGAGAGCCCCTGGATCCCGCCTCGGAGGAGGTGGCAAAGCGCCACGTCAACCGGCTCCTCCATACGGAAGCAGCCCTGGAGTACCTGCGGGGACGGGGGCTGGACACCCGGGTGGTGCGGCGCTTCTACCTGGGGCTGGACAATCCAGGGGAGGTACGCGATGCCCTTGCCTACCCCGTTATGGGGCCTGACGGGATCCCCGTCCGCCGCTACCTCTACTACGCCATCCCTGGCCTTACCCAAGGGGCTAAGGGGAAGGGGTGGGGTAGGGGGAAGCCTACCACCTACTGGGCCATTCCTCCCCTTGAGGGCTCCTCCACCCGCCGCAGGCTCTTCATCTGCGAGGGGGCCAAGGACGGCTGGATCCTCTGGCTGAAGCTCCTGGGGCAGCCCTGGGCCAGCGACCTGGCGGTGGCCACCTCCACGCACGGATCTGCCATCCCTGAGGCCTGGCAGGATCCCCTTTTCTGGGCCCCTTGGGAAGAGGTCTACCTGGGCCAGGATGCGGATGAGGCTGGCGAAGCGATGGCCCGCAAGGTGGCCGCCCTGGCCCGGAGGCCCGT
>FMJZ01022479.1_pt1 | contig 10484 bp, 10 predicted proteins | sample 1987881 | NCBI WGS metagenome assembly FMJZ01 (sample SAMEA4378227, study PRJEB15110) | soil metagenome | biome: soil; feature: Field; material: Soil | place: India | collected 2015-03-11 | depth 0 m | reverse complement strand
TTTTTTTCTTTACTTTTAAATAAATCCATCATATTTAATCCTCCTTATCTTCTTGCCCCATAATAAAAGACCCAATATCTTGTAGTTCCAAATATTAACATGGTTAGAATAAAAGAGATTACAAAGAGAATCCATGCCATAGATGCTGCATATCCCATATAACCATATCTAAAAGCATTCTGATATAGATACATTACAAAGGATAAAGATGAGTTTGCAGGTCCGCCTCCTGTCATTATATTAGGGAGATCAAATATTTGTAAGGCTCCAAGGGTAGCAATTACAAGATAATAGAGAGTTGCAGGAGAGATCATGGGAAGGGTTATATGCCAAAATCTTTGCAAAGCACTGGCACCATCTAATTCTGCAGATTCATAAAGTTCCCTTGGAATATCTTTAATTGCTGCCATATAAATTAATGCTGTTCCTCCTGCTCCCCATTGTGCCATTAAAATTATTGTTCTTTTAACCCATTGTTCTGAAAACCAGAAGGGTCCTTGAATTCCAAAAATCTTAAGCAAATTATTTATAAATCCAATATAAGGATTAAAAAACCAAACACCTATTGTAGCAAAAGCAAAGGCAGGTACAATGCTTGGAAAATATATAGTTGTTCTATAGAATAATGATTCCTTTAAAGGTTGAACAAGAAGAATAGCAAGGACTAATCCTACTATAAGGCCTATAGGAACAAGCCCAGCAGCATAATAAAGAGTATTTGAAATTGCTTTAATGGATAAAAAATCTGTAATAAGCTTTTTATAATTTGCTAATCCTATCCATTTAGAAGCCCCAACAACACTATATTCAGTAAAGCTCATATACAAAGATGCAAATATGGGATAGATGGTAAAGACAAGAAATCCGATAAGCCATGGAGAGATAAACAACAATCCCTTTATAAATTCTTTTCTTTCAATTTTTGTCATAGTTTCACCTCTAATTAAAATTAATAAGGGGCGTTTGGGATGTTCCAACGCCCCTTAATAAGACTATTTTTTCTTGCCAAGAGCTTTATCAAGAGCCTCCTGACACTCTTTTTGTGCATCTAATAAGGCTTTTTCTGCTGTTTTTTGTCCATAAAGGACATAGTCCCTTGCCTCAGTTAATTTATCCCATACTAAGGCTCCTACAGGAACAACAGGTCTACATTTTGCTACAGTGAGTAAATCTACAAATATTTTCTGCTCTGGATCGACCTTAAGAAGTTCAGGTACACCTGCCTTTACTGTAGGTAAGTGGGCAGTATCTATTGCATATTTTATTTGTCCCTCGGTTGCCATATACATCATGAATTCAGCTGCTTCCTTAGGATTTCTTGCTCCCTTAGGAATTGCTAAGCTCCACCCACCAGCCCAAGTGGTAAGTTTTCCATCAATAGAAGGAATGTATGCTATACCATATTCAAAATCTTTTGGTGCGAAGGCTCTTAAATTAGCTAAATACCAGTTCCCATCAACTTTCATAGCCAATTTTCCTGCAATAAATGGATCAATCTCTGGACCAAACATTCCTAAGAATGCTCCTATTGTTGCCATTCCATACTTATCTGCATATTTCTTTTGCCACTTATAGGAATCAATTATTCTCTTATCTGTTCCAAAAGTGAATCTTTGAAGTTTTTCATTAAAGAATTCTCCACCAAAAGCCCAACCCCAAGTATAGTGCCATCCTTGAGAGAACCAAGGAATTAAGCCAAACACTTCGATAACATTTCCCTTAATCTTTGTAAGTTTTTCAGCAACAGCATCAAGCTCTGTAATAGTCCTTGGAGGTTTAGTAGGATCTAATCCTGCTTCTTTAAATAACTTCTTGTTATAGTATAATACTCTATCATCAGTATCCCAAGGTAGAACATAAAGTTTACCCTTAAAGGTTGCTTCTTGTATTGCAAAATCAAAGAACTGTGCCTTTAATTTCTTAACATCTACCTTAATCATTACAAGCAAATCTTCTACACACTCTATAACCCCTTCATTGGCTCTTTGGGCTGCTGTAAATCTATCAAGATAGTATACATCAGGTCCTGTTCCTGCAGCAACAGCGGTCATCAATTTTGTTATTTCAGTCTCTGCACCAGGAACTAATAGGACCTTTACTCGAATATAAGGATGGGTTTTGTTAAATTTCTCTACACTTTCCTCTATGGACTTTTTATCAACTTCTCGGGACATATTGTGCCAGAAAGTAATTTCTACAACTCTTTGTCCATATATAGGAAGGATTGATATTAGAAGGAACACAATCAATAAACTTAAAATTAACTTTTTCATACCTCTACCTCCTTACTAAATTTTTAAAAATCGAGAAGTTTTTAAGATGAGCTTTTAAATTTTCTCCTGCTCACCTCCTTTCAAAATTTTGTAAATTTTAAAGTTTTCACTTCTCCCTTTTTAAAATTAATCTCCCATTTCCCATCTCCCTTTAATATTTCCCTTTCATCCTCTTTCATATCCGTAATACAAACATTTTTAAAAATATTTGATCTCAAGGAATAAATTCCTTCGTCCCTCATATTAACAAATCTTGCGATAATTCCCTTTCCATCTTCAGAGATTTTTAGTGCTGTTAAGAATAACCCCTCAGGAATATCCATCAAAGTCCAATCCTTTATTTTTACAGGTGAGGCAATAGCAACAGGATAAATCAAATAATTTCTTGACTTTTCATAAAATTCTCTTTCATCATTAGAATTTAAAATTATAAAAGAATATTCAAAATTATATCTCCCAAGACATTGACCTTCTGGGGTCGGCATAAATGGTCCTGCATGTCCTTTTCTCGTGGTAAGATCCCCTCTTGATAAATAACCTACAGATCTTAAAAGAGTAATCTTAAGAGATGTTTCTTTTTCTTTTCTTTCAACTTCATATTCATGAAGTCCACGATTCACTATCATCATCTTTAATTTATGCCCAATAAGGCCCACAAAGGACTCCATGGCATATCTTGGTATATTTTCTTCTATATATTCTTCACTATTCTTAACCTTTGTTTCATGTTCTACAATTCCATAATATCCATCATTTAAAACCCTTTCTATTTCCTCTGGTAAATCTATTCCAAATCTTAATCTATGATCCCTTGCATTATTTTCTAAATCTAAGGAAACATCAATACGAGGAAAATCTCTATATAAAGTGTAAGTTATATTAAATGGGATAGAGACCTTTTCAGAGCTTCTTTTTCTTCCCTCTGCAGAGATAGGAAGATTTATTTCTCCTGTTAAGAATATCTCTTTTGAAAAATTTTTATCTTTAACACCTAACCCTTTAACTTCAGGGATAACTTTTATGGGTTCTCCTTCTGTAGGAGAAAAGTTATATTCATCTCCTATATCCCCATGGTCTTCGAAGTAATTTATGTTTCTTATTTCTATATTGTTTATCTTGTCGTAGATATTAAAGGTTCCATCATTATTAAGATTGAAGGAATAAAAATTGTTTTCAAAATCCAAATTACTTTCTCCTAACTCTCTATTTTCTCTTTCCCTTTTCTTTAAAGTGAAAGAGGTAAAGGAAAGAGCAGGAAGTTCTGCTAAAAAGGATACCTTATATAGAGGATTTATAAAGGCCCTACCAGGATTTTTTTCTTTAAAGAAATTTATCATTGGGGATAAAAATAGATAATTTCTCTTACTTGAGAGTCTGAATATCTCTTCGATGGGTATTCCTGCAGGCTCTATGTAGCTTTCAACTATATTGCCTTTAAAATCATAAATTTCATATTCAGGAGAATCTAAATTTATATATAATTCGACAATTCTTCTTTCTTCTCTTTCCAAAGGATTAAATACACATATATTTACTTCATTATTCTTCTCACCAAGATTTATTAAAATATCATTCATAAATTTTGTTAATGTTCCTAATCCAATCTCCAGTGCAGAATAAAGCCTTATTTCTACATCCCTATGGACTCTATCTATACTGCATCCACAAATACTATCATGGGGCTGAGATTTCAAAATGTTCTCCCATCCGTAATCTAATTCGTTCATTCTTGGATTAATATTTAAAATTTTTGCTATAGTAGATAGAGGTTCCAAATATTTCAGATAAAGGAGTTGTGTCTCAAAATTCAACAGCTTTAAATATACTCTTGTAGAAGTAACATCTTTTAGAATAGGTTCATAGGTTGGATCCCTGAGTTCTCCAATCACCTTTTCAAGCTTTGGATTTTCTTCTAAAACCTCTTTTACATAATCTTCAAGATTAGAATGAATAAATTCCACTCCGAACTCTTTGCTCCATTCCGAGAATTTTTCAGGAAGTTCCATAAGAGGCATTTCATGATCTGTTCCATTCATGATCAAAATATTTCCTGTAGTTGCATGATTTTTTAGACTTTCTATCTCTTTTTTAAACTTTTCTTTAATACCATCCAAGTTATCTCCAAAGAGAGCACCATTGGAATAGCTATGTATTAGATTTACTGTGAGAATGCCATCTCCATTGGGAGCTTCCCAGAAAAATTCTGTTTTTCTTGTTTTAGAACCCACTCCCCTCCATACTATTCCTGCTTTAAAACCTAATCCCTTTAAAATTACTGGTGTATAAGCATTATGCCCAAACATATCAGGAAGATACCCTATATTCATTCCATCAATACCTAAATTTCTTAATATTTTTCTTCCATACAAATAATTTCTAATAAGGGACTCTCCCATTATTAAGAATTCATCAGGAAGAATATACCAGGGACCTACAGAAATTTTGCCTTTTTTTATTAAATTAATTAACCTTTCTTTATTTTCTGGGCGAAGTTCCAAATAATCTTCAAGAGCTATAACCTGCCCATCAAGAGAGAAAAATTTAAAATCTTTGTTTTTTTCAATATTGTTTATCAAAAGATCCATTAATTCTAATAGACGCTGACGAAAGATTTCAAAGGTTACATACCATTCTCTATCCCAGTGAGTATGAGTAACAACATGTACTTTCATCCCATCCTCCAACTTATATATACTTGTATATATAAGTTATCATAAAAATTTTTCCTTGTCAATAACTTGCCAGTTCAATTTGTTTATCTCTAACTGATTATATGTTAGATTTTTTACCTGAAGTCTTAAATACTACAGAAGGTCTGTATTTTTTAGGGAGAAATTAGATGAGATCACTTGAGGAGATAAAGAGTATACTTGAAAGACACAAAGAAGAGATCAGAGAAAAATATGGAGTAGTAATAATTGGGATATTTGGCTCTTATGTAAGGGGCGAGCAAAGAGAAGCAAGTGATATTGATATTTTAGTTGAGCTTGAGAGACCTATTGGATTTAAATTCTTTGAATTATGGGATGAACTTGAGAAAATTTTAGGAGTATCAGTAGATATACTCAGTGTGAAAGCAGTAAAATAAAAACCATTATTGTGGTAAAGTATAAAATATGTTAAATTGTATTAAAAAGATTGAAAACTATATCTTAGATCTTTCATATGAAGAATTTACAAAAGATGAGAAAACAAAAGATGCAGTTATTAGAAATCTTGAAGTTTTAGGAAAAGCAGCCAATCAGATCCCCAAAAACATACAAGAAAATTATAAAAGACATATCTTGACAACAAATTATAAACATAAGGATATAATATCTAATATCTTAGGATGCATAAAGGGTTTATCACCTACTAAATATAACTTTTCTATAACTATTTCCTTTGCTTGAATAAGCAAATTTTTAATTTCCTCAAAGGAATATACTGTAGCTCTTTTTTGGTCAAGATTAAGTGTTTAAACATAATCATATTTTTTTCTTTTTGAAACTACCTTCTTTTTCTGTATAATTGAATAATGATTTTATAAAAAATAAAGGAGGAAATCATGGCAAAATTAGCAATCTGCGGAGGAGAATCTGTAAGAGAGAAACCATATCCTGCTTGGCCTGTATTTGATGAGAGAGAAGAAAAAGCATTAATTGAGATACTAAGGAGTGGAAAATGGGGAAGGGTTAATGGAAAAAAGAATGAGGAATTCGAAAACAAATTTGCAAAGTATCATTCCGCAAAATATGGAATTACCTGTGTAAATGGAACTGTAGCCTTAGAACTTTCCCTAAGAGCATTAGGGATTGAGCCAGGAGATGAAGTTATTGTCCCTCCTTATACCTTTATTGCCACTGCCAGCTCTGTCCTTATGGTTGGAGCAAAGCCAATTTTTGTAGATATTGATCCTAAAACCTATAATATTGATCCCAATAAAATTGAGTCTACAATAACTTCTAAAACAAAGGCTATAATCCCTGTCCATATTGGGGGCTGTCCTGCTAATATGGATAAAATATTGGATATTGCAAAAAAATATAATCTAAAGGTTTTAGAGGATGCTGCCCAAGCCCATGGAGCAGAGTGGAGGAGAAGAAAGGTTGGAGCATTAGGAGACATGGGTATATTTAGTTTTCAATCCTCAAAAAATATAAATGCAGGAGAGGGTGGAATTATTTTAACCAATAATGAAGAGCTCGCAGAAAGGACATGGTCCCTAATGAATGTGGGAAGGTCAAAAAAGGGTGAATGGTATATGCATTATATCCTCTCTGGTAATTATAGAATGACAGAATTTCAGGCAGGAATCCTATTAGTTCAAATGGAAAGAATAGAAGAACTTATGAAAAAAAGAGAGGAAAATGCAAAATATCTAACAGAAAACTTAAATAAAATAGAAGGAGTAGAGGTTTTAACTCCCGATGAAGGAGTAACAAGACATGCCTATCATCTTTATATTTTTAAATACAAATCTTCCCATTTCAAGGGGTTACCCAAAATGGAATTTGTTAAGGCAATGAATGCAGAAGGTATTCCTCTAAAACCTGGTTATACTGTTCCAATATACAGAATTCCTGCCATAGCAGATAATTTAAAGGATGATCAATATAAAGATCTTTATCTTCCTGAAACAGAAAGGGCATGTAGAGAAGAAGGAGTTTGGTTATCTCAGAATGTTCTTTTGGGAACAAAGGAGGATATGAATGATATAATCTTAGCCATTAAGAAGATTCAGGAAAATGTTGATGAAATTTTAGAAGGATTGGAGGTTAAGAAATGATAAACTCAAAACTTCCATTTATCTGGTATGGTGGAGATTATAACCCAGAACAATGGGAAAGAGAAGTATGGAAGGAAGATGTAAGACTTTTTAAATTAGCAAACATTAATATTGCCACTGTTAATGTTTTTAGTTGGTCATTAATCCAGCCAGCAGAGGATAAATATGATTTCTCTCAATTAGACGAAATTATCAATATGTTATGGAATAATGGAATATACATATGTCTTGCAACATCAACCGCCTCTCAGCCCCATTGGATGTCAGTAAAATACAAAGAGATATTGCCAACGGATATAAATGGACTAAAGAGATCCCATGGAGGAAGAGTCAATTTTTGCCCTAATAGTAAAGTATATAGGGAGTTTTCTAAAAAGCTTGTGGAAAAATTAGCAGAAAAATATGCAAATCATGAGGCAGTTTTAATTTGGCATATTGCCAATGAGTATGGAACCTATTGTTATTGTGAAAATTGTGAAAAAGCCTTTAGGGAATGGCTTAAAAAGAAATATGGTACCTTAGAAGAACTAAATAGAAGGTGGCATACTGCCTTTTGGGGACAAACCTTCTACGATTGGAATGAGATATCTACACCAACCTTAAAAAATGTCCTTTTCCATCATTGGTGGACAGGAAAATTATCTAATGTAGCTCAAGGAATGGTTCTTGACTATTATAGGTTTATGTCAGAAAGCATCTTAGAATGCTATCTTAACGAATATAACATCATCAAAAAATATAATCCCAATATTCCTATAACCACAAATTTAATGGCATTATTTAAGCCTTTAAATTATTTTGAATGGGCAAAGCATATGGATGTGGTATCCTGGGATAGCTATCCATATATTACCGATGACTACGTAAGTATTGCCTTTAGGCATTCCCTTATGAGGGGACTTAAAAAGGGTGAACCCTTTATGCTTATGGAACAGACTCCAAGCCAAACAAATTGGCAACCATACTGCTATATTAAAAGGCCAAAGGTGATGAGATTATTAAGTTATCAAGCAATAGCTCAAGGAGCAGATACAATAATGTTTTTCCAACTTAGGCAGTCAAGGGGTGGTCCTGAAAAATTCCATGGAGCTATTATATCCCATGCAGGACATAAAAATACAAGGGTATTTCAAGAAGTAAAAGAGTTGGGAGAGGAATTAAAAAGTCTTGGAGATAAGATCTTAGATAGTAAAGTAAAGTCTCAATCCGCAGTCCTATTTGATTGGGAAAATTGGTGGGCTCTTGAAAATTCTCAGGGTCCAAGTATGGACATAAATTATGCAGAAGGAGTAGAAAGTTATTATAGAGCCTTATATGAGAATCAATTGGGAGTTGATGTTATAGGAATTGAGGATAATTTTGAGAAATACAAATTAATTTCTGCACCCCTTTTATATATGACCAAGGAAGAGGTTGCAAGGAAAATAGAAAATTATGTGAAAAATGGCGGAATATTTATTACTACCACCTTAAGTGGAATAGTAGACGAAAATGATTTAGTTATCTTAGGAGGATACCCCGGCCTTTTAAGAAAAATTCTAGGAATATGGGTAGAAGAATTTGATGCCCTTCCCCCAGATATGAAAAATGAGATTATTATTCAGGATGAGTTTAGACAGGAATTTTCGGAGGAAAGTTATGAATGCAATTTAGTCTTTGATGTAATTCATTTAGAGGGTAATGAGGTAAAAGCCATAGGAGTCTATAAAAAGGACTATTATAAAGGATATCCCTGTGTAACAGTAAATAAATTTGGTAATGGATACTGTTATTATATTGGAACTTTTCCTTCTAAAAAGTTTTTAAAAGAGCTTGTTAGATATATTATGAAAATCCATGGAATTGAACCACTATTCGAAAATGTACCCTATGGGATAGAAATCACCAAGAGGCTAAAAAATGGAAAAACCTTCACCTTTATATTAAACCACACTGAGGAGATTAAAAAAATAAATATTGGAAAAAGAAAAAAAGATCTTCTTTCTGGAAGAATATTAGAAAAAGAAACTGAATTACATCCAAGGGAAGTTTTTATATTAGAAGAATAAATAGGGGGGAGCAAAAACTCCCCCTAAATTAAATAACATCAGTTATAGATATACTTGTATGTTTCACCCACTTTAAAGAGGAAATTTCATCATAAAGTTTTTTAACCTTTTCCACCTTCCCTTTAACTAATATTACCTCTAAACAATTTTTCTCATCAAAATGAACATGTAATGTGGAAATTATTACATCATGATAATGGTGCTGAATGTCCGTTAATTTATTTGAAAGATCATAAATGTCATGCTCATAAATAATACTTATACTACCTATGATTTTTTCCCTCTTTACTTCCCACTTTTCTTTAACAAGATAATCCCGTATAAGATCTCTTATTGCCTCAGATCTACTATTATATCCTCGCTTTTCAATTATTTCATCAAATCTTTTTAATAATTCCTCTTCAATAGAAACCCCAAAACGTTTTATATTGTCCATAATTTTAATAAATTTCCCTCTACAATCCCTAAGGCTCTAAACTAAAATATGTAAACCAGCTGTTCTAGAACTTACTGCAACAGCATATTTCATTCCAACATACTCTGCTATTAATTTTTCCTCTTTAGACAGTCATCATACTAAACTTCATTACTATAAAGAAAAATACCTGTCCTAAGAACTTCTTGAATAAATAGATTTCCTTTCTCTTGCATCTCTTGAAATTCCTCAGGAGTATAACCTATAGGTTCCAGAGGAAGACCAATTCCATCGTTAAAATCAAGAAGAAGTTTAATCCTATCCAAAAAAGATTCTTTAAAATCTGCAACCACCAAAATATCAACATCTGATCCCTCATTAATGTCTTTTCGAGCAAAAGAGCCAAAGAGAATTACAAATCGGGGCTTCAATTCCTCAACCACCCGCTGAGGGTATCTTTTTATCTTCTCAAATATTTCTTCACTTCGTTCAATATTAACTCGGCATAATTTAGGCATTTTTCAGCAATCTCCTCTGTGTAAAATCTATATGGTGCTCCTGAGGGATAAAAGCTAGGATATCTAGAACCTATATAATGCCTATCTAACTCCTTTCCCTTATCTAAGAGCTGATTAAACTCATATTGAATCTTAGAAGATTCTTCAAGAAGTTCAAGAACAGAATGAGTTATGAGAGCTCGATATCCTTGGGCATAAAGGAAACCCTTTAAAGCCTTTTCAGCAGCTTGCTGGTAGAAAAAAGCAGTAGCGTAATAGTTACCATCTTTAAGACAATCCTTCGCTGTTTTCATATCAGCCTCCACTTGATCAAACCACCTTAATCCTTCTTCAATATTTCCCATTACTCAAAGTTCTTAATATTCTTTCTCAATTACCCTTCCTAAGATTATATCATACAGGATTTTTATCTACCAAGATTATATCTCCTATTAAAAATTTCCCTTTCCTTTACAGAAAAAT
>FMJZ01007390.1_pt1 | contig 10489 bp, 5 predicted proteins | sample 1987881 | NCBI WGS metagenome assembly FMJZ01 (sample SAMEA4378227, study PRJEB15110) | soil metagenome | biome: soil; feature: Field; material: Soil | place: India | collected 2015-03-11 | depth 0 m | reverse complement strand
GCGAGCGTCGATTTCCCGCAACCGCTCTCGCCCACAACAGCGATCGCTTCGCCGTGGCGCAACTCAAAGCTGACGCCGTCCACGGCGCGGACAAAACCCGCCCGCCCAAATGCCCCACGACGCAACTCAAAGTGCGTATGCAGATCCTTCACGGATAAGAGCATCTTGTCTTGCATAGTCTCTTTTATCTATATAACCAACATTTGACCAGCCGTCCACCTTGGACTTCGATCATGGGTGGCTCCTGCTCGCACTGCAGGAACTTTGAAGGGCATCGTGCGGCGAAGCGACACCCCGTGGGAGGGTTAATAAGACTGGGCGGCCGCCCTGCGATGAAATCGAGCGGACGGTCTTCGCGCAGGCGGGGCACGCTCGCCATCAGCTTCTGCGAGTAGGGGTGTAAGGGGTTAGGGTAAAAATCTTCAGCCCTCCCCCATTCGACAAATTGTCCCGCATACATAATAGCCACGTGATCGGCGAGTTCACTCGACGTAGCGATATCATGGGTGATGAGAATATAGCTCTTCTGAAGGTCTTTTTTTATGTTCTTGAGCACGTTCATGATATTCGCTTGGGTGAGGACGTCCAGAGCCGACGTGGGCTCATCGAGAATAATCAAATCGGGATTGGTCACCAGTGCCATAGCGATCACGACGCGCTGGCGCATCCCGCCGCTCAGCTCAAACGCATATCGCTGCAAAAAATCCACGGGAACGCCAACGAGCTGGACGGCCTCGCGCGCTCGCGCCCACGCGCTCCTCTTGTCCATATTATTATGAATAATCAACGGCTCGGCGATTTGATCTCCGACTTTCAGAACGGGATTGAGCGAGTTCATCGCCGCCTGAGAGACCATAGAGATCTTCGTCCAGCGCACTTCTTTGCGAAAGCGCTCCTCGCTCCAGAGCATGACGTCAACGCCGTCGATCTCCACCCGCCCACTGTAAGTGTGGACGTTGCGTGGTAAGAGTCTCAAGATGGCTCGCGCGAGCGAGGTCTTCCCGCAGCCAGATTCCCCTAAGATCGCTAGGGCTTGATTACTCTCCAGCACAAAACTGATACTGTCAACAGCTTGTACGACTCCTTGCGTCGTGCGAAAGTATAATTTTAATTCTTCAACGCGAAGCAAGGGGCTGGCCAACCCCAGCCTGGTTCCTACGCGATTTTGTATCTCTGTCTTCTCTCTCATAGCTCTCTCAATCTCGGATTGAAGATGCGGTCCAACGCAAACCCTAACAACGAGAAGCCCAACGCCGTGAACATCAGCAGCACCGAGGGGCTGAGCACCCAGTAATAATAGCCCTTGTAGAGTGCGCCATTGTTCTGGGCATCGTTGAGGACCTTTCCCCACGTCGGCAGAACCGGGTCACCCAATCCGAGCAGTCCCAGCGACGCTTCTAAGAAGACTAGCCCAGGAATGAGCGTGACAAACCCCGGCACTAAGATGGGGATGATCCGCGGGGCCATATAGCGCACGATAATTCGCAAGTTGCTCGCCCCATAGGCTCGCGCGGCTTCTATATAGGGCGACTCTTTGATCTGCAAGAAGATCGCGCGATAGACTTTGATCGCCGCAGTGAAGATCGACAAGAGCGTAATGGCGATCATCATCACCCAGATGCTGCGCGAATAGAACGTCCCGATGATGATCAAGATGGGCAAGTACGGCAAGATGATATTCACTTCTGTGATTCTCTGGATAAGCGCATCGACCCAACGTCCGTACCACGCCCCAATGGCAGCGATAATCAGGGTCGTTAGGCTAGTGCCTACGGCAACGATAAATCCGAATGCCAAGGCAACCGGAGCGCCCCATAACAAGGCAACCATGAGATCACGGCGCTTGTGATCAGTGCCGGCGAGCCCGTGTACCTTGCCGTAGACGACAAGCTTAGCGTCCATATCTGAGTTCTCTTCAAAGAGCGTTCCCGTGATCTGGAGCTCGTAGCGCCCCTTGAGCGGGGCTTGGCCGGATGGGGTGAGGAAGAGCCCGATTTCCGGAGGGCGATTCCCCAAGCGTCGCTCTAAGCGCGTATCTTGGGAGATGCTGTAGCGTTCGCTCGCAGTGAGCTTGCGCTCGCCCAGGGAGATCTCCCGGCCGTCAGGGGTGCGCCAGCGCAGCACCGCGTAGGGCAAGAGTTCAGCATAATTGGCTGTTAAGAAGAGCGTAATCTCGCTGGGGAAGTCGTCATAAGTGTAGTTGAACGCCAATGAGATTGTGACAGTCTTATCCGAGCGAGTCTTACTGACTTGGCCCTGCACCCTTCTCGCTTGCCAGGGAGAGGTGCTGAGAGGAAGGGTGCTGACGACGATTGTCTCTGGGAGTTTTTTCGCCGAGAAGAGATTGAGCCACGCGGGCCGAGCGTAGCGTGGGCTCTCCTGCCAGACCTCTTCGCCGCCGCGCCACAGCTGAATCGCTTCGTCATACGGGAGGATGATCACCGCGGCGATAGCTAAGAAAATCAGCGCTATGATGATGGCTAACCCGACGAGGGCTGAGGGGTATCGGCGGATCTGCTGGAGTCCAGTACGGAGGGCGTTCACACGGTACCACCCTCCGCGCCGACCTTCACTCGCGGGTCCACGAGAGCGTAGATAATATCGAGCAAGAAGACTGTCAATGCCAAGAGATACGCATAGATCACGGTCGAAGCGATGATGACCGGAGTATCATAAAGTCCGATTGCTTGGAAGGTGAGTCGTCCGATCCCTGGCCAGTTGAAGACCGTCTCTAAGATAATAGCACCGCCCCATAGCCCGATGAGCAGGAACGCGAACTGTGTAATAATGGTGGGCAAGGTTGGGCGCAGAATATAGCGGCGTTCGATTATGCCTGAGGGCAATCCCTTGGCACGGGCCATTTCGACGTAATCCTCGCTGGCAAAGATCAAGAAGAACGTGCGCCGCGAGTAGATTGCAAGAAAGATCGAGCTGAGCCACAAGGCCAGCATGGGCAAGATCATGTGTTTGAGGACGCTCAGCGCGTACTGCAGGATGTCTTTAGGTGGCGGGGCGTCGACCATGCCTCCAAAAGGCAAGATCTTCAAAAGCGACGCGAAGATCAAGATGAGAAAGATCCCGTAGAACCACGCGGGCGCGGCCGACGTCGGCGTCAACGCGATCACTAATTTGTCTAAGAAGCTCCCGTAGCGGCGCGACAGCCACAGCCCGGCAAAGAGCGAGAAGAAGAAAAACAAGAGATTCGCCGTGCCAAAGAGCAGCAGCGTCGCTGGGAGTCTCTCGAGGAGAATCAAGCGCACTTGGCGTGAGCCGGAGTCGCTGGAGAGCTGCTCGGCACGTCCTAGATTGAGTGAGAGCGCGTCCCACAGATAGGTAAAGCTCCGCACCATGAAGGGCTTATCGAGCCCTAAGCGCTTGTATTCGAGCTCCTTGCGCTGATCTATGATACGGCGCAGTTCACTAGGGGGGAGCCCCTGCAAGGAGCGATCCCCCAGCACTGCAGCCCCGATGGCCTCGTCGATCTGGGCCTTACGGATCACGTCGACGTAGCCGCCCATATTGGCGATCAGAATAGCTAAGTAGACTCCAATCACTACTGTGACCGCCAAGGCGACGACACGATAGACCGTGTATATGAATACTCGTCGCAGTGTTTCGAACATATACGTATTCTCGGGATCTCTCCCCCGGCCCCTCCTCTCTAAAACGGGAAGGGGACTCGGGGGTTAGGTCTTCATCACTGCACCGTGACGAACGTGGTCTCCTCCGTCGAGGGGATGCTCACAAGCTTCGAGACGACGATCACCTGGAGGCGGTTGCCTCCGGCGGCCAGTTGGGCCGTCTGCTCTGGGCTGAGCGCGACGCGCCACAACCCGTCATGGACCACCTCAGCTTCGCCAACGAGCGTGAGCTGGCCCGTCGCATCGAAGACCAAGAACTTCACAAAGTCTATATCTTTCACAGCATAGGGCTCGCCCTTGAACGTCACTTGGACGTCAAACGTCGCGGTGTCGCCGATCTTGACTTCTATCGGTCCAGAGATATCGACATCAGCAATGCGGGGCTCGCTGAAGCGCAGCCATTTCTCTGGGCCATCGGGGAAGTCCGCAAATCTCTTGATGACGATATTCTTCTCGACGGGGTGGACCGAATCAAGGAAGAATGGCCCGTTGCCAATCCAGAAGTGCTTGTGTGCGTTGTACCATTCGCCGAGAAGTCTATAGCGCTCTTTCGCTTCTTGGGGGGTGATGAACTCTTTCAGGGTGTTTTCGTAAGGGATAAAGCCTTGCTCGAATGCTTGAGCGCGGTATTTCTCTAAGATCGCCAATGCTGGACCGGCGATGTAGCTGGCCCGCTCGACTTTGAGCTTATCGGACTTCGCTGCGGAGAACGCCAGCTCTTTGTTCTGTTCGGCTAAGATCCCGACAGCTAAGGATTGCAGGGGGACAGTCGTGAAGAGATAGCCTGATCGTGACGAGGCGATCCACTCGGCATCAGGGTAGAAGAGATCGCTATAGACCTCGACGATGAGTGGGTCTTTTTGCACGATCTTCAGCCCGCGGAAGTGACGCATGAACGACTCAAACGCCGGTACGGCAGCTTCGTCGTAGATGGGGCTTTCGGGCTTGGCTCGCTCAAACGTCAAGATAAACCCGATCACGCAGTCGGCCAAGGAGATCTGTGAGCCGTCGTGCCACTTCATCCGGAAGAGGTTCTCTGGATAGTAGATAACGGCCTTGGTCTTGGCTGTGACTCCTTCAGGGTACTTTTCGCGTACCGTGATAAATCGTTGATTGACGGGGTCCCAGTCAGCCCACGCCTCTTCGGGAACTTTGATCTTGGGGAGGAACTCTAACTTCAGCCACTCAAGGGTCCGTGTGACAGGGATGCCCTCTTGGACATAGACGTCTACGAACTTGACGCGCTGCGGCCAGTACAGCCCGGTGAAGGGGTCAGGCAGAGTATCTGCATCTACAGTAGCACGGATGATCATCGTGTCGAAGATCCAGTTTGTACCCGCGACAGGGTTCCACGGCTCGGTCATCAAGCTGGGCACACCCCAGACGAGTCTTTCTACTTGTTGGCGCCCTTCTACACGCAGTGTGAATGGCCACAGCGCTGAGCCGGACATCCCCCCGGCCAAGTCCGACGCTAATCTCACTTCAGCGCGGCGTGCCCAGACGTCAATCGTATCGGCCAACCAGACCCGCACCGAATCTTTCATCGCCAGGCGCAGGGCTTTCTCCATCAGTGCTTGGCGCTCTTCGATGGTCTGGTAATCACGGCGTCCAAGGCGATTGGAGACCTCATCAAATTCTGGCTCAGGGGTGTATGCCTGCCAGAGCGGGTCAGGGCGCCCTCGGGAGGTGTAATAGAAATCGAAGTTGCCCGCCAGATCGCGATTCACAACGGTCGAGACCCAGCCTGCTGTGTAGAGGTGCCATCTGCCGTCAGCGGGATCGCTGCCGATCCAGATGGGCGAGGCCTCAGCGGCTGTCTTGTACTGACGATCAACTGTAAAGCCTAAATCTTCTAAGAGATTCGCGATGTAGTCGCCCACCTCGCGGCGCTTATCTTCAGTACGGATGATGAAGATCAGCTTGACCGGCTGGTTATTATAGTGCCATTTGTTGTTTCGGAGCTCTGCGCCGAGCTTCTGCATCTCTTCGGTGATGACGGCGCGGGCCTTGTCAGGGTTTGGAGCATAGTACGCTTCGAGCGCTTTGGCAACGTGAGCAAGGCGGGCATAGTCAGGGAAGACCGTGTTGATGGGCAAGTATCTGGGCACAGCCAGGCCGCCATAGATCTCTTGGGCGATGATGTTTCTATCGACGAGCCAGTTGAGTGCCTCACGGATTGCCGGCACGGAGAAGGGATTGAGCACCCCGTTCTTGAACGTCGGCCCCACGGGGTTGAGCGTGAGCTCCACAGACCCACCATAGGACGTCTCGTACCCCAAGACCGGTGAAACCCTCACTTTGCGGGCCAATTCTGGGTCGCGGATCCCAAATGCGTAGAGATCTATCTTGCCCGCGATGAGCATATCGAGCGCTTTCGCTTGATCGGGCTCCTGCACGAAGACGACTCCATTGATAAGCCCCACAGGAGGCTGGACTTGCGGCTGTTCTGGGGGCAACGTCGGCTGCTCTCCCGGCGTGACGGCTGCTGTGGGAGGAGCTGGCGGAGGTGTGGGTTCAGTCGCAGGTGGCGGTGTTGTTGGAGGTTGCGTCTCTGTCGGCGGTGGTGTCGTCGGTTGCTGCGTGACTTCTGGAGGTCGTGTCGGCTGTGGCCGTTGCCACGGCTGGGCAATCAGCAGAATCGCTATCCCGATGACAACTAAGACCCCGATAGTTAACCAGATCCGGCCCTTCTCAGTCATATATCTTCCTCCCTTGCTCTGTCATGAGCTCCCCTTTAGCCTACCATATAGAGCATTAAGAATTCAAATCGCTTTCTGGACCTTGCCGGCCTTCAAGCAGCGCGTGCAGACTGTAATTTTCATGGTTCGGCCGTTGACGATGGCGCGCACGGTCTGCAAATTGGGCTTGAACGTTCGATTGTTGCGATTCCCGGCAAAGCTCACTTGATTGCCAAACTTTGTCGTCTTGCCACAGATAGCACATGCGGGCATAGCATTTGTCACCCCTATAGAGTATTGAGATTGTATTATCTCAAAAAACGGAGCTGTTCGCAAGGAGCTCTCGATTTGACTCCCCCCCCCTTTACTATATATATCAACCAAGGAAGCCAATAAAGGGAACACCGGTTCATTCGCTTGGAGGAGGTTGGTCGTGATGAGAGGCCTATCGGTAGGGGTTAGCTTAATCTTTAGTGTTTTCTTGATTGCTCTTCCCATCGGTGCAGCGCCCATCTCTGGGGAAGCCAATATCGGCCTTGTCCTGCGCTCCGCGACGTGCGGCATCGATGCCGATGGCGATACGTTCGTGGACGAAGATCCCCCTAATACTATTGACGACGACGGGGACACGCTCATCGACGAAGACGACTGCTCGAAGATCGATCTGAGCGTCTTGAAGTTCGAGTCAGATCTGGTAGTGAATCTCTCTATCAGTGGGCTGCAGATCACCAGCACGTCGGTGTTCACGTTCAAGGGCTTAGAGTACCAAGCGTTCAGCTTCGCTATGACTGTCGGGGCGCTCTCGTTTAGTGACGTTATCGTCTTTGCGCCTAGCGTCACGGAGATCGCTTTAGTGCGCAACGCGAGCAGCCTCAGTGTGCGCTATTGTATTTTAGACTCTGCGCCGGGGAGCGTCAGCCCGCCGTTTCGGAGCTGTCCGCTCTTTGATAGTCGTTTATATTGGCTCTTAGAGGGCGATGGCTTCTATCATCCGACGGTCGCGAATCTGATCCTCGCGCAGATCTTCGACGAAGGAGGAATGCTCCTGCCTAAGACGCTGACGCTTCGGAAGAAAGTCGCTGATCTTGCGTTTAATATTGCTGGCATGACAGTAAGCACCCGCGCGCTCTTGGCCAATCTGGGGAGCGTTTCAGCGCCGGAGTTTCGAGTAGGGCTGGTGCTAGGGCTGGAGGGCCAGACGGTGAGCGGGATTCTCATCCGCAGCGAAACGTGGATCGGCGCACGACAAGGTTTAGAGTGCTTCGCCGAGTGCAAGCCTCTAGAGCGTCTCTATCTGGGGATCGTCACCGACGAGTTTAGCTTCCAAGAGGAGAAGCTCTTCGTGCGCAACGTAAAGTTTCTTGGCATGACGTTTCACTTTCTGCTTGAAGTCGGCGCTGTCTGCGCCGAAGATTTCCTCTGCTATGCTGAGGTGAATACGATCATCCCAGTTCAGCCGCTCGGTCTAGAATTCAATAATACTCTGCGATTTGGCCCGGGGATACGCGAGCACTTTGATGCTCTGAGCACAACGTTGCGCTTCGGAGACGCATCGGTCTTGGCGCTCTGGTACTTCTACCCACGCACCGGCTCATGGAAAGCACAAATAGCCCGTATCATCAGCTCATTTGATCCACCAGGTCTGACGGTCTCAAGCGATGTGCAGCTGTGCACGGGAACGGCGTATCTCTTCTGCTCCAGTGGGGTCACCAAGCACACGGTTTCGCTGACGGCAACGATTGGCGATCTCTCGCTCGACACAAAACTGATCTTCATCGGGTTGATTAAGAACTTCTATCAGCTCTGGCTCGATGCAGCCTGGAAGCTAGGCGGGGTCGAGCTGTCTAGCTCTATCGTGCTCTCAGTGAAATATCTCAATGCTTTCGCAATGGGGATCACAGTGAGGTTCTAACTATGCGCCCTATAAAACTCACCTTCGCAGTCGTTCTCGTAGCTCTGGGAATCGGCCTATGGCTCAGTGGGGTTCCGGCATACGCGCAGTTCACGATCACCAGGACATCATCTCCTATCTTTTACATTGACAGCGGCGTCAGCCCACCGCTCAGGGCAATGTATGTTTCTTACAAAATCTGCAACACCAGTGGGACCAACTATCCAGACATCTGGGTGAATATTAGCGGTTTTACTGGTGGGATCGTCTCATTAGCTCCCTATGAGGACGGTGTGGTGCATCTTGGCACGATCAACGCGGGGCAATGTAAGGCAGCGTTCTTCTACCTGCAAGCGAGCGGGCCAACAACTACACCGCAGTCGCACACGGTGCGCGTCTTTGCTGGACCTCCGTCGGGCACACCGCTGGCCAGCGCGACGTTCTCGTTTACGAGCGTCGAAGAGACCATCAAGGCGAGCGCTAACAAAGTCCATACTGTGGTCATCAGCACCAATGATCCCATACTCGGAACGCTCATTGTTATCACCGTGACAGGCGAATCCGGCGTAATAGGCGCAGCACGAGTGATGTCTTATACGCCTGCATCGTACACGACATGGCGTGCGGATTGCTTCATGCTCTACAGGACGACGATCACCCTTACTGGGGGCAACACCGGCACGTTCACCGATCAATTGCTGATACCACCCGACTCGCTTCCCTCTCCGGCAAACACGAATTACACGGCAATGTACACATTTCGTGTAGCGGATGTGTGTACTCTCCCGACAACAGTGAGCCCTGTGGCCTATATCAGCAGCGGGATGGAAGTGAAGCACACAGACACGGGCAATTTCGGCGCACTGCCCCCTGTCAACCCTGTGAGTAATAACCTCGTCATCCTTAGCAAGACAGCAACACCAGATACTTTGCCGGGAACGGGCGGTGTAGTAACTTATACGATAACATTAGCCAACGGCGCTGCCGATGACGTTACCCTCGACGATGTCAGAGACACACTGCCCACGACTCCAGCTATACCAACGTATGTAAGCGGGTCATCCCAGTGGGACGGCTCACCAGTCCCTGATCCTGTTGTATCGGGCAATATATTAACTTGGTATGGGTTCTTAACGATCCCTGCTGGTTCAACTGCGGCGTTAAGGTATCAGATAGCATTCCCCGCGATCAACTGCGTCTCGTACCACAACAGCGCCGTTGGTCATATCGGATCAGCGCAGATAGATACGACTCTTGATACAACAGATAATGCCCCCGCTCAAGAGACCGTGAACGTGGGAACCAATTGTCAGGATCTAGCGATCACCAAGACCCACACGGGCAATTTCGTCGTCGGCCAGCAAGGGGTGTACACAATCACTGTGACGAACGTTGGTGAAGCAAGTACAACAGGAACGATCACAGTGACTGATACGTTGCCTACAGGACTAAGCTACGTTTCTGCCACGGGAACGGGTTGGAGCTGCTCTGCTATGGGACAGATAGTCACGTGCACGAACCCTGGGCCCTTAGCTCCCGGCGACAGCACGAGTATTACTATCACCGTAAACGTGCTCCCTGGGGCCTACCCCAGCGTGGACAACGTGGCAACAGTTTCAACGCCTGGCGATACCAATACTTCAAACGATCAAACAACTGATACAACACTGGTCGATGCTCCAGATCTCGCTATTCAAAAGACCCACACAGGGGACTTCATCGTAGGGCAAGATGGGACGTACACCATCACCGTGACGAACGTCGGCACTATCCCAACCACAGGAACGATCACTGTCACAGACACGCTGCCCAATGGATTGAGTTTTGTCTCCGGGGTAGGCACAGGCTGGAGCTGCTCTGCCGTTGGACAAACAGTCACCTGCACCAATCCTGGCCCGCTGGCTCCTAGCGCAAGTAGTACTCTCACTTTAACAGTCAGCGTCGGCCCTGGAGCAGTGCCCAGCGTCACAAACAGCGTCACGGTCTCTACTCCCAACGACCCAAACCCCAATAACAATACTGCTGATGACCCCACTGTGGTGTTATCAGCACCAGATCTAACAATTGTTAAGAGTCATAGCGGCGATTTCATCGTCGGGACTACTGGGACGTACACGATTACCGTGACCAATATCGGCTTTGGGAGCACGACGGGGACGATCACCGTGACGGATACGCTGCCCACAGGGCTGAGCTTCGTCTCCGGGACGGGAACGAATTGGACGTGCTTTGCCGTTGGGCAGACCGTGACGTGCACGAACCCTGGCCCGCTCAACCCC
>FMJZ01031835.1_pt1 | contig 10490 bp, 7 predicted proteins | sample 1987881 | NCBI WGS metagenome assembly FMJZ01 (sample SAMEA4378227, study PRJEB15110) | soil metagenome | biome: soil; feature: Field; material: Soil | place: India | collected 2015-03-11 | depth 0 m | reverse complement strand
GACGGTAGGTGCTGGAGTAGTTACAGAGATATTGGAGTAGTTGCATGAGAGATATAATACTTTTTCAATGCACTGAATGTAAAAATAAGAATTATTCCAGTATGAAAAATAAAAAGAATACCTCAGATAAATTAAATCTCAAAAAATATTGCAGACACTGTAAAAAGCACACTACTCATAAGGAGATAAAAGCTTAATTTGAATATATTAGGCCAGTAGCTCTAACGGCTAGAGCATCGGACTCCAAATCCGAGGGTTGGGGGTTCGAATCCCTCCTGGCCTGTATTCAAATTTATTTGTCCTCTGAATCATGAGGTTGGAATGATCGAGAAAATCAAAAATTTCTTTAACGAGGTTAAAATCGAAACTAAAAAGGTAAACTACCCGACAAAAGAAGAGCTGATAGGCTCCACATGGGTTGTCATCATAACAGTTTTGATAATTGGATTTTTTTTGGGATTAGTTGATTTTGGTCTTTCAAGAATAATTAGTCTTATTTTCAGGTTATAGGCTAATGGCAAAGAAATGGTATGCTGTTCATACATATTCAGGATATGAAGAGAAGGTAAAAGCCTCAATAGAAGAGAAGGTAAAAGTAAGTAATATAGAGGATAAAATCTCGAGAATAGTAATACCTTCTGAAAAAATAATTGAGATAAAAGGAAAAAAGAAAAAGGAGTTTGGCAAAAAATTCTATCCTGGATACATTCTCATAGAGATGGAACTTGATGATGAGACGTGGTATCTCATTAAGAATACACCAAGGGTCACTGGTTTCATTGGTAAGACAAAGCCTGTTCCTTTGTCAGAAGAAGAGATAGATTCAATATTAACTCAAATTGAAAGAGGACCAGCCCCAACTATCAAAAGTAAGTTTGACAAAGGTGACAAAGTAAAGATTATAGAGGGACCCTTTTATGGGTTCGTGGGTTATATAGATGATATTGATTATGATCATTCAAGATTAAGAGTGATGGTAAGCATTTTTGGGAGGCAGACACCTGTTGAGCTCTCATTCTTTCAAGTAGAGAAGGCTTAGAAACTTTGTAAATCTTTCTTTTTCAGTCTGTAATCAAGATTGGAGGATTAAATGGCAAAAAAAGAGATTGTAGCCCAAGTTAAACTCGTTATCCCTGCAGGCAAGGCTAATCCAGCGCCGCCTGTTGGTCCAGCGTTAGGTCCTCACGGTATAAATATAATGGAATTTTGTAAGCAATTCAATGCTAAAACTCAAGGGATGGGTGACACTTTAACCCCTGTAGTTTTAAGCATTTATAGCGATAGATCCTTTACCTTCGTTCTTAAGACCCCTCCAACATCAGAGCTAATAAAAAAAGCTGCCGGTATTATAAAGGGTTCTAATAATCCTAATAAAACTAAAGTAGGCACTTTAACAAGTGCGCAGATAGAGGAGATAGCAAAAAAGAAATTACCAGATCTCAATACAACCTCTTTAGAGGCAGCAATAAATATCGTCAAAGGCACAGCAAAAAGTATGGGAGTTGAAATAAAGGACTGAGAGGAGTACCAAATGGGTAAGAAACTTGAGGCAGTTAAAAAAAGAATAGAACTCACTAAGGATTATACATTGGAGGAGGCAATTTCCATAATAAAGGAAAATTCTTTCTCTAAATTTGATGAGACAGTTGATATGGCAATTAATCTGGGTGTAGATCCAAAAAAGTCAGATCAAATGGTGAGAGGTACAGTAGTACTTCCAAATGGCACTGGTAAGAAAGTGAAAGTTTTAGTTTTTGCTAAGGGTGAGAAGGAAAAGGAAGCCTTAGAAGCTGGTGCAGATTATGTGGGCGCAGAGGATTTTGTTGAAAAGATTCAGCAAGGTTGGCTCGATTTTGATAAGGCAGTTGCAACACCAGATTTAATGGGTTTAGTCGGAAAATTAGGTAAAATATTAGGACCTAGAGGGTTAATGCCTAATCCTAAGTTAGGAACTGTTACATTCGATATAGCAAAAGCTGTTAAAGAAATTAAAGCTGGCAAAGTTGAATATAAAGTTGACAAAACTGGCATTGTTCATGTGCCAATTGGTAAAGTTTCTTTTGATAAAGAGAAACTCTTTGAAAATGCTATAAGTGTTTTGAAGTCAGTCATAAGAGCAAAACCGCCTACTTCAAAAGGTAAATACATAAAGCGTATAACTATTTCTTCTACTATGGGAATTGGTGTGAAGGTTGACTTTCAAAAATTAAAGATATCATAGGGACAAACATTTACTAACAATCAGACTTTGTCTGTATTCATTTAAATTAGTGTCAGAGACCGTAGGTAGAATGGCAAGCTATTTGCCTACTTTAAATGGTCAAAGTGGTTGTTTAAATTAGAAGACCAACCTACCGAGACATGAGGATAGTCCTTATCGACTTTTATTAAGTCATTACAAAATACATATATATAATTATGGTCTCTGAGGAAGGAGGAACCCCCCTGATCACAAAGCAAAAAAAATCAAAACAGATTGATCAAATTTCTGAAAAATTGATGAATGCAAAGGCTGTTATACTGACTGAGTATAAGGGGTTAACTGTGTCGGAGATTTCAGGTTTGAGGTTAAAAATCAAGGAAACTGGTGGAGAGTTTAAAGTTGTTAAAAATACCCTTGCAAGAATCGCTGCAAAACAAACCCCTGTTGAATCTGCAATTGATTTTTTTAATGGTCCTACTGCTATTGTCTTTGGTTATGGAGATCCAATTGCTATAGCAAAGAAGCTTCTTGACTTTACTTCGGAAAATGAAAAATTGAAGATTAAAACCGGTGTTATAGAAGGTAAGGTTTACACAGTTGAAGAAATCAAGGCTTTATCTACTCTACCATCTCGTACCGCACTTTATAGTATGTTGTTGGGAGCCTTACAATATCCTATGAAGGGTTTTGCTTTAACCTTGCGCTCAACAATAACTCAACTTTATTATGCTTTAGAATCCCTTAAGAACAAAAAAGAACAAAGTGGAGGAAATTAAATGGCAATAACTAAAGAAGAGGTCTTTAAATTTTTTGACAATATGACAATTCTTGAAATGTCTCAATTTATTAAAGAGTTTGAAGAGAGATATGGAGTAACTGCAGTAGCGCCTGTTGCTGTAGCTGCTCCTGTAGGAACAGTTACACCGACCGCTCCTAAGGAGGAAGAAAAAACAAGTTTTGATGTAATTCTTCAATCAGCAGGAGAAAAGAAGATCCAGGTTATTAAAGTAGTAAGAGAGATAACATCTCTTGGATTAAAGGAGGCTAAAGATCTTGTTGATGGCGCTCCAAAACCTGTAAAAACAGGAGTCTCAAAAGAAGAAGCAGAAGCAATTAAATCAAAGCTCGAAGCCGAAGGCGCAAAGGTAGAAATAAAGTAAAAAAATAATATTAAGTGGTTAAGGATATTAGCTTTTTAAAGAACTTTTCTTGGGCAGACTACAAAGGAGGATCAATCGTTGAAGAATGTCCTTTGCTGCCACAAAGTTATAAAAGCGATTTTTTTTGAGAGTATCAATCCTTAACCACTTGATTTTTTAAAGTGAAGAGGTAATATGTTGAGATTTCCAAGAGAAAGACTAAATGTAGGTAAAATTCTACCAATAATAGATGTCCCCTATCTTATCGAATTCCAAAAAAAATCCTTCGATAGATTTTTACAAAAGGACGTCTATTATGAGGATAGAGTTGATGAAGGGTTACAAGCCGCCTTAAAAAGTGTTTTTCCGATAGTAGATTATAATGAGACTGCTTCCATAGAGTTCATAAGCTATGATATTGGCGAGATCAAATATACTCAAAGTGAGTGTCTTGAAAAGGGCTTAACATATGCTGCACCACTAAAAATAAAAGTGAGGCTCAACATTTGGGACAAGAGTGAGGAGAATAAAAGGACATTAAAGGAATCGAGAGAACAAGAGATTTACATGGGAGATCTACCCATGATGACTGACAATGGTAGCTTTATCATTAATGGTGTGGAAAGAGTTGTTGTGAGCCAGCTTCATAGATCACCAGGGGTTTATTTTGCCCCTGATAAAACCAAAACTCATATCAGTGGCAGACTCCTTTATATGGCAAGAGTTATACCTGTTAGAGGTTCCTGGCTCGACTTTGAATTTGATTCTAAGGACATTCTTTATGTAAGAATCGATAGACGAAAAAAATTGCCAGCCACCATAGTACTAAAGTGTCTTGGATATTCAGATGAGGATCTTCTCAAAATATTCTATCCTATTGAAGAAATAAAAATTGTAGACAGAAATACCTTTTTTAGACCAGTAAGTGATATTCTCGTTGGATTACGAACAAAAAACAATATTAAATCACCTGAAACAGATGAAATAATAGTAAAAGAAGGCAGTAAAATATCAAAACTTGTATTGAGAAAATTAGAACAAGCTGGGATAAAAGAAATTCCTATAACGAAAAGCGAAATAATCGGTAGAATTACTCTGAAAGATATTGTAGATCCTGATACTGGTGAAGTTATATTGGATGGAAATAAGGAGATAACTGAGGAGATTCTGGAAAGAATTCTCTCGTTAAACATTAATAAATTGGAACTTTTATACATAGACAATGTCAATTATTTATCTTCTCTAAGAGAGACCCTCCTTATGGACAAAGTGACTTCTAAGAAGGAAGCTTTAAAGGAGGTTTACAAAAAGCTTAGACCTGGAGAGCCGATTACTGAGGCTGCTGCTCTTGAACTCTTTAACGGTTTGTTCTTTGATCCCAAAAGGTATGATCTATCACCTGTTGGGAGATTGAAGATAAATCAAAAATTAGGACTTGATACACCTCTTGAGCAAAGGGTTTTAGACAATAGAGATATTATAGAGATAATTAGATACCTCTTAAATCTTAGGACTGGTAAAGGTGAAGTAGATGATATTGATCACTTAGGTAATAGAAGAGTGAGGGGGGTAGGCGAGCTCTTAGAAAATCAATTTAGAATAGGGCTTGCCAGAATGGAAAGGACAGTAAAAGAGAAGATGGGTATTACTGAAATTGACTCTGCAATGCCCCATGACTTTATTAGTGCTAAGCCTGTAATGGCAGCTATTAAAGAATTTTTTGGTTCAAGTCAATTGAGTCAATTTATGGATCAGACTAATCCTTTATCAGAAATAACTCATAAAAGGAGGCTTTCTGCATTAGGTCCTGGTGGGTTGACAAGGGAGCGAGCAGGCTTTGAAGTTAGAGATGTTCATCCCACCCACTATGGTAGAATCTGTCCAATTGAGACTCCTGAAGGACCCAATATAGGACTAATAACCTCCCTTGCTATATATGCTCGGATAAATGAATTTGGTTTTATTGAAGCGCCTTACAGATTAGTAGTAAATGGTAAGGCAACCGATGAGATACATTATTTATCAGCTTTAGATAGCGAAAGACATCTTATTGCAGAAGCTACATCTCCAATAGATGCAGAAGGTAATCTTATAGGTGAGGTTGTTTTTGCACGAATTGGTGGTGATTTTAAGATGGACAAAGTTGAAAATGTTAGGTATATGGACGTTTCGCCTAAACAAATAATTGGGCTTTCTGCATCACTAATCCCTTTCTTAGAGAATGACGATGCTAACAGAGCATTGATGGGTTCAAATATGCAAAGACAGGCAGTACCTTTATTAAAACCTCAAGCTCCTTTTGTAGGTACAGGTATGGAGTATGTAGCTGCCAGAGATTCAGGTTGGCTTGTCATTGCAAAAAGAGCTGGTATTGTAGAGAGTGTAGATGCTAAAAGAATTGTAGTAAGAGCTACCGAGCCTGGAGATGACTTTAACATTATCGATATATACGATCTCATAAAATTTAGGCGCTCTAATCAAGGCACCTGTATGAACCAAAGACCCATTGTTAATGTTGGTGACAGAGTCGAAAAGGGGAGTATACTTGCTGATGGACCAGCAACTGATGGTGGCGAATTAGCTCTTGGACAAAATGTCTTAGTTGCTTTTATGCCATGGGGTGGTTATAACTTTGAAGATGCAATATTAATTAGTGAAAGATTAGTAAAAGATGATGTTTACACTTCAGTTCATATAGAAGAATTTTATGTAGAAGCACGAGAGACAAAACTTGGTTCAGAGGAAATTACAAGAGATATACCAAATGTAGGGGAAGGTGCCTTAAAAGATCTCGATGAGAGTGGGATAATAAGAATCGGTGCGGAAGTGAAAGCCGGGGATATTTTGGTTGGCAAGGTTACCCCTAAGGGTGAGACACCCTTGACCCCCGAGGATAAACTCTTAAGGGCAATCTTTGGAGACAAAGCAGAGGAAGTCAAAGAGAGTAGCTTATATGTTCCGCCTGGCATAGAAGGTGTTGTTGTTGATGTTAAAATTCTTTCAAGAAAAGGCATAGAAAAGGATGAAAGAACAAAACAGATAGAAGCCGATGCCATAAAAAAACTTCAAAGGGATTTGGAGGAAGAAATCCGACTTTTAAAGTTAGAAAAAGAATTAAAGATCAAAGAACTTTTAAAGGGCAGAAGACTTTTGGAAGAAATTAGAGATCCTCAAACAAAAGAGGTGCTTTGTTCTAAGAATAAAGAGTTAGACGAATTAGATCTCGATAAAATAAAAGACATTAATCTTCTCATAAAGGCTAGGATAGAAGATATAAATTTAAAAACTGATTTAGAGAAAATTAGTAGTCAAATTAATAATCATATTCGTAAGGTCGAGAAAAAATATTTGGAAAGAATTGAGAGATTAAAGAAAGGAGATGAACTACCTCCAGGAGTTAATAAAATAGTAAAGGTCTTCATAGCGATGAAGAGAAAGATTCAGATAGGCGATAAAATGGCGGGTCGTCATGGCAATAAGGGTGTTGTATCTATGATATTGCCTGAAGAGGATATGCCTTATCTTCCCGACGGCACCCCAGTTGATATAGTTCTAAATCCCTTAGGGGTTCCTTCTAGAATGAATGTGGGACAAGTCTTGGAGACACATCTTGGCTGGGCAGCAATGTCTCTTGGACTATACATTGCTAATCCTCCTTTTGAGGGATTAAAAGAAAATGGCATAAAAGACTTATTGAAGAAGGCTGGTCTTCCCACAACCGGGCAAACAATACTATACGATGGAAGAACAGGCGAGCCCTTTAAGAGACCTGTTACTGTTGGATGCATGTATATGCTAAAGTTACATCATCTCGTAGCAGACAAGATACATGCTCGATCTATAGGACCCTATTCCTTAGTTACTCAACAACCACTTGGTGGAAAGGCACAATTCGGTGGTCAAAGATTAGGTGAAATGGAGGTGTGGGCGTTAGAAGCTTATGGAGCTGCCTATACCCTTCAGGAGTTTCTAACAGTTAAAAGCGATGACATTACAGGTAGATCGCAGATGTATGAGGCAATTGTAAAAGGAGATCCAGTGTTAAATTCTGGGGTACCTGAATCCTTCCACGTTCTTATTAAGGAACTCCAGAGTCTCTGTTTAGATGTTGAACTTTTAGAAATGAAACCGACTAGGAGGAGTTAAGTTGATAATAGAGGAAATTTTTCAGAAACCTAAGGATCTCAAGAATTTTAGTGCCATAAGGATAAAACTCGCTTCACCTGAAAAGATTAGAGAACTCTCTCATGGTGAAGTGAAGAAGCCTGAAACTATAAATTACCGCACATTCAAGCCAGAACCAGACGGTCTATTTTGTGCAAAGATTTTCGGTCCTGTTAAGGATTGGGAATGTCTTTGCGGTAAATATAGGAGAATGAAACATCGCGGCGTAATTTGCGATAAATGTGGAGTCGAGGTAATACAGTCTAAGGTAAGAAGAGAGAGAATGGGGCACATTGAACTCTCGACTCCTGTTGCCCATGTATGGTTTTTACGGGGAGTGCCAAGCAGGATAGGAACGCTTCTTGATATGACCATCAGACAATTAGAGAAGGTTTTATATTTTGAAGAATATGTTGTTATAGATGCAGGTGATACCCCTTTAAAAAATAAGCAATTATTATCTGAAGATGAATATAAAAGATACCTTAATGATTATGGAAATCGCTTTAATGCAGGAATGGGAGCTGAAGCTATTAGAGAATTGCTTAGAAGAGTGGATCTTGAAGCTCTTTCTAAAGAATTAAAATCAAAGATAGATAGTGCGTCCTCTTTGGGGATGAAGAGAAAATTAACAAAGAGATTAAAAATTGTTGAAGCCTTTATAAAATCGGGCAACAAACCAGAATGGATGATCCTTGACGTAATTCCTGTTTTGCCTCCTGATCTAAGACCCCTTGTTCCTTTGGATGGAGGACGTTTTGCTACCTCTGATTTGAATGATCTTTACAGAAGAGTGATAAATAGAAATAATAGATTGAAAAGATTAATTGATCTTAAAGCTCCAAGTGTAATAATTAAAAATGAGAAAAGGATGCTTCAGGAAGCTGTTGACTCCCTTTTTGACAACAGCAGGAAGGTTAAATCCCTCAAAGCTGGAGCAAAAAGATCTTTAAAGTCACTAAGTGATATGATTAAGGGTAAACAAGGTCGTTTTAGGCAGAACCTTTTAGGCAAGAGAGTTGACTATTCTGGAAGATCAGTTATAGTAGTTGGTCCTGAACTTAAGTTACACCAGTGTGGAATACCCAAAACCATGGCTTTAGAGCTTTTTAAGCCTTTTGTTTTCAGTAAACTTGAAGAAAAAGGTTTAGCTAATACTATAAAACAAGCAAGAAGATTGGTAGAAAAAGAAAAACCTGAGGTTTGGGATGCCTTAGAAGAAGTTATTAAAGAACACCCTGTTCTTTTAAATAGAGCCCCAACTTTACATAGATTGGGGATTCAGGCTTTTGACCCAGTCTTAATTGAAGGCAAAGCCATACAACTCCATCCATTAGTCTGTACAGCTTTTAATGCAGATTTTGATGGAGATCAGATGGCAGTTCATGTGCCTCTATCCCTTGAGGCTCAGATAGAAGCAAGGATTCTGATGATGTCCGTCAACAACCTTTTGTCGCCAGCTAATGGGAAACCTATAGTTATACCTACACAAGATATGGTCTTGGGGGTATACTACCTCACTAAGCAAAAGAGTGGTGCATTAGGCGAAAATATGTTATTTGCTGATCCTGAGGATGTAATACAAGCTTATCAATCTGGGATAGTTGAAGAACATGCAAAGATAAGAGTAAGAATGGATGGAGAGATTGTAACAACAACAGTTGGGAGGATAATATTTAGGGAGATATTACCTAAGGGTGTTCCTTTTTCAATGATTAATAAGGAGTTAACTAAAAAAGAGTTAGGTAAGTTGATAGAGTATATACATGAGGTATGCGGAAAAAGAGAAACGGTAGTATTTTTAAATAATCTTGAGAAGTTGGGATTCCATTATTCAACTTTGGCTGGTATCTCGATATGCATTAGCGATATGCATGTTCCTTCTAAAAAGGCTGACCTAATCAAGGAAGCTGAACAAGAAGTGATAGAAGTTCAAAGACAATACTCTGAAGGTCTAATAACCCAAGGCGAAAGATATAACAAAGTAATTGATATATGGGCAAATGTTACAGAGAAGGTAGCTGAGGAGATGATGAGAGAACTTGGCGCTGAAGAGGGAGTTCCACTTTCAGAGGAAAGCCTAAAAGAAAGAAGATCATTCAATAGTATCTTTATGATGGCTGATTCTGGTGCAAGAGGTAGTACAGCTCAGATTAGACAGCTTGCCGGGATGAGAGGATTGATGGCAAAACCATCTGGAGAAATAATAGAGACACCTATCACCGCAAACTTTAGAGAAGGCCTCAGTCCTATTCAATATTTTATTTCCACCCATGGAGCAAGAAAAGGACTCGCAGATACTGCTCTTAAGACTGCCAATGCAGGCTATTTAACAAGAAGACTTGTAGATGTTGCACAAGATGTAATACTAACAGAAGAGGATTGTGGAACTCTTGAGGGTATTTTTATAACTCCGCTCATAGAAGGTGGAGAGGTAATACAGCCTTTAGAAGAGAGAATATTCGGGAGAACCTTAGCTAATAAAGTAAAAGATCCTTTGACTGGTGAAATAATAGCCCTTAGAAATGATAATATTGATGCTAATCTTGCAAAAAGAATTGTTGATGCAGGAATTGACAAAGTCAAGATTAGGTCTGTTTTGACTTGTGAGTCGAAAAGAGGGGTTTGTGCTAAATGTTATGGTATGGACCTCGCTCGTGGTGAACCTGCTGAGGTTGGTGAAGCAATAGGGATTATAGCAGCCCAATCAATAGGAGAACCAGGGACTCAGCTAACAATGAGAACCTTTCATATTGGTGGTGCTGCAACAAAAGTTATTGAGCAAGCTGTCTTGATAGCTAAAAATTCTGGTTTCATAAAATTCATTGATGTCAATGCAGTAAGAAATAAAGAGGGGCAACTTGTTGTACTTAATAGAAATGCAATGGTTGCAATTGTGGACTCAATGGGCAGAGAGAGAGAGAAGCATAATCTTGTTTATGGTGCCAAAATATTTATGAAGGATGAGTCTGGAAATATAATAC
>FMJZ01001504.1_pt1 | contig 10492 bp, 8 predicted proteins | sample 1987881 | NCBI WGS metagenome assembly FMJZ01 (sample SAMEA4378227, study PRJEB15110) | soil metagenome | biome: soil; feature: Field; material: Soil | place: India | collected 2015-03-11 | depth 0 m | reverse complement strand
AAATTACTTAACCTAATTAACCTACATTAATAAAAAGAGTCAGCTCCGAAGGGCTATAATATTTAAAATTCAGCAAAGACAAAACATCTCTCAATAAAAACTGAAGATGAATTCAAAAGACCCTTATAACTTTAGATTTATACCATCTACCCTGTGGTCTCTTTTAAGAAAATAAAGCCTTTATATCGTAAGCAGACATCTTAATTTTCTAAGGTAGTGATGAGGTCGCTACTTACATTTAAAAACATGGAATAAAGATAGTGTTGATAGCCTAAGAAAGAGTAAGGAGAAATTTTTAGTGTTTGTTTTTCTTTTTGCTATGTCTAAAAGTTATTAGTATTATAAGATTTATTATTGGGGTTCAAGAGTCGAGATATCATCATTTAAAAAAAATCTTTTAACTTCAGGGACTAAACTTATCTTAACAATAATCTTATTACCTTCTAACCGGTAATCTATGTCTAAAACATCAAAAAATCCAAACTGCGAAGCTGAATAGAGTGGCCTAAATTCATAGCCGATAACATTGTTATATGGATCTTTGATTTGGCTTACTTGTGCATATTTAAAAGAACCGTGGGAAGCAATAAATTGCTCCGCTTTTCTTATAGCTTTATCTGCGGGTAAATTGCGGACTATCTCATAATCAAAATCAGGAGCAAATATCTCAATTTTATACTGATCTCCTTCCACATCAAGAAAAGCCACATTTTCAAAGTCTCCACTAAAGCGGTTGCTATATAAAATTAGTGAGAAAGAGCCAGCGATTTTATTGGCTTTTATTTCTTCTGTTAATAAGCTTTTAGTAAGCGAACAGGCAGTAATAGCTGATAAAATTGTCATAGAGATAATTGAAGTTAGAAATAAATTCAGGTTCTTTTTTCTTTTCATATTCTTACTAATCTGGAATTTTAATATAGTATATACCGATAGATATCGAAACAACAAATTATTTTTGATTTTTCATTAGTACATTGCTTAGTGATGATGAAGTTTTTAGAAGGATTAAAAAAAACATAAGAATTTTCCCATCTTTCAGAGTTTATAAAATCTAAAAGATACAAAGTCCTTCTAATCACTTAGGGGGTTTCCATCTAATTGGGAATACCATCTCAACAGTGGTGCCTTTACCGAGTTCGCTCTTAATGCTAAGTTCTCCAAGATGTTCAGAAACTATCTGCTTAACTAATGGCAAGCCCATACCGAACCTTAACTCTTTGGTTGTAAAAAAGGGATCAAATATCTTATCAAGATTCTCTGGATGTATTCCTCTTCCTGTATCTGCTATTATTAAAAAAACTTTTTCTCCCTCTGCAAGAGTAGTGATAGTTATCTCTCCTCCTGGCGGAGTTGCCTCAATAGCATTTCTAATAACATGGTAAATTGCTGACCTCAAAAGATTCCTCTGTAAATTGATCCTCACTGGTTTTTCCGATAAATTTAATATAAAACTTATTTGTTTATCATGAGCCTCCTGCTCAAGTAAGTAAAAAATTGAATTTATTATTTCGTTTAAATCCCCGTATTCGAAAACACTCTGCCTCGTTTTTAAAAGATTTTCAAATTCTCCAACAATTGCCTCAAGCCTTTTACATTCATCTATAATATCAAGTATATCTTGATTCAATTTTTCCTCTTTCTTTATTATTCTTTTACACAAAGCACCAATCATAACTGCTGGATTTCTCACCCTATCAGCCACAGTCAACCCCATCAATGCCATAGTCCTTTCTGCTACTAATGTCTCTAATTCTTTGTTTAGTTGCATCAAGTCAAGATTTACTCTCTCAAGTTTTTTTTCTTCTTCTCTTATTTTAAGGTATGCCTTATAGACTACTATAAAAAATAGAGTTACAAAACTTACCCAGAACAAAAAGATTGAATTAATGCTACCAATCACAGGCTCAATACTCTCCCAAAACGGCTTATTCCCTGTGACAATAAAGAGATGTTGAAAGATATATGCAAAAGACCTAGAAATAGAATATATAAACAATGATGATGTTAGCCAGACTTTATAGTTCCATAAAACGTTATCTTTCTCTCTTTTTAGAAGTTCCCAGCTTGTTGTTAAACAGAGAAATGATAAAAACAAAAAGGTTAAACCACCTACTATCTGGACTATTGCAATTGGCAAAAAAGGCAAAAGCATTATAGGTAATAAGATCTGGTTTGATGGCTCTGTCGCCTTTTTAAGATTAACTCTTAAAGATAAATATAAGAAAAACATGCCAACATTAAGCAATATGAAATCAAATCTCGTTAAGTAAAAAACAAGCTCTACATAACGAAAGATTATGACATCTCTCATAAAGTAGTCCCAGCCAATAGAACCATCTGTCAAAGGTAGTTCATAAAAACGACCGAAAAAAACCGTCAAGTTCCATAAGTTCAAAAAAATAATTGCGATAAGGAAATACTTCCATTTTTCCTCTTTTTCTAATTTATTACGAAGAATAAATACGGTGATAGCTATCATGGAGAAGAAAAAGAGCACTCTGCCAATCATGTGAGTGTATTTAGCTGGATAATCATGTGGTAAAAAAACAGCAAAAGCCTCAGCAGGTGATATTACAGCAAGGAGAATTGCAAAAAGGAGTGTTTTTTTATGTTCTATCATTCTGCGTATTTCGTCTTGCTTTCTTTTTACGGTAGGTTTTTACATGCCAAAGTCTAAAGAGCCTCTCCAACTTATCTTTATATACATATGCAATAATTATCACAACAATGGCAATACCAGCAAGGACAAAGAATTTATAGTATTCCTCATTTCTTAGATAATCTCCGCCAAAGGTTAACATAATAGTCCCAAGCAATCTTCCTGTTGCTCCGATTACAAGAAACTCAGAGGTTGACAGATGTCCTAAGCCCAAAATAAAGCATAGATAGTCCTTTGGAAATCCAGGGATAAGAAAGAGAAGAAAAATAAGAAAAACACCTTTGTGGTGTAAAAGATAGTCAAATCTTTTCAGGGTGGCTTCACTCACAACTCTTTCTACAAAGGGCCTTCCTAAGGTTCTCGATAGAGTAAAGGCTATTAAAGAACCAAGGGTTAATCCTATAGTCGACAAAATTATACCTAAGAATTTACCAAAAAAAAATCCACCTAATAATCCTGTTACCTCTCCTGGAATAGGAGCTGCTACCACTTGGAGTGTTTGCAATAGGATAAATCCTAAAAAAGCGAGAGGTCCTAAGTCTTCCAGAAATTTTATCAATCTATTTTTATCGAGAAAAAAATGGAAAAGCCCTGTGAAGTAAAAAATAGCTGTAAGTCCCCCTATGAAAAGAAGAAGAATAAGGAGCCTTATCCACCCTTTATCAGTTAATCTATTTTTACCTCTATTATTAATGTTTACCTTTTAAATTTCGATCTCGTAAAAATTTGTTTATAATAAATTGAGTTTAAGGCTTTTCTTTCATAAACATTTTAATTAGATCAATTGGGACAGGGAATATTACAGTTGAATTCTTTTCAGTAGCAATCTCTGTAAGTGTTTGTAGATATCTCAATTGAAGTGTTGTAGGTTCAGATTGGATTATTTTTGCTGCATCTGCGAGTTTTTGAGCAGCCTGTAACTCACCTTCTGCATGGATTATCTTTGCACGCCTCTCTCTTTCAGCTTCCGCTTGTTTAGCTATAGCTCTAAGCATCTCAGTAGGAAGATCAACATTTTTCACCTCTACTGCAGAAACCTTAATCCCCCATGGTTCTGTCTGTTGATCGATAACCTTTTGTAATTCCGCATTTAATTGCTCCCTATTTGCCAGTAAATCATCTAATTGGCTTTGCCCTAAAACGCTTCTCAAAGTTGTTTGGGCTATCTGAGAGGTTGCAAAGTAATAATCTTCAACCTCTGTAACAGCCTTTATGGGATCGATGGGTCTAAAATAAACAACTGCATTAACTTTCACTGTAATATTATCTTTAGTTATAACGTCTTGAGGTGGAACATCCATCGTAACTGTCCTTAAACTAACCCTAACAAGCTTGTCGATTATAGGCCATATTATCACTAAACCAGGACCCTTCAAGGGGATGATCCTTCCGAGTCTAAAGACTACGCCTCTTTCATATTCCTTCAAAATCTTTATAGCGCTTGATAAAAAATAAAGTATCAAGATTATAACTAAAACTACTGTTACAAAAGACGGCTGAAACATGCTACCTCCTTAAGCTCTTTCATTAACTATGGTATAGCTAAAAAAATAAAATGAAAACCTCTTAACTAAACAAATTATTACCAATAGGTATAAATCATGATATTCCATATTTTTAATTACTGAATTGACTTATCTCTATTATAACTCAAAACTTTTAGTGAAAAAAAAACATTTATAGTATTTTATACTATAATGATAATCAAAAGAATTCTTAAGAATTCTTACACCTAATACTTCGGCTGACAAAAGAGTTTAAATTCTGTTATTATTTATTAATTTATTACATCTAACAGAAAGTATTTAAACATAAAACTTAACATGAAAATTCTTAAAGCTATTATGAAAAATCTCACTATTTTAAATCTTTTCCTTATTTTGCTTATTTCTTACTTGGCATATTTTAATGTTTTGCCATTATTAGGACAGGAGATCAAAATATCCACACCTTCAATCATAAAAACCAAGATAGAATATCCTGTAATCACCACAGAGACTCAAACTCCCATGTCATCTAATTTTATCTTAATTGCTGAACAAAATCTCTTTCATCCAGAAAGAAAAATTCCAGAAAAAAAAGAGGATATGCAATTACCTAAACCAGAATTCGTTCTCTACGGAACTCTGATAACTGATACAATAAGTATAGCTTATATGGAAGACCTTAAGGCTCCTCATAATACTGCTGGTCGAGGTAAAAGACAGAAGGCTTTACAAAAAGGAGCTATATACAGCGGTTTTGCTCTATCAGAAATTCATCATGATAGAGTTGTAATGGTTAGAGGAGATGAGAGAATAGAAGTGAGAATTTCAGATTATCAGCATAAAAAGCCAAGAGCAACGGAAACTGCAGCCGACAGTATCACATCAAAAGTAAAGACTGATGATTTAGCTACTCCAATACCTGACAAAAGTGTAACAATAGAACCCCAAAGAAGCGTTAGAAAAACTACTATCACAAATCCTAATACCCAGTCAGAGGATGTAGATCAAAGGGAATTAAGAAGATTAGAGAGAGAAACCCTTCGCCAAAGAATTATACAAAGATAATCTAACTTTTTTATTAGTTTTCCCGTGACTCTATCAGACCCCTCATAATTGATTATTCAACAAAGTTTTTTTTAAATTTATAAATAGCCTTCTAAAAGGCGATAGTGTTAAGCTTTTTTTGATGAGAGAGCTTATATTTTATAGATCCTTAACCCACTTAAGAAGAGTGATTAGAGCACCCTTCTTTACCTTGAACTTCTTAATAAAATAATAAAAAAGGGGACACATATATATGATTATATTACTCGAGAATTGTAATTTATTAGATGTCCAGACAGGTGAGATTAAACCACATTTCAATATCTTAATTGAAAACTCCGAGATCAAAGAAGTCAGCGATAAAAGAATCAAAAACTCCGATGTTATTGTATACAATCTCAAGGGCAAAACCCTTATGCCAGGCCTATGTGATGCCCATGTGCATCTTACAGCAATAGATCTCGACCTTGTAAAACTTCGTAATTTACCACCATCTTATATTACAGCCAAATCTTTAAGAATAGGCGAAGAGATGTTAAGAAGAGGTTTTACAACTGTACGGGATGCTGGAGGAGCAGATTGGGGATTAGCTATGGCTATAAAGGAAGGCATTTTTCAATGTCCAAGACTTCTTTTTTGCGGTCATGCCATTTCACAAACAGGTGGTCATGGAGACCTCAGACCAAGAGGCGAAGACTTTGTTGAAAAAGGGTATCCTTCAATCGGCACTTTAGGTCGCATATGTGATGGCGTTTCAGAAGTCCGAAAAGCAGTCAGAGATGAACTGAGGAAAGGTGCAACACATATAAAGATTATGGTCTCTGGCGGAATTGTATCTCCAACCGACCCAATTGATAATATCCAATTCAGCATCGAAGAGATCAAAGCTGCTGTTGAGGAGGCTCAATCTGCCAATACCTATGTGATGGCACATGCTTACACTGCAAAGGCAATTAAAAGAGCTCTTATTTGTGGTGTAAGGTCAATTGAGCACGGGAACCTAATTGACGAGGAAACTCTTGATCTTCTTATTGAAAAGAATGCCTTTTTGGTGCCAACATTAGCAACTTATGAAACTCTTTATATGAAAGAGGTTGGATTTAAATTCCCTGACGAGCTCATTGAAAAAGCAGGTGATTTAAAAGAGAAATCACTGACTTCTCTTGAAATGGCTTACAAAAGGGGAGCAAAAATAGCCTTTGGAACAGATCTTCTTGGACCTTTTCATAAATATCAAGCCTTAGAATTTACTTTAAGACGTCAGGTGATGCCCCCCTTAGAAATAATACGCTCAGCTACTGTGAATTGTGCTGAACTTTTTAACATGCAAGGTAAGATTGGAGTAATTAAACCAGGCGCATACGCAGATTTGATAGTTATTGATGGAAACCCCATAGAAGATATTGAATTACTGAATCCTGAAAAAAACAAAATCGTAGCCGTAATGAAAGAAGGTAAATTCATTATCAACAACTTATAAAAATGTATGCCGATGTAATCTTCCCTCTAAAAATCAAGCCGTTTACTTATAAGCTTCCAGCAAACTTTCCTACTGATATAATCGGCAGAATAGTAAGAGCTCCTCTTAGCGGACGTACCTCCTTTGGTCTTGTATGTGAAGTAAGAAGTTCAGTCAAAAATCTAAACGAATCTGGAATTAAAGAAATAATTTCAATCCATGAACACTTTGGCTCTCAACAGACAATTGGCTTTTTAAAATGGCTTTCAAAATATTATGTATCTCCAGAGGGAGTAGCTTTAGCAAGTTGTTTTTTCGAAGAGTCAAGCAAAATAGTTCTTAAATCTCCACCTGCCAATAACATTAAAAAAGAGCATCAGGAAGTAAAAGCAGAAGACACATTCGACATTTTCTATCCCATAATTAATTCTATTACCAGAGGCAACTACAAATCATTCTTTATTCACGCACCTTCACGCTTTCACGAACATATGTTTCTAAAGGAATTTTGCAAAAAAGCATCCCCTCTTATTGAAGGAGCAATATTTTTAGTACCAGAGATAGATAAAGTCGAAAGAATTGCTGATATTTTGAGAAAAATATTTTATGAAAGAATATGCATCATTCATAGTAAACAGAGAAAAAAACAAAGATTAGAAAACATTGAGGGCATTTTCTCTAATCAATATAACATCATAGTAGGGACAAGATCAGCTATTTTGATCCCTTTAAAGAAAATATCTTTTATTGCTGTACTTAGTGAACATAGCACTTCTTATAAAGGTGAAGAAGGGTTAAGATATAATGGAAGAGATGTTGCGATAAAAAGAGGATTCTTTGAAAAAATACCCGTTCTATTATCTTCTATTTGCCCTTCTGTTGAATCTATTCATAATATAAGAATCGGTAAATATCAACAGATAAGACTACCTCAAAAGCTTGACCATTCAAATCCAGATTTGCTTAACATCTTTTCTGAGAAAAAAAGACCAGAAATACATATCATCAATAGATGGAATAAGTTCAAACCTGAATTTTCCCTATCAATAGATATCTTAGAGGCTGTGAGGAAACATCTTCTTGCTAAGAATAAAGTCATATTAATAGTGAATAAAAAAGGGTATTCCTACATAATCTGCAAGGATTGCGGTAATATTGTAAAGTGCCAGCTTTGCCAACTTCCCTTAGTAGTGTACAAGAACGAAAAGTCATTAAAGTGCCACCGATGCTATTTCAAGGAGAATATTCATGATAGCTGCCCAGTCTGCAATAGTCATAGGCTAATCTCATTTGGATTAGGTATAGAAAAAGTAAAAGATGACTTGGCTAAATTCTTAAAAGAGGAATCTATCCTGTTTGAAGAGGGATTTAATTTATCTTCTGAAAATGAACATGCGACTCTAATAATTGGACACAGTTATCAGATAAAGAGAATAAAAGATAATAACTTTAAATTGGCTGTTTTTGCAGATGTGGACGTTTCACTTGCAAATTCCGGCTTTAAGTCAAATGAAATATTATTCCAAGAAGTTATTGAAATAGCACAAATTGTTTCCCCTGAAGGTCATATAATTCTACAGACAAAAGACGTCAAAAATAAAATCCTCAACTTTATAAAAAACTACGATTTCAAAGGATTCTATACAAATGAATTATCTTTAAGAAGAGAGGGTGGATTCCCCCCTTTTATGAAACTCGCTCTATTAAATATTATCTTAAAAAAGAAAGACGGTAGCCTTGAAGAAAATATTAAAAATTCCTTTATGGAAAAATACGATAATGAAATAATAATTTTAGGTCCCCTGGAGACCCGAATTCATCATAAAAAGGGCATTAAACAGCTACAGTTTTTACTCAAATCAAAAAATGAGAGTAAACTTAATGAGACTGTTCACCTAATTGAAAAGAAAATTAATCGCTTCAAAAATGTTAAGTTAACGATAGATATTGATCCGATTAAACTTTAGAGGGTAGACAAAAAAAGATTATCTAATGCTCACTGGTATTCTAACATGATAGCTATATCTCCGAAGATAACTTTATTTATATTATTGATAGAATTAATGGGTGATAAAAATTGAATAGAGTTCTTAGAAATCTCCGTAGCAATTCCCAACGCAACCGTGTCCTCATCATTATTTAGACCTATCAGTAAATTACCTTTTGAATTAATTTGAGTTAATCCTTTCTGATCATAGGGAAAGTAAAAACGAGCATCTTTATGGCTCAAAAAAAACTCAGAAATCCTCGTTTTATCAAAATATTTTCTAAACTTTTCCAGCCTATACCGAAAGCGCTGTTCCTTATCTCGAGTCTTTACCATAGCTGAGACCTTTAAACGATGTATCTGAAAAGTATCTAATAGGGTAAGGATATGTTCAAGCTCCTCTCCTTTTTGAAGAGCAATAATGTGGTCTGGTTTTATAGCTCTAATTTTCCCAATCTTCAAAGCTTTACCCTCTTCGCCTGCAACAAGACCTGTAGTATCGATCACTATAACTTCCGATTTATTTTTACATAGATCTACCATCTTCTTGGTTCCCTCAATCATTAAATTAAGTCTTTTCATGGGATTGGTAGAGCCTACAAAAAAAATCTTTTCAAAATAGTATTCCTCCGACTCCTGAGGATAATTAAAATGTTTTAAACTTATAGTTCCTGGTAACCCTAAGGTTGATTGTCCGACATCAGAGTCAACAATAGATGTCTTAACATTAGCAGAGACAAGCCTATTTACTAAATATCTTGCAAAAGTTGATTTGCCAGAATCGGTAGCTCCTAAAAGAATAGCAATTCCTCTTTGAAACATCAATTTTTCTAAAATTTTTTCCCACTCAGGTTCAATATGTATTCCAGCAGTCATAGGAATTATAAGTAATATATAATATTTTCATCTTTTTTCCAATGCCAAAACAATCACCAAAACAAGAAAAGATAATTCAAAATTACTTGATATTATCACAATTAAAAAGGTAGATCGAGCATGATGGCCATTAAATATTTTTAATTATCTTTCAAGTACGAAATTATAAAATTGGCTTTTTAAGAGCATTTAAGAGATTAGAGATATTCCAATGCCATTTGCTATAATACCTCTAAATCGTGTTCTGAATAATATTTACAAATAGAAGTCAATATGAAGGGCGGTTAGCTCAGCTGGGAGAGCGCCAGAATCGCACTCTGGAGGTCGAGGGTTCGAATCCCTTACCGTCCATATAGAAAAAATAAGGGTTTCAAAGATTATGACCACCCCACGAAACATTTTTTGGCTAAGAAAACTGGCACTCCACAAATCTCAACTGTTAAGCCTGTCGGGGGGATATGTTAAGATTTAAATTACCAAACATGTAGATTAGGTTCATTCCAATTTGTTGTTATTTTTATTAACACTACCTATTTCCAAATACCCTAACCTATGAGTATATAATAGACACAATTTTATTTTATCCTCCCTTAAAGCCCGTAAGCCAATTATATCGAACCCTCCAGAGGAGCGAAAGGAGATAGCCGAGCGTCTTAAAGAACCCGTAAGACGAAAGATGGAAGGGGAGTAGAAGGATTAGGAATTATTTTTTAAACCAAGGGGAACTCGGATTCATTGGGTTTCCTGAATCATCCCAATTATCAGAACAATTGCAACTATAGGGTTCATTTGAGTTCTCACTCCCCCATTTACCATTGAGAGGTCTTATTACAAAGTAATAGAAAGCACCAACGAGTGAAAGCCAAGAAACCCAAGCAAAAACGGAAGTAAACATAAGAGCAAGAGTGCCAATAAGCAGTATTAGCAGGTAAGCCTTCCCCATGCCTTTAAGTGCATCAGCACCCTCCAAAGTAAAATCT
>FMJZ01015463.1_pt1 | contig 10496 bp, 10 predicted proteins | sample 1987881 | NCBI WGS metagenome assembly FMJZ01 (sample SAMEA4378227, study PRJEB15110) | soil metagenome | biome: soil; feature: Field; material: Soil | place: India | collected 2015-03-11 | depth 0 m | reverse complement strand
CCGGCAATATAAGCTTTTCAAAACAAACCCTAACAGCGTCAGGCGAGCCGGGAATACAGAAGAAAACTTTGCCTTTGGCTACGCCAGCCATGGCGCGGGATAAAACTGCAGCTGAGCCTATTCGCTCGTAGCTTAAAAGCCTAAAAATTTCTCCAAAACCAGGCAAATTTTTCTCCATGAAAGGCGAAACTGTTTCTATGGTTAAGTCTGAAGGAGCTATGCCAGTGCCCCCGCAGAAAACAATGGCGTCTGCTTGAACTGATTCCAGAGCGTGTCTAACACTTTCTTCGATTAATGCTTTGTCGTCTGGAATAATTTTGCGAAACGCAATCAGATGTCCAGAACTCCTCACCAATTCTTCCATTAGGTCGCCGGACTCATCCCTGGCTTTTTCGCCTTTCTTCAATTTATTGTAGCGGGATGTGCTGACAACAATAATTCCAAAGCTAAGCCTTTTAGGAGCTTCAGCTCTATGCCTTTCTGTGCTTTCACTCATTTTGAAGCCTTTCCTTAACCTTCTTTACAACACGAATATCTTCAATAACTGTAAATGGGTATTGCCCCTCAGCGTCTTTCTCATACTGCTTAACCATATCCCAGACTGTTAGAAGACTCATGGCTGTTGCCACCAATGCTTCCATTTCAACACCCGTCTGCGCCTCTGTTTTAACGGTTGATGAAACTTTAACCGTGGAATTGTCTGGAATTTCTATGTCCACTTTCACGTTTGTAAGGGGCAATGGATGGCAGAAGGGAATCAAAATGCTTGTCTCCTTTGCAGCCAGTGTTCCCGCAATTTTCGCCGTGTAAATGGGATCTCCCTTCTCGATTTTCCCACTTTTAATTAGCTTTATGGTTTCTGGTTTCAGCCTAATTTTTCCAGTTGCAGTTGCTTCACGGAAGACTTTGGGTTTTCCAGTTATGTCAACCATCGCCACTTTAAGCCACAACTCCTTCTTCCTTTTCAGTTTAGGATGTAGGCTGGTTATTTAACAATTCTGAAACGTTTTCCCAAGTTTCTAAAAGCGCTTGTATAGCCTTAGCCTTCGCGGAGTTCTCGTTAAACCTGTATAGGCGAATTCTCCCAAACCTTTTGTGTTGAAGGATTCCCTCATCTTCAAGAATTTTCAAGTGTTTTATTGTGGTTTTGTGGTTTGCGCCAAGTCTTCTAGCAATATCGGTGACGTTTAACTCCCTTATTTTGAATAGAATTTTCAAAATTTTTATGCGAAGCTTGTTTCCAAGCACAGTCTCTATTTGCATGTTTACCATAATTAGCCTATGTGAATATTTTAAGTTTGATCTGGATACATGTTGTCTACAACTTTAATCCATCTTGTGGCGAGGATCTGGTCAAAGTCTTCGCTTTTAGGGTCAAGATCCGATGCGACTAGATGCCAATGGTCGTTGATGGTGGCAAAGGTGCTGTCTAAAATGACGAATTTTGGGGTGTATTTGAAAACTTCCCTGCCTATTTGGGAGATTATGCTTAAGGCGCGTTCATATGCCTTATACGGTATTGTGTGTTGGTGTCGCTTGTAGATTATCATGATTCTTTCCCTATGCCCCTTAAGATTTTTCGTTCTCAAAACAATGAAGGAGTCGTCTTGATAGAAGATTTTCTCTTTCTGCAATTCCAAATCGCAAAGGGGACAGTTTGCCACCATAGTGTCTGTCTCCATTAGCATGTAGATAAATGGAAGAAGAGAAATATCTATTTATTGCAACCTTTACCCGCTTTCATTCTCTAAAAGCGTAGCCAATTCCTTTTCCAACTCGCGCGCTGAAATTCCCGGAAGACAGATAAGCGTTGTTCTTCCACGTTGACCCGTTGAAGAAACACTTTTTTCTATTATGCCCAAAGCTGAGAGGACCTGGAGATATTTCCATACCTGCGTGTGGGTGTGGGGTTCCACGCCAAACTCTTCGCAAGCAACCGCATAAGCTTGTTCCACTTCGGTTATGGAAGCGTAAGCTCTATCATTTTCTTTGAAGAATCTTGCCATGCCCAATAGGAAAAGTTTTTCATGCAGGCTTAACGAAGCCAAATCGCTTTTACGTGTAATGGTATATATGCTTGAAACAGCTTTTCTGACGCATTCTGGAGTTACTGTCCCTAAATCTTCAGCGTCTGCGTATTTTCCAGCCCTCCATAAGAGTTCTATGGCGAAGCGGGCGTTTCCCCCTTCTGAATGGGCAAGCTCAGCGATTAGGCTTATTGTGTCTTCTGAAACCGCTAAAGGTTTGAAGGCTAATTGAACTCTGTCGCTTATTATGTCTATAAGCTGTTCTTTTGAATACTTTTCTAACCCTATTATGTTTGATTGCAGTGTGCTTCTTGTGCTGGGGTCTAGGCTTTCCAAAGCCTTTACATTTTTTAATATGCATATAAGCGAAATCCTCTGGGGCTTGTTTAGTCTTGTCTCTTGTAGGCGGGTAAGCTTGTAAACAGGTTCTGAGCCTTCCCTTTCGATTAGGCTTTCAAACTCGTCAAGGGTTAAAATCACATGGGCGTTCTGTTCATCTAAAATCTGCAAGAAAATGTTTAGGAGTTCTTCTGCTGAGAAGCCCCTTTTAGGAAAGTTTGGATGAAAAACTGAAACCGCATGATGCAATATGAAAAATAGGCTTCCACGGTATTGACGGCAATTCACATGAATGTAATAAAGTTTTAATCCTTGCTGTTTTGCTTGCTGAACAATGTCGGCTCCGAAACGTTGGGAAAGCGCCGTCTTTCCAGTGCCCACATCCCCAACTATAAGAACCCTTTGAGCCATTTTTTCTGGAGTTGATAACATAAAACTGAAAAACTCTTTTAGAAGGCGCATTTCTGCCTCTCTGTGGGGAAGTCTGCTGGGAACATAGGTTATGTCAAGCTTCGCCTCATCCTTAAACACACTGCGATAAGCTGGCACCATCAACTCCTCAGGGAAAATATGTTTAAACCTCTGTTATGCTTTTCCCTCCCAAGTTTCTCACTTTCAAAAACTTAAAACGGTTTTACTCATAATTATATCAAGTGGTTAATGATTCCCAGAAAAGATTTCAGCAAATCAATTGTGCAGTTTATCATAAACCTTTATCTCTTAATTATTGCCATCGCCCCAATTGTGGCCGGTCTCTAAACAACACTGATTTTCGTTACATTGCTGAAGGATAAAACTTTTAAGCTTAATTTTGTAATTTTGATGGCAAATGATTCCAAAGTACTTCTTCCTAACAAAAGGCGTTGGTAAACATAAGGAGCAACTTCAATCCTTCGAGATAGCCTTAAAAAACGCTGGCATCCAACACTGCAACATAGTAAACGTTTCAAGCATAATACCGCCTAGCTGCAAACTTATTTCAAGAGAAAAGGGCTTAAAGATGCTTGAACCTGGCGAAATAACCTTTGTTGTTTTAGCCAGAAACCAAACAAATGAACCTCATAGGCTTATTGCTGCGTCCATAGGCGTAGCCATTCCCTCTGGAAAAAATAATTACGGCTATCTGTCGGAACACCACTCTTTCGGGCAGACAGACGAAGCAGCTGGAGATTATGCAGAGGATTTGGCGGCGACAATGCTGGCTACAACAATGGGAATTCCCTTCGACCCTGAAACCGCTTGGGACGAGCGGAAACAACAGTTCAGAGCAAGCGGACTGATAATTAAAACCGCCAACATAACGCAGTCTGCCACCGGAGACAAAAACGGCTTATGGACAACCGTCATTGCGGCAGCAGTCTTTGTTCCGGAAAGAAAAGAATAAAGTCGCCAAACCCCCCTTTTATATTCCAAAATAATATTAGCGCTAAGACAAACATTAGTTAGGTGAAACCCTTGCCAGTGAAATTGCAAACTCCATTAATAATTGTTAATTTCAAGACTTACGCTGAGGCAACTGGTAAGAGGGCTGTTGAACTCGCCAAAAAAGCTGAAAAGGTAAGCCGTGAAACCCAAATATCTATTTGCGTGGCTCCCCAATTCACGGACATTGCTACAGTAGCTAAAAAAACAGAAATTCCTGTTTTCGCCCAACACATAGACCCCATAGTGCCTGGAAGCCATACGGGGCACGTGCTTGCGGACGCTGTGAAAGAGGCTGGAGCCGTAGGCACTTTAATAAACCATTCGGAAAGGCAACTTAGGCTTTGGGAAATTGACGCTGCAATAAGGATAGCCAGCGAGAAAGGGCTTATTTCGGTTGTATGCGCAAACAATCAGACCATGAGTGCGGCTGTTGCAGCCCTAAAACCAGACGTGGTGGCTGTGGAGCCTCCAGAGCTTATAGGCACTGGTATACCGGTTTCAAAGGCTAAACCCGAAGTGGTGACAGCCACTGTTAAGCTTGTGAGGGAGGTAAACCCCAAAGTCCCAATATTATGCGGGGCTGGCATAAGCCATGGAGACGACGTGGCAGCAGCTTTGAGGCTTGGCACTCAAGGGGTTTTGGTGGCAAGCGCGGTTGTGAAGGCGAAAGACCCATATAGGGTTTTGCGGGAATTTGCTGAAAAATGCAAAGGTTAGGAGAATAGCCCTTGAAGGTTGAAGCTGAATGTGCAGCATGCATCATAAGCAGAGGCGCAGCTGAAGTTAAAGAAGCCACCACAAATCCAGCTTTGCGATTTAGAGCTATGATGGAGCTTCTACATTTGTTAAGTAAGGAGTTTAAACCGTCGGCTGTCCCTGCAGATTTAGGCACAAAAAGAGACCGCCTCATAAAAAGGGTTACGGGAAACAACGACCCATATAAGAGGAATAAGCGAATCTGCAACGAAAACGCCTTGAAACTTTTGCCATATGCAAGAAGGCTTGTGGAGGAAGGCTACACACAGCAGGACAGGTTTAAAAGGGCTTGTTTATGCGCCATGGTTGGCAACATTATGGAATTTGATATTCCAGGGCATAAATTCACGTTCAACAGTCTGAGGAAAAGCCTAAAAGAAGCTGGAAAAGACCTTGTGGTTGACGACGTTGGCAAAATCTATGAGGTAGCTAAAAACTCACGCGCAGTTCTTTATTTGACGGATAATGCTGGAGAAATAGTTTTTGACACGTTGCTTGTGGAGCAGCTTAAAAACATGGGGTTAGCCGTCATAGTAGCTGTTAAGGGCGCTCCTGTCATAAACGATGCAACTTTAGAGGATGTTGAAGTCTCCGGTATGGGCAAAATTGCAGACAAAGTTATAACTACAGGCACGGATGCTGTGGGGTTATCTCCAAAAGAGGTTTCAGCTGAATTCCAAAACGTTTACGATTCTGTCGATATGGTTTTTGCAAAGGGCATGGGATATGCTGAAACCTTAACGGAGTATAAGCTTCAAAAACCTCATGCACTGCTCTTTAGAACTAAATGTGAACCAGTGGCAAACTTTTTCGCTGTTCCTAAGGAAAAGAATGTTGCGAAGTTGATGATGTAAATGATGAATTTTCTACCGTCCATACGCCTAAACGGAGAAAAACTTTCAAGGGTGGAAGATTCCTTAATAAAAGAGTGGATTGTAACCAACGGTTTAGGCGGTTATGCTTCTTCAACAGTTTTGGGTGTAAACACGAGGAAATATCATGGAATGCTTGTGGCTGCCTTTCATCCGCCGAGAAATCGCAGAGTCTGCATAACAAAGCTGGACGAAGAGTTAAAGCTGGGAAACTCTTTTTATCCGCTTTTTGCCAACGAGTTTCAAAACGGCATATACCCAAAAGGATTCCAATTTCTCACAGAGTTTTCGCTGTCCCCCTTCCCAAAATATGTTTACAACGTGCAGAACGTTAAAGTTTCAAAAACCGTTTTTATGCCCCACAAGAGAAACGCCGTTGTCGCTGTATATGAGGTTTTAAATGTTGGTGATTTGGATGCTGAAATACACGTTTTCCCTAAAATAGCTTGCAGACACTTCCACTTGGTGATAAGTCGATGGCAAAACCCTCCAAGATTTGTTCAGAAAACTCAAGGCAGAAGAGTGAAAATAAATGTTGAAGCTCCACCGTCAACGGTGATTATGGAAGTTACAGATGGCACTTACCACCAGTCGGAAAAGTGGATTGAAAACGTTTATTTCCGTGAGGAACATTCTCGCGGGGAAAGCTGCCTTGAAGACTGGCACCAGCCTGGATTCTTCCAGTTTAAGGTCAACGGCGGGACTCGTGGAAAATTTGCATTAACAGCTGTTGCAGGCGAAAACGAAGCAATTGTGGAAAGGGAAGCTGACAAAATGCCAACCACAATCTATGATGTGGAGAACTTGTATGCCGTGGAAATTGAACGCCGCGAAGGATACATTAAAAGGTTTTATGAAGAGCACACCGGCATAGACGCCAAAGACTGGCTCAACTGGGTTGTCCATGCCACTGACATGTTTATCGTGCAGGCTCTCGGAAAAGCTTGGAAATCTGTTATTGCTGGCTACCACTGGTTTGAAGAATGGGGGAGAGACACCTTCATTTCTTTGCCCGGACTCATGCTTGTGACTGGAAGGTTTGAAGACGCTAGACAAACATTTTTAACATTCAACGAATACTCTGCTGACGGTTTAATTCCAAATCTCATTTCAGACTGGGATGCGCAATTTGTCTACAACGCTGTGGATGCCACCCTGTGGTATGTGAACGCTGTTTTACAATATTTGAAATACACTGGCGACTTCACGTTTGTCCTAAAAAACCTATGGGAAAACCTGAAGACAATGGTTGAAAACCTTGTTAAAGGCGTATATGGCAAAATGCGTGTAGACGACGACGGGCTTCTTTTACATGGACCACAGCTTACTTGGATGGACACGGTTGTGGATGGTCAACCAGTAACCCCTAGGGCTGGCAAGGCTGTAGAAGTGCAAGCGTTATGGTATAACGCCCTAAAGACGCTGGAACTCCTAGCCAAAAAGTTTAAAGAAACAAGCCCAGCCGAAAAATTTGCGCATTTAGCTGAAAAAGCCAAAGAAAACTTCAATGCAAAGTTTTGGAACAAGGATAAAAACTGCCTATTCGACGTTCTAGACGAAAATGGCTGCGGCGACCCTTCTGCAAGGCCTAATCAGATTATCGCTGTTTCCTTGGATTTTACAATGCTTGATAAGGCAAAAAGCGCTAAAGTGGTTGATTTTGTGCGTCGCGAGCTTTTAACACCATATGGCTTAAGAACCCTTGCCAAAGGCGATTCGAGATACATGGGCGTATACTATGGTGACAGGCGAAGCCGCGACTTGGCTTATCACAATGGAACTGTTTGGCCGTGGCTTCTGGGACCTTTCATAACAGCTTATCTTAAAACAGAGGGTTATGGGGAATACACGCGGGAATACGCCTTCAAAAACTTCCTTCTGCCCCTCTTTACGCAGCAAGTCTTCGAGGCTGGACTTGGGGTTATAAGCGAAATTTTCGATGGAGACCCACCGCACACTCCGAGGGGATGCATAGCCCAAGCATGGAGCATTGCTGAACCTTTAAGGGCTTATGTGGAAGACATAATGCATATAAAGCCAAAACATGAGTGGGAAGTTTTCCAAATTTTAAGGTGAAATCGCCTTCCTTAGGCTTTCGGCGGCTGTTTCTGGCGTGACCGTGTTTATGTATACGCCTGTGCTTTTTTCGAACCCAGCCCAAATGGCAAGTTTTGGGTAAACCTCTAAATGCCAATGATAGTGGCTTGCAGTCTTTCCCAGAGCTATGTGGAAGCCAAAATTGTAGGGCGGGTCGTTCAAAAGGTTTTTGAGGGCTCTGAAACACGTCTTCAACGTTTTTGCAAAGTCTTCTTTCTCTCCTTTTGAAAGTTCAAGAGGCGAAGCTTCATGCTTCTTTGGGAAAATCCAAAACTCCATTGGGTTGACGCTTGCCCAAGGTGCAAAAACCACAAAGTCTGTGTTTTCCATGATGAGGCGGGGGCTTTTCCGCTCCCGTTTTATAATATTGCAGAATATGCATTCACTGTTTTCTTGCCAAAATTTTCTGCTTGCCTTCAACTCTTCTTCTACAATTTTCGGGACAAAAGGGGTTGCGATTATTTGGCTGTGGGCATGGGAAAGGGATGCTCCTGCTTCTAAGCCGTGGTTGCGGAATATTGAAACATACTTTACGTAAGGCTTCGATGAAAGTTCGAAAAGCCTATCCAAGTAAGCGTTCACAACGTGCACGAGTTGCTGGACGCTGGCGTCAGATGGATGTTCGTCGTGGTTTGGCGACTCCACTAAAACCTCATGATGCCCAACAGCCAAAGCCGAATCACAGCTTTTCATAAAGCTTTTTCTGCTGAACGTTTCTTGTGGCGGGTTGAAGGCTGGGAAAAGGTTTGAAAAACATCGGATAATCCAGTTCTTATGCCTAAAACCGTTTTCGTCCTTTACCTTTTCAATTTTTCCGCCAGATTCAATGTATGCAAGCACTGCAGGCGGAGTCATGTGCTCGTTTCCTGGACAGAAGGGGCAAACGCCTTTTTTGGCTTGGGTTTTCTCTTTTTTGGCGAAGTCTGTTGGCCGGCGTCCCCTTTCAGTGGCAATTACCACCCACCTGTCGAGAAGGTAATCCTTACGAAGTTCGTTGTGGCGCATGCCTACAACTCCAGCAGACATTAAGGTGCGCTTCTATAAGATTTAGCGTTTTCGAACATGGTTTGCCTTGCCGCAAAACCAATAGCGACTAGCCCCTCTAGATTTTCCATTCTTCGATTATTTTCTTGTAGGTTTTTGAGCTTTTCCGCATAACCCGCTTTTTGGTTTGGAGGTCTACAGCGAACAAGCCGAACTTCATCTTAAAGCCTTTAGCCCACTCGTAATTATCCGTTAAAGCCCAATGAAAATAGCCTCCAACATCAATTCTCTTCTCCTTTATGGCTTTTTCCAAAACTGCAACATGATCTTCTATAAATTTTGGTCTGAGTTTGTCTTCCGCATCGGCTAAGCCGTTTTCCGTTACGTAAAGGGGTCTTCCAAACTTCGCCATAGACTCCAACGCATTTAACAGTCCTTCTGGGTAGATTTCCCATCCAAGGTCTGAGGTGGGGTTTCCATCGGCTGAAGCGCTTTTCGGCTGGCATCCAAACCCATAGTTCGGCATTATTTCTGGAACTGCTGGGATTCCAGCAAAAAGCCTAGCCAAAAGGTTTCGCTTACCCCTGATCACAAAACGCGTGTAATAGTTTACGCCGAGCCAGTCGAGACGCTGTCCCAAATAATTTTTCACTTCACTTTTCTCGCATATGCCGTTGAGGTTTTTGTCTAGCCAACCGTCAGCCACCGCCCGTGGAAAAAACTGGTTATGTAGGTTGTCCATAAACTTTGCCGCTTCAAAGTGAAGCTTTTTCTCGTCATTTAGGGGTTGCGCTGGAATCACGTTATGAATTAAACCCACATAGGCTGGGCTTTGGCTATCTGAATCAGCCTTAACAGTGTCCAATTTCTTTATAGCGTCGTAGGCTCTGGCATACGCCACAGCCATGTTTTCAGCCGCCTTTATAACAGCCTTAAAACTGCTCACGCCCGGCGGGAAACCAGACTCGGGAATCATGTAGCCAGCCTCGCATACAGCCATAGGCTCGTTGAAAACCGCCCAGCTGTCAACCATTTCGCCTAAACTCCAAGCCAAATAAGCCGCATATTTCGTGAACTCGATTATGGCGTTTTCGTCCAACCATCCTTTTGGACCTTTCTTAAGCTTTGTAGCCCGCGCAGTCAGTGGATTGTGAATCCACAATGGAAGCGTGAAATGGTTTAGACATACGAAGACCTTGAAGCCTTTTCCTCTCAAATCCGCTATTATGTCTTTATAGTGGTTTAAAGCGTCCTTATCTGCCAGCTTATCAGGCATTTCTAAGGCTTTGCCGTCCACGTTTAGCTTAGAAATGTTGCTGTCTGAAGCCCTTTCAACTCCAACTTCGACGGCTGAAGTGCTTTTTGGAAAGATTCTGCTCCACTCTATGCCGATTCTATAAGCGTTTAACCCAAGCTTTTTAGCAGCATTATGGTCTTCTACATACCTGTTCCAGTAGTCTACGCCGTTTTCTGGCAAGTCGCCGCTAACAATGCCCCGCCTTATGTTTTCAGCATCATGAACCCAAACAAACCAGTCGGTGTTAGCATCCACGCTTCGCCCAGCAAAATCACCCATTTCAAACTGGAAACCGCTGGCAGAAACACCCCAAAGAAAACCCGCCTTAAAGCCCAACAACGCCCACCACAATACCTTATGGTACCTTCTTGTAAATAAAATGTAGGCTGCCCACGCAAAAGCGGCGGTGGGTCACTGAGGTTCGACATCCAGAATCCACCCACCCCCTCAAACCCTACACTCGCACCCGCACCCCCTTGAGCGCCAAACGTCCAAGCTTAGGTTGCTCCCTCCCGGGCCTGGCCGGGTTCGCCTGGTAAACGCTAGAGTCAACTTCCCTACGGAAGCTGCCCAGCGACCGCCGGCCCCAAGGGACGGATGGTCACTGCTTCGGAAGAGAGGGGTTTAGGCGGCCACGGACGCCTCAGCCTCAGCTTTCAGCCCGTCCTATAGAGGGTTTACGGTTCAGGGGACCCCTAG
>FMJZ01046285.1_pt1 | contig 10509 bp, 9 predicted proteins | sample 1987881 | NCBI WGS metagenome assembly FMJZ01 (sample SAMEA4378227, study PRJEB15110) | soil metagenome | biome: soil; feature: Field; material: Soil | place: India | collected 2015-03-11 | depth 0 m | reverse complement strand
CCGCGGCTGCTGGCACGTAGTTAGCCGTCCCTTCCTCTGGAGGTACAGTCATCATCGTCCCTCCTGACAGCAGTTTACATCCCGAAGGACTTCATCCTGCACGCGGGATTGCGTGGTCACCCTTTCGGGCATTGCCTACAATTCCCCACTGCTGCCCCCCGTAGGGATAGGGGCCGTGTCTCAGTCCCCTTGCGGCCGGTCACCCTCTCAGGCCGGCTACCCGTCGTTGCCTTGGTGAGCCATTACCTCACCAACTAGCTGATGGGACGCAGGCTCCTCTTCAAGCGGATTACTCCTTTCCTTACAAAGCATAACGCCCTGTAAGAATATGGGGTATTAGCTCCAGTTTCCCGGAGTTATTCCCCACTTGAAGGTAGATTACCCACGTGTTACTCGCCCGTTCGCCGCTCCGTACTAGACCCGAAGGCCTAGCCGATCGCACGACTTGCATGTGTTAGGCATCCCGCTAGCGTTCATCCTGGGCCAGGATCAAACCCTCCACAAATTTTAGATTCATTAATAAATTAATTAAAATTAACCTATTTTGTTAGCTACCCTCTATTTTATTTTCTCCTCTTGGCAACCCCCATTTTAGGGGCTCCATTTATATATTTATACATATTTTATATTCTCTCCTTCTACTCTTATTATAATAAAATACCTCATTTTTATTGACTTTTATCAATTTTTTTTATATATTTTTTATAACTTAATACACAAGTGTCTTATCAACTTGATAATAATTACTTATAACTCCATTATAATTTATATAAAACCTTAATTGCTTATAATTATTATCAACAGTATAAATATTAGCATTAATTAAATTACTACTTAAATTCACACTTCCATAATTTATGATACTATCCATTAAATTAAAAGGAACATTTTTTATAATTACTTTACCAGAAGTAGAAGTGCTAAATCTAACAATATAAGAATCAGCAACATAAAAAGCACCATACAAATATTCATAATTAAATCTATTTACAAAAATATTTAATGTAGAAACAAGAATTAAAAAACTAAAAATAATACTCAAAGCCAAAAATGAAATAATTAAAATATTAGTTAATCCCTTTTCTAAATTCCCTTTACTCATAAAAAAAATTATAATTTTCATTTTATTAATTTACCCCCCCTTTATTATTCTATTAAAAAAAAGTTTTTTAATTTCCTACTTTATAAAAAAATCAATAATTTTAAAAATATTATTTAATTTCCATCTGTCTGAGAAAATAAATAATAACAAATACTAAAAACTAAATCCAAAATAAATTTTTCATTTAATTCTCTTTCATTAAGAAAAATATCAGGTTTTACTTTATCATGAGGCTCTAAAAAGGTATTAAAATTTAAAAATGAGTTAGTATATAATATAGTAAAATCATTAACATTAATATTAACTTGAATAAAGGGTTTTCCGTAAGAAAAATCTCCTAAAATTATCCCTTTTCTTGATAAGACTCCAGATACAACTTCTGAAGCGCTAGCTGTTAAATCATTTTGAACTACAAAAACCATTGAATTTTTAAAATAATTTTTATAATCTTGGCCACTATAATAATTAACACTTTTTCTTTTATAATGTATAGTAAATAAATAAGTCTTATCAGGATAAAACAAATTAATAAAAAAAGAAGCAGTATATAAACTTCCCCCAACATTATCCACTAAATCAATTATAACTATTTTTTTTAAATGCTTTTGCTCTTCCTTATAAAAACTAAATAAATAATCTCTAAAATATTTATAATATCCAGGAGGAAAATAAAAAATCTTTATATAATAAAAAATAAATCCATCTCTTAAAATAACACTTATATTTATTTTATCGTATAAATCTTTTTCAATTTCTATCAAATCATTATTTTTTTGAATTTTTTCTATTTTATTTTCATTTAAATATTCTTGATTAAAAATATCACTTTGATAAATCTTTAAATATCTATCATTAGAGTAAAAATAAAGGGTATTTTTAAAAATTTCATCAATTTTTTCTTTAGTTATACTTTCTTTTTGATTTTGAAATAAATTATCTATTTTATTTTTAAAAATATTATATAAATTATCTTTAACAAAAATATCTTCTTCATATATTTTCTTAATAGCATATAAATAATTCAAAACATAATTGCTATATGTAGAATTGGGGAAAGATTTCAAAAGCAAAAAATATTTAAAAAAATAAATAAAAAATAAAACAAAAAACAATATCTTTTTTAAATTTTTTAAAACAATTAATTTAACCATACTATAAGTTATTTTTTACAAACAAAAGTTCCCCAATGTTCCCTTAATATTCTATTAACAATATCTAAACGGTTATACTTTAAAAAATCTTCAAATTCACTAATATCTTTCTCTTTAATTCCACTAAGTATAAAAAGTTCAGAATTAATATTAAACAAATCATTAGCTATATCCTTAAAAACACTAAATGGAATATTAGCTAAAGTAATTACATTTTTAAAATTTTTAATATTAATTATTTTAGGGCTAATAGAATTTAAAACAATTCCATTAAATACTTTATTAATTTCAAAATTATTTTTTATTTCAAGACAATATGAAAAAATAGCTTCAATAGCTAAAATAAACTTGGGATTTAAATAAAAAGAAACAAGCGATAAAATTCCATTCCCTGAACCATAATCTATTATTAAATCTATTTCTTTATCATAATATTTTTTCATATCAGCTAATATCTCAATTACACCTAAGGTAGTAGGATGCTTTTCATTCCCAAAAGCTAAGTACTTAGGATATAAATAAACTTTTTTTACATTTTTATTTTCATCCAAATTATAATTATAACTTTTAGAACTATATGGCAAAAATAAAAAATCTCTAACTTCAAATGGCTCTATATAACTAATTATATAATCTTCATAATCTAATAATTTGATTTCCTTTATTTTTATATTATCTACTTCTTCTGTTTCTCTTTTATAATATAAAACCAGGTTCTTTTTTAATTTTTCGATTTTGTTAATTACTTTATTGATTAAATCTTGCTCATTGTAGTTATTTTCTTTTTTTAAAAAAAATACTAAATTTAAATAAACTAAGTCATTTTGAAATAAAATAACATTAACATCTTTAAAACCCTCTAATATTAAATTAGAAACAAAAGACTTTGAAAATAAATTATAAGGTACTATTAAAATAATTTTTAAAACTTTTAACATAATTATTTTAAACTCATTTATTTAATAGCAATTATAATATACCCACTAACTACCCTACTTATTGAATAGTATTTTAACATTTGAAAATAAATATTCCCCACTTTATAAGCATTAGTTCCAAATAGTTTTACCCTTAATGTTTGTTAAATCAGCAACAGCTATTTACACACAGAAAGTGATATTTTGTAAAGAACAATTTACCTTTAGTTCGTAGAGATTAATAGTTATTATTTTATTTTTTTACCTAATTTATTATAAGTAACTCCTTCATTAAAGACAATATAAATACTACTACCATAAGGCCTATAATCATCTACATAAAATCTACCATACCATGCTTCAGAAGAAGAGCTATAAGTATCCCCAATTTTTACTATATAATCATAATCATAATAATATCTATAAATACCAATATCAACATAATCAACATAATATCTATCATAATTGAATCTAGAATAAGTTCCATAATACCCATCATCAACATAAACATCTTTATTATTATTATAATTATCAGCACTAAAATGAACATAAGCATAAGAATTCCAATCATAAGATCCTAACCACTCTATATTCCCATTTCTTATTCTTAGCACTTTTACATATAAATATTTATAGTTATTATTATTAGTTGTAGTAGTAGTTGTTGTGGTAATTGTGTTGGTAGTTGTAGTAATAGGGTTTGTACTAGTTGTAGTTGTAATAGTAGTAAAAGTAGGGAAAGTAGATGTATCAAAAGTAGGTAAAGGAGGAAAACCTCCGCCACCCCCACCTCCACTACAAGATATAACCAAATACATTAAAAATATAAAAAATAATCCACTTAAAAATATTAAAAATTTTTGATATTCTCTAAGCATATATCAGCACCCCTTATGTTAGGGTATTATGTAAAACCATATAAAAAATAATTTATAATTGTAAAAAAAATGTAAAAAAATAAATCAAATTTTAATTAAATAATTGAAAATAGTAAGTAATTGAGATACTCCAATATTAGCAGCTAATTCAGTTTTTATTATATTTTCAATAAAGTCAAATCTTAATATAAAAGCATTATGTTCTTTAAAAATATTAATTTCTTTATTAGAAAATCCCCCTTCAGGACCAATTGTAATTGCAATTTTAAATTTTTCTTCTTTTATTTTTTGAATTAAATCCTGCTTTTTAGAAAAATTATTAAATAATTCATTTATTTTGGTTAATTTAAAAAAATCAGAAACAGTTAAATCAGTATATGGATGAAAAACAATAATCCAATCATAAAATTTTAAATGTTCTACAAACTCTTTAAAATTGTCAATAACTTTAAAATTAACGTTGTAATATTTGCTAACATAAATAGAATTCCAAAAAATAATATCTTTAATTTTATCTATTTTTTTAGTTATTTCCTTAATATTTACAACCATATATTCAGAAGGGAAAAAATATAAAGTATCTACAGGTAATTGAACAACATTAGCTACTAAATCATTTAGGTACCTATTTTTAGGAGGAACAACATATAAATTAATAATCGGATTACTTAATTTAGTTTGAAAAAATTTTTTTACATTAATTTCAACAAAATTCCCTTTTTTATCTTTTTGATATTTAAAATTAATGAATTCTCCAACAATATACCTACAATAATTTATATAATTATAAGAATCAAAAACAACTATATTATCTTTAGCCTTCAATCTTAATGAATTCTTTAAATAATTAAATAATTCATTATGAACCCAAAATAAGTAATTATTTTGGATTTGAACTTCAGAGGGTATTTCAGAAAAAATAGACACTTTATGTTTTATTAAGCTTTCTATTATCATAAAAACTTATTTATAAAAATAAAAGTGCTAAAAAATATAAAGATATTATATTTTTATAGAGTTTAATAAGGGATAAGTGGAGCCGAGGGGATTTGAACCCCTGACCTTCTCGGTGCAAACGAGACGCTCTCCCGCTGAGCTACGACCCCTATAATTTATATTATAAATATTCAACAAAAAAACTCTTTCCCCTTTTTTATTAAACTATACCAACTTTAATAAACTACTTTTTATATATCCTTTAAAACTAAAGGTAAATAAAAAATATTGAAAAATATTATATTAATGGTAATAACAATAGATGGTCCAGTAGCAAGTGGAAAAACTACAATAGGGTTACTTCTTTCTATTGAACTTTCTAAAATTTTCCATAAAAGTTTTTACTTTCTAGATACAGGATTAATATATAGAAAATACGCTTACCTATTGATAAATAATAAACTAAATAAAAATAAAAAATTTAAAAAATTTGATATAAAATATTTTGAAGAATTAATAATAAACAATACAAAACCAAAAGAATTTGAAAAAAAAATGAATTATTTATTTACAGAAGAAATAGCAATATATACTTCAAAAATAGCAACTGAAAAAAAGATAAGAGATTACTTAACAAGTATTCAAATAAAATTAGTAAATAACAAAGATACAGTAGTAGTAGGTAGAGACAGTGGAAGTATAGTTTTTAAAAACGCTGATTTTAAATTTTTTTTATATGCAAGTAATTACATAAGAGCTTTAAGAAGATATTATCAATACAAAGAAAGTAATCCTTCAATTTTAAAAAAGTTATCTTTTAGCGATATACTAAATAAAATAATAGAAAGGGATAGTCAAGATAAAAATAGAAAATATGCTCCACTACCTGATATAACTAATTTACCCCCAGATTTTATCCTAATAAACACAGATAACCTAACAATACCTCAAACAATAGAAAAAATAATTAGTATTATAACATCTAATTTCACCAAACAGGATTCTAAAACTAATTTAAATAATTATTAATATAGGAAAAATTATTAAATAAAATTACTAAATCATGTTATAGATTTCAAATACAAGGGGGGATTTTAAAGTTGTCCAGGCAAAAAATTAATTTTTATAAAATTATTTTTATATCTTTATTCTGTATTTTAAGCTTATTTTCACTATTACAAAAAACAAATGCTAATGAATTTCAACTTTTTGAAAAAAATAAAATAATAATAAACGATAAAATTATATCCAAACCAATAAAAATAGATAATAACTATGTTATCTGTTGTTTTAAAAATCAAATTGAAATCTTAGATAATAATTTAAATCAAATTGTTAATATACCAACAAAAATAGATAGAGTTTTTGATTACTTTAAAATCAACGATTATATTCTTATCCCCTTTTTAAATGATAATACTCTATATCTATTTATTATTAACTATAACAATTTTAACTATACAATTAAAACAATAGACAAGTTTGATAATATAAAAAGTGTTATTTTTAATGAAAAAAACGAATTTATTAAAGAATTAATAGCATACTTTGATAAACAAATATATAGATACTACATTAATTTAAAAAATATTTATAATAATGAAATAGATTTTAATTTAAGGAAAAATTGGGAAGGAGAAATAGGAAATCTAAAAGGGATAAAAAAAATATACAATTACTATTATGGTTATGATTACTACGATAAATTAATTATATTTGATGAAAATTTTAATACAATAGGGAAATATAAGTTAGGAAAAGCAGGTAGCAAATTATATCCAATAAAAGATAATAAATTTGTTTTGGCAAGTGATAAAGGATTTTATATTATAGATTCAAATAATTTTAGCATAATTTCTAAACAAGATTTTTCTTCATTACCTATAAACTTAATTAAAATTAATGATTATCAATTTATTACAATAACCAATGATTATAAACTAATATCTTTCAATATAGATAATAACTACAATATCTCAAGCTCTAAATTAGATTTATTTATATTTGAACCTTATGAATTTGTTAATATATTTTATCATGATGGAATATTATTAAATTTATATGATTATTATAATCCATATACTTTTATATCTACCAGATATACAGATATAACAATAAAAAAAGATAACATTCAATACATAGATTATGATACTAAAGATGACAATTTATTTTTAAGTTTATCAGGAAGCATATATTTAAATATAAACAGAACTCAATTCATAAAAGATAAAAATACTAAAAAATATAAAAATGTATATAATTATAATTCATATCAATTTAAAATAAATCCAATTTATTTAATTAATACTAATCTGCTATCCATTAGATATTATAGGCTTTTACAATCTATACCATTATCTTATTATTCATCAATAAATATCCCAAAGGATAAATATTACAACTCTTTTTATGACACCTTTTATTTTAAATCACTTTATAATATCTTCTCTTATATAATTTCAACAGATTATAATTTATATTATTTTATTAACTACCCTAAACACACTGTTATCTATAAATTTTAAATTTTAATTTAAAAAAAATGGAAATAAAGATAGCTTATAACACAAAAGATTACTTACATAACGATTCTAATCATGTTGAAAATAATTCAAGAACTAATTCAATTATTAACTATTTAATAGAAAATTTAAATAATTTAAACCAAAATATATTTAAAGCAAATTTAATAAATGAAAATAATATAAAAAATATAGAAGATAAAATAATATATAAACTATACAAACTAACTCATACAGAAGAATATATAGAAAACATTTTATTATTATCAAAGAAAATAAAAGGATTATATAATTTAGATCCAGATACCTATTTTAATGAAAATACTTTGAATGTAATAAATACAAATATAAAGCTGTTAATAAATTTAGTAGAGGAATTAATAGAAGATAAGATAAAATATGGAATAGGCTATATAAGGCCACCAGGCCATCATGCAGAAAAAGATAAAGCAATGGGATTTTGTATTATAAACAACGTAGCAGTAATAGCCAATTACTTAAAAGAATTTATAAAACTAAAGAGAATAGCTATTATAGATTTTGATGCTCATCATGGAAATGGAACAGAAGATATATTTAAAACTGAAAAAAATACTCTATTTTTTTCAACTCATGCCTACCCATTTTATCCATTTACCGGATTTAAATCTAATATAGAATACAATAAATTTAATTACCCCTTAAATATACTAGCTAATGATGAAGATTTATTAAATATATATGAATCAGAATTAGAAAAAATAATAACTAATTTTAATCCCGAATTTGTCATAATATCAATGGGATACGATATCCATCTAAATGATCCTATAACATATATGAGAGTCACAGACAATGGAATTGATAAATTACATAAAACATTAATAAATAAACTTAAAAATTATAAAACATTATGGGTTTTAGAAGGAGGATATAATTTAGAAGTCCTACAATATAGCTCCCTTAACTTAATAAATAATATAATCAATAACATAAAATAAAAAATACCCAATTCTTCTAATTTATGTAAGTAACTTATACAGGTAATAATTCATAAAGGTAAATTTAGTGATGTTAAATTTCCTGAATTTTTTAGTAAATAACTATACACATCCAATAGAATATAAAGATATTTACTTAGGAATTAGTTTTAAATTACCATATTTTACAACATTAAAACATATAAAACTAAATAAAATTTCTATAGACTTATTAAATTTTAATTTCCCTAATTTTAATAATATATTAATTAATTACCTAATAATAACTGATAAAATAAATATAAAGAATGATAACATAGAAGAAATAATAAAAGAATTATTAGAATTTATTAACTACCCAACACCAGAAGGATATAAACTATATCTACTAGAACTTAATAAAATATTTCAAAATATTAATAACACCAATAATGATCTAAATAATTTAATAGGAAAAACAATAGAACTAAATTTAGGTTTTGATATTTACATAAATAACCCATTTTTAATTTTATGTGAAAAACTACTAGATTTAAGATTCTTATTAAGAAATCAATTCATATTTAAACTAGAACTAGGATTTAAACTTATAAATAAAAACGAATTAATAATTTACATTGTATTAACCGATACATACTTTAATGATCTTAATAAATCTAATTGGTATAAAAATTTTATATTAAATTCTATAAAAGTAGAAAATAATTTACCTTATACCAGATTCCCTATAAAAATTAACAATAAACTAATAGGTAGCATAAACTTAATAAAAACTGAAACAAACAATACATTTAGTTTATTCAATTTAATAGATTATAAGCTATATCATTACATACTAAATTCACCAATTACTCTACAAAATGGAGAAATAATATTTAATGTAATTAATACATATACAGGTAGCCAAATAATAGCAGAACTTTCAAATTATTTAGGTAAAAATAAATTAAATTTTAACTTTAATCCCATACATAATTTAAATGATATTTTAAATATGTTATTTTATTTTTTTAATTTTTACTTAAATTTAAATATAGTTCCTGAAAACATATATAACATAAATTTAGACGATTTATCTAACTACTTAATAAAGATAAGAAACATTAATTTTATTCCCTTAGTGATAATCTTTAGTAATTCTGATAAATCTATAAAAGGAACAATTTTTCTTTCCATTACAATTGGATATAATACAATACTAATTAAATATCAACTATCTTATTATAATCCCAATAATCAATTAATTAACCCAAATATAAATAACTTTAATGATTTTTTAATTATAACAACAAATATACTTAATAGTATAACATATGATATTTTATTTACATTTGAAAAAATTAATTATATAATAAACTTAGAAAAAACAGAACTGAAAAATTACAGAACAACCCAATCAGCATCAAGAGAAATATCAGATATAATATACAACGAACTAAAAAAGGAAAGACAACACAAAGCCGATCTATATAACAAAGTTAGGCAAACTAATGAATATAGTAGTAAAATATTTAGAGAAATACAAAATGATTTTGAAAAAGATAGAGAAGCATTTACAAATGCTTTTTCTGCTGCTATTAACAACGAAACTTATGCTAAAGATCCAATAACTAACCAAATTTATAGAGTTCCCGCTTCTAGTGGTTTTGATAATGTAGAATACTATAGAGATAATTATAATTACTATTCTATTCCCGATATATTCCAAGTAAAAAGCTATGACTATCAAACTAAGCAATACTTAGAATCTCAAGGATATAAAAAAATGAGAACAGATAATTTCGGTTTTGTTTATGAAGAATAATTCATAATTTTCTTAAATTTCTAATTACTCTATCTAATTATTTTAATTATTCTTATTAAAAATATTTAATAATTAATCCCATTATTTTCCTAATATTAGATAACACCTAAAATTAATACTTTAAGGATTATTATTTAAAATTTTATAATATAAAAAATAGAGATAGAGAAAAAACATTATGTTAAAATTTAAAATTAAATTTAATATATTTACAATGTTATTAACTCAACAGAGGTTTTT
>FMJZ01139744.1_pt1 | contig 10512 bp, 8 predicted proteins | sample 1987881 | NCBI WGS metagenome assembly FMJZ01 (sample SAMEA4378227, study PRJEB15110) | soil metagenome | biome: soil; feature: Field; material: Soil | place: India | collected 2015-03-11 | depth 0 m | reverse complement strand
GTGCACTCAGGGCTTGCAATGTAGCCGCTGCCTTCTCCCGAAGTGCCGCCTGGCTGAGTAGCTCAACGACCGCCGCCCGCTCAGCCCGCAGGAGCTCCTCCAACGTTCCCGCACTTCGCAACGCACGGGCCAATGTCTCAACCACACTCCGTGCAGTCGGATCCAACTCAGCGAGCGAAGGACCGGCAGCGGTCATCTGACTAGCCTCGGCGAACGTCTCACGCGAGGCGAGCGGTCGTGCTGGAACGCCGTGAGCCAGGGCCCGGGCCAGGTCGGCTGCCGTCTCCAAGAGTCCGTCCCGGTCAACCGTTACCAGCCAGCGGTCACCGAGGAGGCCGAGTGTTCCAGCCAGGTGGGCCGAATCGACCCGTTCCGCAGCCAGGAGTGTCGTCAGCGCGCTTGCTGCTCCCAGTTCTGCACGCAGTGGGGCAGCGAGCGTGGAGGCCCGGGCCTCACTGCGCACGCGAAGAGCCACCAGTGCGCCGAGCGGTACCAGCCCGGCCGCCGCGCCCGGATAACCAAGCGGTGTTGTGAGGTAGGACACCGTCGCGTCACTCCAGAGCGCCAGCGTTGTCCCTGCACCCCGCGCCTCACCGTCGAGTGCCGCGACGACCGGGATTGGGACACGGGTCAGTGCTTGCAACGCTGCCTGCAGCGCGCGGAGCCGCTCCTCAAGTCCGGCCTGATCACCCGATTCAGCCAACTGGAGGAGTTCACTGTATGGATAGCCGAAGCTGTCGAGTGCAGGCACGAGCACGAGCGCACTTGGCCAGCGCGCCAGTGCTTCCTCGAGCGATCGAGGCAATGCCTCAAGCGACCGTATGCGAAGTGCGAGCACACCGTCTCCAAGGTCGCGCATTCCCTCGCGCTCGAGTGCCTCCCGCGTGCGAATCTGCCGCGTGCGGCGTGTCGAAGGGAGGCGTTCCTCGGGGACAAGTTCACCGCTCGCCGGATCCAGTACCTGACCATCCAGGAAGAAGCCGCCGCACCGCTCGGCCAGCGTAAGGAGCTCTGCAGCCGGCACTCCTGCCTCCGCCAGCAGGGCGCGCACGCGCTGTGGGCCGAGGAAGTCCATCTGGGCATATGGGCCGGCTGCCCAGCCAAAGCCCCACTCCAGTGCTCGATCGACGCTCGCGATATCGCGTGCCGCGTCGGTTGTCCGCTGGAGCACGTACCCAAAGGTCCGGCCGAGCAACTGCCGCACGTAGTCACCGTATGGAGAAGGCAGCTCAAGCGCGCCAAGCAGACGCTGCGGGAACGGCTGGCGCAGAAGTTCCTCGAGCCCGGGGATCACTGCAGCGCGGAAGGGACGATCAGCGCGCTGCAGCGGATCGTACGTCAGCTGCTGCTCCCCTTCGCGACGGAAGATTCCTCCACCGGTCTTGTCGCCGAGTCGCCCTGCCTGGTACAGGTCAAGGATCCAATCCGGCACTGCGTAATCGTCCCCGGTCGACTCCTGCAAGCTGCGTGTCCCCAGCACCAAGATGTCAAGGCCAGTCAGATCGATTGTCCGGAAGGTTGCTGATCGAGGACGTCCCAACAGCGGGCCAGTGAGCGCATCGACGTCTTCCGGAGCAAGCCCAAGTTCGCCGGTGAGCCGGACAGCCTGGACGAGGGCATAGATGCCGAAGCGGTTGGCGACGAAGCCAGGTGTATCGCGCACGAGGAGGACGCGTCGCCCCAGTCGTTGTTCCAAGAAGCGGACGAAGGTCGCAAAGCGCGCGGTCTCCCCCTCCGGGAACGCGGTTACTTCACAGAGCAGGAGCGCACGCGGTGGATTAAAGAAGTGCGTGACGAAGAACCGCTCACGCCATGCGCCCAGTTCTGCCGGCAAGAGCTGTGCTAGCGTGAAGGTCGAGGTGTTCGTCGTCACGATCGTCTCAGGAGAAAGGACAGCGTCCAACCGGCGGAACAGATCACGCTTGGCGTCGCGGTTCTCAATAATCGCCTCCAGCACCCAGTCGCACTCGGTGAGCCATGCGAGATCGTCCTCGACGTTGCCGACTCGTACCCGATCGATCGCGCTGGGATTGAGGAAGGCACGCTGCTGTGCGGCGCGCTGCAGGCCGCGGCGTGCTGGGCCAGCGGGGTCGTCTTCTCCCTTGACATCAAGCAGGACCACGTCGAGTCCGGTCGAAGCGGCGAGCGCCGCGACTGCTGCTCCCATTGACCCAGCGCCGACGACACCGATCCGCCTAATCACTCGCTCCCCTCCCACTTCCAATCACGGAACCGCTCGCGGAGCACCGCTTTCGCCAGCTTCCCGGTCGAGGTCTTGGGCAATTCGTCGACGAAGACGAAAGCATCTGGTACCCACCAGCGCACAAAGCGCTCGCGCAGGTACTCGCGAAGCTCCTCTGGTGTGACTGTCTTCCCCTCACGGAGTACAACGACTGCCAACGGGCGCTCCTGCCATCGCTCATGCGGGACACCGATCACTGCGGCCTCTTCGATCGCCGGGTGGCTCATCAGCGCGTTCTCGAGCTCGATTGTGCTGATCCACTCACCGCCAGATTTGATCACGTCCTTCAAGCGGTCGACGAGCTTCACGTACCCTTCGGAGTCGATGATCCCTACATCGCCCGTGCGCAGCCAGCCGTCAACAAAGGAGTCGGGGCTTTCGCCACGATAGTAGGAATCCGCAATCCAGGCGCCGCGTACAAGGAGCTCGCCCATCGTCTGTCCGTCCCAGGGCGCTTCCTTCCCGTCGAAGGTGAGGATCTTCGCCTCAACGAAGGGCGCTGGCATCCCCTGCTTGAGGAGGAGTTCATAGTGCCGCTCCGGTGGGAAGTCGCTCAGCTTCACATGGGCCTGCAGGCCGAGCAGCACCTCGCTCATTCCCCAGCCATGGATGACTGTCACGCCGAACGACTCCCAGCGTCGGACCAGTGCCTCCGGCGCCGCGCTTCCACCCAGGATCAGGCGAAGTCGCGGCGAGAACGTCCAGCGCCCAGGATACCGCTCCACAAGATTTGCCGCATCATGCCAGACGGTCGGCACCCCTGCGACGAATGTTCCCTGCTCATCAGAGAGGAGATTCAAGAGGTCAGCTGGTTGTGGGTGCGGACCCGGCAACACCATCTTGGCCCCGACGATCAGCCCCGCGTAGGGGAGCGCCCAGCTCGCCACGTGGAACATCGGCACCGAAAGCAGGATCGAGTCGTCCTTGCTCACGTAGTACGTGATTGTCGAGGTTAAGGCAAGCGCCGCAAGTGCCAGTTGCGCGTGCACGTAGAGCACGCCTTTCGGTCGTCCCGTCGTCCCTGACGTGTACAAGAGGAAAGCGGGCGTGTTCCAGTGCACCTCGGCCAAGCACTGCTCATCCGGCTCGTGCTGTTGGATAAGTTCCTGGTAGGACAGTGCGCCGGGCACCTTAGATGCGTCACCAACAACGATCACATGCTCGAAGGGTGCCCGATCACGAAAGCCCTCGTACAACGGGAGTAACGACTCTTCAACAATCAGTACACGGTCTTCGGCATGCTCTGTGATGTAGGCGAGATCGTTCGGATGCAGGCGCAGGTTGAGCGTGTGGATCACCGCACCGATGTTCGGTATCGCGAGGTAGGCCACGAGATGTGGCCAGGTGTTCCAGAGGAGCGTCGCTACCCGGTCGCCTTCCTGAACGCCAAGGCTTTTGAGCGCATTCGCCAGACGCAGCGATTCCTCGGCGAGTTGAGCATACCGGTAGCGGCAGACGCGTCCCTCACCGACTCGTTCCACGATTTCGGAGCGCGGGAAATAGCATTTGGTTCGGAGGAGGACGTGTCGGATGGTGAGCGTGTCCAAGTTCATGAGACCTGTCCCTCCCGCTTGGTGTACTCACGCAGCTCTCGGATGTCTTCCCACGATGCGCCGGACCTCTCTTCGCCGCGGGAAATCACTGCTGCCGATGGCCGGACGATCGCATTTTATTCACGCATAAAATAGCGGTGTGCCACAGCGCCGTCAACCCTTTCCGTTCGCGAACGGCGAACAGGGGCTCTGGAATTCGCTACCTTTCCCTGTCGGCTGAGGTTTGGTCTTAAGAGCAGCGAACCGTCCGGCCGGCGCGCTTTTCCCTATCCCCTTGCCACCCTGGAGCAACAGCACGATGTCGAGTTCCGGGCCGTGCAATGACGTCTTGGTAACACACTTCAATGCTTCCACCCATGACCGGAGTAGCCCGGCTCAAAGGGGCCAGCGCATGCACGACATGCACGTTGCAAGAAAGCAGCGTGTCCGTCATCGGCCACCTCCCTTCTCCACGGTTTGCTTGTGTGGTTCTTAGCTTCGTGCTAAAGTGACCAGGGGCGACACGGGCATGCTCTCGCGGAGAGAGCGGTTCCTGTCGAAAGGCTGAGGCTGGGTCTCGTGGGTCGTACCGCATGCAACTTGTTCGGTCGCTCTTGTGACCGACGGCCGAGCCGGGCGAGGTGCCGTCGTCCAGCCCTCTCCCCGTTGGAGCGATGCTGTACTCGTCTGCCTCGTAGGTTTTATGCCAGACACCGGGCCGTTCGAGGCTGGCCAGGCGAGAACTGGTTCCCGCTGTCTCGATCGTCGCACCGATCTCACTGGAATCCTGCCACGCTTCATCCTCGTCTCCTTGCTGCGGCGCGTCAGGCCAGGGTTGGTTCTCTATTACTGGCCCTGTGCTGTTGGACCGGCGCTGGAGGACCACGGTCGATAGCCTCTCGTTGGCGAGTCCCAGCGGAGCCGATGTTGTGACGATCGCTCCAATTGTGTGGCAGTGATACTCCGGCCGATGAGATAGTCAGGCAAGTCCGAATTGAACGAGGAGGGTCAGGAAGGTGACGACGCGACGTGTGGAAATCATCGATATCCACGTTCACGTACGGACTGGTGAACATGCCAAGGTGTGGGAGCGTGACCGCTACGTCCCCGCCAATCCCGAGGGGTTCAGTGATCATCCGGACGCCATGGCGGACATGTACCGTGAGCTGAATGCAATGGCGGTCATTTTCGACATTGACGACGAAACACGTACCGGCCTCGCGGCCTCGAACGAAGAAATCGCACAGTGGGTCGAGAAGCACCCGGATGTCTATATCGGTTTCGGTTCGGTCGATCCTTGGAAAGGCAAGAAGGCGATCCTCGAAGCAGAAAAGTGCGCTGCTCTTGGCCTCAAAGGCCTCAAGTTCCATCCCGCCGTTCAGGACTTTGCACCAAATGACCCCCGGTTCTTTCCTCTATGGGAAACGTGTGCTCGGCTCGGTCTCGCCGTCCTCTTCCATAGCGGGACGACAATGGCCGGCGCTGGACAGCCAGGCGGCGCTGGTATCCGCCTGGAATACGGACGCCCAATTCCCTACATCGACGACATCGCGGCGCGTTTCCCGGAGCTTCGCATCATTATGGCGCATCCCGCCTGGCCGTGGCACGAGGAGCAACTGGCCATCCTGCGCCACAAACCGAACGTCTATATGGATCTCTCGGGCTGGGCTCCCAAGTACATCCCAGAGAGTGTGATCCGCTACGCGAACTCCCTTGTCCAGGACAAGGTCTTCTTCGGCTCTGACTTCCCGATGCTCTCGCCGCACCGCTGGCTCCGCGAGTTCGCCGAGCTCCCAATCAAGGACACGGTGCGCCCAAAGATCCTCCGCGACAACGCGGCGCGATTCCTCGGTCTGACCCACCTCCTCGAGGAGGGGCAGTAGGACACTCTCTGCAGCGCTACCCTGCCGAACCACAGAGGCAAATGCATGGCCATTCCCCTCCCCATACCCTCTTCCATCTCACCTATCGGGGAGGGAAACTCGTTTTGTTTGCCCGGGAGCTGCCCACACCCGTCACGCTGGTTACGGGGTTCCGCGGATTCCTCGTCTCATACCGTGCCACCACACCACAAGTGCAAGAGCTTGCCTCGTACCTGTCCTACGTAGGTTCCAAGAATCCCACGAGTCACTGGCGACATCACCTCGGATTGTCGCACGTTCAAGTTCGCTGTCTCACAGTACCGTGGCTCCACTCGACAGCGACCTGAGGTCGTGAGATGTCGCAGCGATTCTTTGCGTGTGTCAGCTGCTCGCCCAGGGCAGGCGCTTGACTCCGGGCCAGAGTCAACATCGCTCCGTCGCACTCCAGTATTGAAAAGCGCACTGTGACCAGCTCATCCATCGAGCTGCCTGTGCGGGACGATCTCCGTCTGCCGGAAGGGCTTTGCGCATCCAATCGCCCAAATCGAAGCGGTTCTCCTTTCGCTGTTGCGCGTGCGAGTCGTATCCGAGTTCGCTATTCATCGCCAAGCGACGGGGCTTTGCACCGCCTATCGCTCGCCCGAGGTTGAATGTCGGTGCGGCGAGACCGGCCCGCAGCGCGTGCGTAGCCAGTCGAGTGATGGGTGCCCCAGCGGCCGCCAACTCCTCGAGCGCACGTCGATGGAGCACTTGCCGACGCGCCTCACCAGCGTGCGCGTACGCGACTTCTCGGATCCACTGGTGTGTAAAGGCGAAACGAACCGTACTGGCCTCCGGTTGCTGCATGTCCCGGATCAGCCCTCGCTCGCACAGCTCATCGAGTGCCTGAAGGCCAGCGAGCGGGTCGAGTCCAGCTACTGAGCAAAGCTGGGTGAGTTCGAATCCGTCACCGAGTACAGCCGCAGTAAAGCAGGCTTTCCGTGTCGTCGCGCTGAGGCGCCCAAGGCGCGCGCGGATCGCCTCCCGAATCACGTCGACAATTCCCTGTTTTCTCCGCCAAGCGAGGAATTCCTGGACGTTCTTCTCCAGGTCGTTGTTCGCTTCTCCCCGGACACTCTTCTTTGACGCAGTGCCCTGTTCTTGGTAGAAGGCTCGGAGTGTCTCAACCAGAAAGAAGGGCTGTCCTCCGGTATCTCTGAACAACTGCTCGCAGACTGCACGCGCCGGACCAGAGAAGATCCGATCAGGTTCAACTTGGAAGAGGGAGGCCAGTAACATGCCGGTGTCTTGGAGCGAGAGCGAACCGAGGGACAACCGGATGACCGGCATCTCTCCTGCCGACTGCGCCAGCAGCTCGTTCGGATCTGACCACGCCTCGCGTGCCGCGAGCTCGTCAGGGCGTAGGGCAACCAGCAGAAGAATCGGCGTATGGCTGACCGACCACCGCCGGCGCAGGTAAGAGAGGAGATCGAAAGAAGCCGTGTCCATCCACTGAGCGTCGTCGACAAAGAAAACCAGCGCACCACCGGAGGCATTCGCGGCGAGCTGTTCGCTGAGGTGCGCGATGGCGTCAAAGAGACGGAAGCGTGCCTCGATCCCAGTCTTGCGAGTGGTAACCGGCAGATCACGGTAGTAGTCACTGAGTTCGGGAAACCAGCGACTGAGTTCGGCCAACCAGACTGGCGTGAGTGGTAGGGAGCTCTGTTTGAGCCATCGAGTGAGGGCCGGGCGGAATGCCTCCATGAGAGGCTGGTATGGGAAGCGTTGACTGCTCTCAAATGCTTTTCCTTGCAGAACGTCGGCTCCTTGGGTCGAGACCCAGTGGAGAAAAGCCTGTACCAGCCGGGTCTTCCCGATCCCCGGTTCTCCTTCGACGCTCACCAGTTGGGGTTTCCCTTGACAAGCTGCCTCATAGGCAGCCACCAGCCGTGTGTGCTCGCTGGACCGACCAACCAGCGGGAAGGCAAGTTCCGGTTCCGAATCTGGTGTTTCGGCCGCCACTTTGCGCGCTATCACTCGTCGGCGAACGTGCTTGGCCAGATCTTCGATCTCTGGGCTCGGCTCGATTCCTAGTTCAGCGGTCAGAATCGCTCGGCATGCCTGGTAGCTGCGTAGAGCAGCGGTTCGATCGCCAGCTGCTGCCTGTGCCTGAATCAGGTGGTAGTGCGCAGCCTCGCTCCAAGGGTCGAGTCTGACCCAGCGTGTCGCTGTCTCAATGGCCTGTGGCAAATCCCCTCCAGTGAAGTACACGCGCGACAAGCGGTTACAGATCCATCCGACCTGCCGGTGCCACGACTCGCGCTGCTGACTGATCCACTCGTCGAAATCCGGCGCGGCGTTAACGAGGAAGCCTTGCAAGAAGTCTCCCCGATAACGATTGAGAGCATCCTGGAGCCGCGTGATCGTCTCGTTGGACAAGACCTTGTTGGCTTCCCGTGCGAGCTCGGCTGCCTCACGCAGCACATGAAGATCCAGCTCGAGATCCGGATCCACCACAAGGCCGACGTGTGCCTGCTCGCTACACAAGTGCGGAGCATTGTGTGAGTCCTGCCTCTTCTCAAGGCACTCGCGGATGGAAGTGAGCGCGCTGCGCAGGCTACCGCGCCCATGCTCCTCGTCGCTTTCCGGCCACAAAAGCGCTGTCAATCGATCCCGTGAATGTAGGCCACCCTCCGCGGCAAGGAAGATCAGCAATGCCTCACTTTTCCGTGTTGGGAATGGCACGAGTTGGCTGGCGTGCAAAATCCGCGGCGGCCCAAGCAATGCGATACTCAGCTGTCCCATGCCCAGCACTTCCTTTTTTCACGATGTTTTGACGCTGCATGCGTAGCCTGGAACTGGGATGCGAGCACCATAGCATGCGTCCCGCCAAGAGGCAAGCGATACGGCGGTATGGCGGCCTACGGCTGCAGTAGTCGACCGCCGGGTACGGAAAGGAGAGTACCCCCACAGATCAAGCAGCCGAACGGATCGATCGGAAAAATGTTGGGAGGTACCCCATGATGAAATACCGGTTTCTTATGCTTGTCGTTGCGCTCTCAGCCTTGCTCCTGGGAGCGATTGCCAATGCGGGAGCTGCCCCGGCCCAGACGCAGACAATCGTCGTTAAGGACGCAACCGGGACTTTCCCGGAGTTCAACCCCTGTACTGGTGCGCCTGGATTGGTCACCGTCACCTACAACAGTGTCTTCCATATCACGACGTTGCCCAACGGGACGTTTCACGTGACCGGTACGGAGACTGGTACCTTCACATTCGAGCCGAACGATCCCAATCAGCAAGTCGCAGTAGGCCGCTACACCTTCTGGTTTGGAGAGAATAGCAACCAGGCGAGCTCCAACGGCACCGTCACGTTCCGTGTCACCGGGCAATATGCTGACGGCTCCCCGATCCGGTTCAACAGTGTTGCTCATGTCAGCGTGAGCGCCACGGGCGCAACGACGACGTTCGAATTTGGCCGTTGCCACTGACGAGACAGGAGTAGCCAAATGCAACGATCACCTGAGTTAGAAACAATCATCGCTGGTTGGTTTACCGCGGTGAACAACGGTGACCCTTCATGGGTCGATCGGTATGTCTCTCACCAAGCCGCGACTCGCCTTGTCGACTTTGACCCTGACGATGTGCTGAGCGGTGAGGCCGCTTTCGCGTTCTTAAGAGAACAGGTGCTGTCGCTTGGAGGAGCTATCCAGGTCACACCGCGGCATATCGAAGCGTATCAGGCAGGCGATGTCGGCTGGGGTCTGTCACTCGTAACGATCACCTTTCCAAATGGGGAGCACGTCCTACCACGCTGGAGTGGTGTCTTCCACCGGGAAGGCCGGGAGTGGAAGTTGGTACAGTCGCATGCATCGCTCGGTATTCCCTCTGAGGAACTGAGAGCAATGATGCAACAGTGATGACGTGGTGGCTCAATGTAGAAATGAGACAAATCCTCTGCGGTGAATAGGCTGCGGAGGGTGTTGGGGGAATCATGGCGAGCAGGAATCTCCAGACTGTGCAAGGGATCTATGCTGCATTTGGTCGAGGCGATGTCTCAGCAATTCTGGACAAGCTAGCCGAGGATGTGGACTGGGATTATGCCTACCGTACTACTCCGAACCCTGTTCCCTGGTTGCAGGCTCAGCGTGGCCGCGCTGGAGCTGCCAAGTTCTTCTTGGACGGCGTTGGCGCGATAGAGTTGCACCGGTTCGCCCTCAAGGCCTTGCTGGAAGGTTCCGGCCTGGTTGTCGCTCTCGTTGATGTCGATGCCACGGTGAAAGAAACCGGGAAGCGCATCGTCGAGACCGACGAGGTGCATATCTGGCACTTCGATGAGGCAGGGCTGGTCACCCGATTTCGGCACTGTGCAGATACATACCAACACGCGATGGCATATCAAGCGTGATACGAAGCGGGTGCCAAAATCACTCAGTAGTCGGGCCAAAAAGATGCTCTCGGTCTCCTCAGGGGCTCGCCGTCGTGCCTGCGCTTGGGTACCTAGGGCATCGAGAGCGAAAGAGAGGAAAGCATGATGGCAACGCAGAGCAATACCAAGATGGTGCAGGACCTCTACTCAGCGTTTGGCCGTGGTGACATCACGTCGATCCTGAACATGCTCGCCGAGGATGTGGAATGGCGTGAGCCGCCCGGTGGCACTGCTCCGTTCAAAGGGATCTACCGTGGTCGGGACAGTGTCGGCCAGTTCTTTGCGCGGTTTGCCGAAGCCGTCGAGGTGGAGTCGTTCGAGCCGCGTGAGTTCTACACCCACGGTGACACGGTGATTGCTCTCGGACACTACCGCTTCCGTGCCAAGAAAACAGGGAAGCCGTACGAAAGCGATTGGACGATGGTCTGGCGTTTCCGCTCAGGCCAGGTTGCACGCTTTCAAATCTAC
>FMJZ01086380.1_pt1 | contig 10526 bp, 9 predicted proteins | sample 1987881 | NCBI WGS metagenome assembly FMJZ01 (sample SAMEA4378227, study PRJEB15110) | soil metagenome | biome: soil; feature: Field; material: Soil | place: India | collected 2015-03-11 | depth 0 m | reverse complement strand
GTGCGGCGATTTGCACCGTGAGGCTCAGGATGCACACCGTTGCGAGTGCGCGCACAAATGGAAAGCGTCGTAGCATTTCAAAGCACCCTCCTTTAGTTTTGTTGAGAAAGTGTTTTGGCTCTCCCAAACCCACTGCGGGAGCTGTGCTGCTGCAGGTTTGCTTTAAAGATAACATAGGTTCTCTGGAGTTGTCAAGGGGTTTTACGGGGTTGTCAGAAATTTTTCGAAAAATCTTCTCGTTCAGGGGAGTTGACGGCTCGCCGGGAGGTTCGCCCTCCAGCATGAGGGCATCATCTCTCCCCGCGTCGGGGAGAGGTCAGGAGAGGGGTTTTCCGTGTTGCCCTCTCCTCGTGGGAGAGGGTCGGGGTGAGGGCTTTATCCAGAAAGGGGCAACCACAGGGGGTGTCCCTACAGAAGGTTCGCCCTTCATCTGGTAAAATGGAGAGGGAAAACGATAGAAGGGAATGACGTAACGCCGTCGCAACGTTCGGATGTCGCTACCAGACCTTTTCCTGCACCGCTTTGAACGCCTTGTGCCTCCCGGGCAGTACGAGGTGTGTCTGCGCACGTTCTGCGAGTCTCCAGCCGTCGGCGCACGAATAAACACCCTGCTTGCCGACCGCGAAGCTGTCTATCAAGCCCTGCACGACGCCGGTTTCCAACCTCATCGCATAGGGTGGTGCGCCGATGCCTTCTGGCTTCCCCCTGAACAGCGCGACGCCCTGCTCCTTTCGGAATGGGTGCAAGAGGGGCTGGTGTACGTGCAGAACCTCTCCAGCATGATACCGCCGCTGGTGCTTGCGCCTCAGCCGGGTGAGGCGGTGCTGGACCTGTGCGCCGCGCCGGGCGGCAAGACCCTGCATCTGGCAGCGTTGATGCACAGCGAGGGAACGCTGGTAGCGGTGGAAGCGGTGCGGGCGCGGTTCTTCAAACTTCGCGAGAACCTGCAAAGGCACGGTGCGTCCTTTGTGCAGTGTGTGCAGGCGGAAGGTGAATGGGTTTGGAAACGCTGGCAGGAGCGCTTTGACGCCGTTCTGCTGGATGCTCCCTGTTCCAGCGAGGGCAGGTTCCGCGCGGACGACCCCAACACCTTCCGCTACTGGAGCCTCAAGAAGATTGCCGACATGGTGCGCAAGCAGAAATCGCTCATCTACTCCGCAATCCGGTGTCTGAAACCGGGCGGTAGGCTGGTGTACTGCACCTGCACCTTCGCGCCCGAAGAAAACGAGGGGATTATCGCGCACGCGCTGAAAAAGTTCAGTGGGAGGGTAGAGGTCGCGCCTATCCCACTGGAGGTAGAGGGTATGACCCCTGCGCTGAGCGAGTGGAAGGGGCGCGCCTATCCCGAAGCCGTTCGCCATGCCCGGCGCATATTGCCGTCCCACAATATGGAGGGGTTCTTCGTATGTATGCTGGTCAAAAAGGAGGCTGGTGATGACACCACGTGAAGTGGTTCGCCGCAATCTGGAGCGCAACCATCCGCCGCGCATCGGCATGGACTTTGACGGGGGCAGGATGAACGATTTCTGTTTCGCTGGTTTTTCACCCTCGGAAAAGTGGCAGCAGAAGCGGTGGATAGAGGGCGAGGTGGAATACTTCACCGATGAGTGGGGCAATGTGTGGTATCGTTCGGTATACGGAGGCAATCGGGGAGAGGTGTTCCAGCCCGCGCTGGATGACTGGGCGAAACTGAAGGATTACCAATTGCCCGACATGGATAACCCCGTGCGCTACGAGCAGGTGCGCCAGCGGTTCGCTCAGGAACCGGAGCGGTATCGCGTGGGGTATCTGCCCGGCTTTCCCTTCGCGATATGCCGCTACCTGCGCAAGATGGAGAACTACTTTGCCGACCTGGTGCTGGAGCGGGAGAACATTGATGACCTGCACGAGCGGGTGACGGCATTGCTGGAGCGCATCATCGCACGCTATGCCGAAGCGGGGGCAGACGCGGTGATGTTCGCCGAGGACTGGGGCGTTCAGGACCGTCTGCTCATCCATCCCGCCATGTGGCGCGAGATATTCAAGCCCCTGTTTGCGCGGCTGTGCAACACGGCAAGGGCGCACGGCGTAAAGGTGATTATGCACTCCTGCGGTTACGTATGGGATATACTGGACGACGTGGCGGAGGTAGGCATCTGCTGTATGCAGTTCGACCAGCCCGCGCTTTATGGTCTGGAACGTCTGTCGGCGAAACTGCGCGAGCTGGGATTGTGCCTGTATGCGCCCGTTGACATCCAGCGTGTCCTGCCGACGGGCGACCGGGAGCGCATCGAGCGCGAGGCGCATCGCATGGTGGAGCTGTTCGCCGGCGGATTCATTGCCAAGAACTATCCCGACCTGAAGGGCATCGGTGTCCAGCCTGAATGGGATGAGTGGGCATATCAGGTGTTTTTGAGTTATGCGCGGTCAGATAACGTGCTGTGACTACCTGCCGATGGCGTGGCGCTCTTTGATGGAGCACCGTCTGCGCTCCCTGCTGACGATGCTGGGCGTGCTGGTGGGTGTGGCATCGGTTCTCCTGCTGATCTCAATGGTGCAGGGCATCAAGGCGGAGGTCACCCAACAGATAGAGCAGTTCGGGGTGAACCTGTTGTTTGTGGTGCCCGGGCGCATCAACGCTTCGCAGCCGTTCAATCCGATGAGCATTCTGGGGCTGAGCACCCTCACCCCTGAGGATGTGCAGGCGGTGCAGAGCGTTCCCGGCGTGAAGCGAGCAGTGCCCATCATGTTCATTGCGGGCGGGGCGCGTAACGGCGACCGGTGGGCGGCGACCGCTATCGTGCTGGCGACGGAGGCGACGTGGCAGGACATCCGCAAAACTCCATCTGCCGAAGGCAGGTTCTTCACCCCTGCGGAGGAGACCGAGCGGGTGTGCGTGCTGGCGCATGGGGTGAAGCAGGAGCTGTTCGGGCAGGAGCCAGCCGTGGGCAAGCAGGTAGTGATTAACCGTGTGCCGTTTCGGGTGATAGGGGTGCTCCAGCAGGACGAATCGAGCAGTATCTTTGGCAATGCGGGATGGGACTACCTGATTTACCTGCCACTTCGCGCCGCTCAGCAGGCGATGCGTTCCGACCAGATACACCGTATCGTGGTGCAGGCGGTGCCCGGCGTAGAGCCAGAGGGGCTAATTGGGCAGATTAGGGAGGTGATGCGCCAGAGCCACCTCGGCAACGAGGACTTCAGCGTGCTGACCTCCAAAGACCTGTTGAAGCTGGTTTACACCGTGCTCAGCCTGCTTCAGATTGCTCTGGCGGGCATCAGCAGTATCTCGCTGATAGTGGGCGGCGTGGGCATCATGAACATCATGCTGGTGTCGGTGACGGAGCGCACGCGCGAAATCGGCATCCGCAAAGCCTCGGGCGCCAAACAGCGCGACATCTTCTGGCAGTTCCTGATAGAGGCGGTCACGCTGTCGCTGACGGGCGGCGTGCTGGGCATCGTGGTGGCGACTGTCGCCATTGAGGTCTTCAGGCGCACTACTGTGCTGAAACCGCAGATCACGCCTGGGGCGATAGCGCTTGCTTTTGGGGTAAGCGTGCTGGTGGGAGTGGTGTTCGGCGTGGCGCCTGCCATCCGCGCCGCACGCAAGGAGCCAGCCGACGCGCTGAGATACGAATAAAAAACTGGCTGCCCGGGGTGGATTCGAACCACCATTAATGGCTCCAAAGGCCACCGTCCTGCCGTTGAACGACCGGGCAAACCACTCATATTATGCCCTCTGCGGGGTGGGTTGTCAAGGGCAGGTTGTCGGAGACCGCCGGGCGCGGACGCAAGGCTGTTTGCCAAACCCCAAACCCCTGTGTTATACTGACACAGGTCACTTTTGTGGCGAAGGAGGACGGGAGATGAGCACGACCATTGAGGAGGTAGTCGCTCGAGAGATTCTGGACTCGCGCGGCAACCCGACGATTGAGGTAGACGTGTATCTGAGCGGTGGCGCACGAGGGCGCGCGGCGGTGCCTTCGGGGGCGTCCACAGGCAGTAACGAGGCATTGGAACTGCGCGACGGCAACCCCGAGCGCTACGGCGGTAAGGGTGTGCTGAACGCCGTGGACAACGTCAACGAGCGTATCGCCCCCGAGATTATAGACATGGATGCAACCGACCAGGTGGCGATTGACAACTTGCTCTGCGAGCTGGACGGCACGCCGAACAAGAGCAAGCTGGGTGCAAACGCCATCCTGGGTGTCTCGCTGGCGGTGGCGAAAGCAGCGGCAGAAGGGCTGGGGCTTCCCCTGTTCCAGTACCTGGGTGGTGTGTTCGCGCACACCCTGCCTGTGCCGATGATGAACATTCTGAACGGTGGCAAGCACGCCGACAGCAATGTGGACTTGCAAGAGTTCATGGTCGTGCCCGCCGGCGCAGAGGACTTTCCCGAAGCGTTGCGCATGGGCGTGGAGGTGTACCACAGCCTGAAGAGCGTATTGAAGGAGCACGGCTACAACACCGCCGTGGGCGACGAGGGCGGCTTCGCTCCCAACCTGCGCTCCAACGCCGAGGCGCTGGACCTCATCGTGGAAGCGATTGAGAAGGCGGGCTATACCCCCGGCGAGGACTGCTACCTTGCACTCGACCCCGCCGCCTCCGAGTTCTATGAGGGCGGTATGTACCACCTGAAAGGCGAAGGGCGCGTGCTTACCAGCGAGGATATGGTCGCCTATTACGAGGACCTGGTAAACCGCTATCCCATCGTCAGCATCGAGGATGGACTGGCAGAGAACGACTGGGATGGCTGGAAGGTGCTCACCGAGCGACTGGGCAGTCGGGTGCAGCTAGTGGGCGATGACCTGTTCGTGACCAACGTGCAGTTCCTGAACCGGGGCATCGAGATGGGCGTTGCCAACTCCATTCTGATTAAGGTCAACCAGATTGGCACGCTGACCGAGACCCTGCTGGCGATAGAGACCGCGAATCGGGCAGGTTACACCGCGGTCATCTCGCATCGCTCCGGCGAAACAGAAGACACCACCATCGCCGATATCGCCGTTGCGACCAACGCCGGGCAGATTAAGACCGGTGCGCCCTGTCGTACCGACCGCGTGGCAAAGTACAACCAGCTTCTGCGCATCGCAGAGGTGCTGGGTGACGCAGCGGACTATCCGGGCATCGGTGCGTTCTACTCGCGCCGGATAAGGTAATCCATCTCTAACCCCTCCTCTCCTCGCGATGTGGGGGAGGGGAGGGGTAAACATTGGAGCGACGCCATGCGTTGTACCAAGATTGTCTGCACCATCGGACCCTCCAGCGCTTCTCCTGAACGCCTTCGTGCGCTGGTAGAGGCGGGCATGGATGTGGCGAGGTTGAACTTCTCGCACGGCACACACGAATCACACGGACAGGTCATCCAACACATCCGCCAGATCAGCGCAGAGACCGATAAACCCATCGCCATCCTGCAGGACCTGTGCGGACCCAAGCTGCGACTGGGCGCACTGCCCGACGAGGGGGTACGGGTAGAGCGGGGGCAAACGGTGTGCTTCGTGCTGGCGGAGGAGGGGACGGACGCTCAGAGTATCCCTCTGCCTCATCCCACGGTCTTCGCGCTGGTTCGCCCCGGCGAGCGCATTCTTATCGATGATGGCAATGTGGAGGTTGTCACGACCCGGCGTGACCTGAACTCTGTACATGCGGAAGTGCGTATTGGCGGTGTGCTTCGGTCGCGCAAAGGGGTCAACCTGCCCGATACGCGCCTGCCTGTGACCTCCGTTACCGAGCGCGATTTGCAGGACCTGCGCTTCGGCATCGAGCGCGGTGTGGACTGGGTAGCGGTCTCGTTTGTGCGCCAGCCGGAGGACCTTCAGCCGGTGCGTTACGCCATTGAGGCGGCAGGTGCGGACATCCGCGTCATCGCCAAGATTGAGAAGCGCGAGGCGGTAGAAAACTTCGACCAGATACTGCAGTATGCAGACGGCATCATGATTGCCCGCGGCGACCTGGGAGTGGAGATGCCCATTGACGAGGTGCCGCTGATTCAGAAGGAGATTATCGCACGCTGTAACCGCGCGGGCAAGCCAGTGATTACCGCCACGCAGATGCTGGAATCGATGGTATCTGCGCCCCATCCCACCCGCGCCGAAGCCACCGACGTGGCGAACTCCATTCTGGACGGCACCGATGCGGTGATGCTTTCGGGTGAAACGGCGATAGGGCAGTACCCGGTGGAGGCGGTGAGCGTGATGCACCGAATCGCCCTGCGCACCGAGCAAGCGCTGAAGGAGGGGATTAACGTTCAGCCCAATCAGCCCATAGCCGGCAGCCTGAGCGTGACCGAGGCGGTGGCGGAGGCGGTGTGCCATATCGCTTACGACATCAACGCCCGAGCCATCATCTGCGCCACCACATCGGGCAGTACGGCGCGTATGGTCTCCAAATATCGCCCGAAGACGCCGATAGTGGCTTTTACCCCGCACGAAACTACCTACCGTCAGCTGGCGCTGTCTTGGGGTGTTCAGCCGCGATTGATACCGCAGGTGCACACCATGGAGGAAATGTTGCAAACCGCGGTGAATACGGCTGTAAAGCTTGGCTTAGCATCGGAAGGGGACAGAGTCGTGATTACCGCCGGCGTGCCCATAGGCGTGCCCGGTCACACGAACCTGATTAAGGTGCATACGATTGGACAGCCGATAGTGGCTTAGGGGGTGAAAGATGGCTTACCGGAGTACACGCAGGGGACATACTCCACCCGTGCGGGGCAAAAAACGTGTACGGCACGTGCTGTCGGCGTTCGGTTCGCTGGTGGTGGTCGGTGTGGTTCTTTTTGTGGCGGGCAGACTGCTCTTCTCCTTTGGCGACAGGGTGATGATGCTGGCGCGCGAGGCACACAGGCATCGTCAGGAAATCGCTGCCCTGCGTCAGGAAACGGAATGGTATCGGGAGCAGAACGCCATCCTGCAGAGGCAGATACAAACCCTTCACACGCGCAGTGGTATCATTCTGGAAGCACGCAGACAGGGCTACGGCTTTCCGGGCGAGCGGCTGCTGGTGATGGAGCCATCGCCCACCCAGCCCGAATCACAGCGCAAATAGGAATTATCCCTTTCTCAGTACCTGGCGCAGGGCTTCCTCCACCTGTGGATAGCGGAACTGATAGCCCGTTTGCAGGGCTACCTGGGGAATCACGCGTTGGCTCCACAGGAGGCTTTCTCCCAGCTCACCTGCTACCAGCTTGAGGGCAAAACCGGGCACAGGTAGCCACGAAGGTCGTCCCATCACCCTGCCCAACGCTTTGCAGAACTCTCCCAGTTGCACAATGCCCGGCGCGACCGCGTTTACCGCACCTTCTACAGCGCTGTTGGTCAGCGCGTGCAGGGTGATGCCTGTCACGTCGGCAAGATGTATCCACGGGAACCACTGCCGTCCGCTGCCGAACGGTCCACCCACAAAGAGGCGAAATGGCAAAAGCATCTTCTCCAGCGCACCGCCTCCTCCGCCCAGCACGATGCCGATGCGCAACTTGCACACGCGCATGCCCAGTTCGCGTGCTTCATCTGCCGCTCCTTCCCACCGGATTGCCAGCTCCGCCAGGAAGCCGGTGCCGGGCGGACTGGTTTCGGTCAGCTCCTCCTCGCCGCGATTGCCGTAGATGCCCACCGCGCTGGCGTTCACCAGCACCCCCGGACGAGGCTCAGCAAGACGCATTGCCTGTACCAGAGCACGTGTGCTGTTCACCCGGCTATCCACCAGCTTCTGCTTGAACTCGGGCGTCCATCGTTGCGCTGCCACGCTCTCGCCTGACAGATTGACTACCGCGTCCACACGCGACAGCAGGTCTGTAATGGTCTCCGGCTGGTCGGGCGACCACTGGGCAATTTGGGCACCATCAGGCACTCTGCCCTGCGCCCGTGAGGCGTCACGTGTTAGCACGGTGACCTCATGACCTGCCTGCAGAATCTCCGCAACCAGCGCCCTGCCGATAAAACCGCTTCCCCCAGCAACCGCCACGTGCATCTCCTTCTCTCCACCTCCTGAAAACCGTTTGCACGCCCCTATTATAGCACTTGCTGGGGGATTGTGAGCGGATTCTCTGTAAACCCCTCTCCCAACCTCTCCCCGACGCAGAGAGCCCCACCTAACCTCCCCGCAAAAGCCCTCACCCTGACCCTCTCCCACAAGGAGAGGGAAATACGGCTCTGCGGAAGCCTCGCCTTCCAGACGATAACCTGTCCGCCCAGAATTGGAGGGCGAACCTCCTGGTGAGCCGACTGGGGGTAGTCCCCCTGCTTGCGGGGGGACCACAGGGGGGCTGACATCTCAAACGGCTCGGCAGGAGCCTCGCCCTCCAGACGGCTGGCAGGAAACCCGCGCCATCGGCGCGAAAAGGGGAAACACATCCTGTTGACGGCATGGTGGGCACGGATGACGCGCATCACGGTGTGGGACGGCGCAGACTGCGTGGGGGGCAACAAAATCCTCCTGCAGGATAGAGGGCTGAACCTCTGGCTGGACTTCGGGCAGAACCTGAGCAGGCTCATGGACTATTACGAGGAGTTCATGAAGCCGCAGAAGTCGCGCGGGCTGTACGAGCTGTTTGTGATGGGTCTGCTTCCGCCGGTGGGGGGCATCTACCACGACCGATTCCACGAGCACTATCCTTTCCATGAGTGGCAATACCGGCTGGACGAAGTGCACGGCGTGCTTGTCTCTCATGCCCATTTAGACCATGCGGGCGACATCCAGTATCTCCATGCCGACATTCCGCTGGTTTGCTCCGCCGAAAGCGCAGTGCTCCTGCGCGCACTGCAGGATTGTGGGAAAGACGATTACGGCACGGTATACGTGCGCCGGTTCGAGCAGAAAGAGGACGAGTTCCGGGTGATGGCATGGAACCGCAAGGAAGAGATACTGGCAACCTTCCGCCAGGTGTACACCGCCGACGACTGCTCGCCGCAGATGCATTCCTTTTGGGAATGCCTGCCCAACGGTTACCACGAGAAGTGCGAGCGGCGACCAATCCAGCAGATGTCGGACGCAATAAACGGGCATTCGGTGCGCTTCTTCCCCGTAGACCACTCCATCCCCGGAGCGGGCGCGTGGGCGGTAGAGACGGAGGCGGGGTGGGTGGTATACACCGGCGACCTGCGCTTCCGCGGCGAACGCAGAGGGCTGACCGAGCGGTTCCTGCAGGAGGCGGCGCAACTGCAACCGGTCGCCCTGCTGATGGAGGGCACGCGCATCTCACGCGAAGGCTCGGGCTACACGGAGGACGACGTTCAGACGCATCTGGACGAGCTCCTGCGCCAGCACCGCGACAGGCTGGTGGTGGTCAACTTCTCCATGACCCATCTGGAACGGCTGGAGCGGTTCTGGAACTGCGCACGAGGGCACGGCAGGCAGATCGTGGTGAACCCCAAAGACCTGTACCTGCTGGACGCCTGGAGGGAAAGCGGGCGAGACCTGAAGCTGGATGATGGCACGCTGAGGCTGTATCTGGGTATCGGCAGGACGTCGGGCGAGGCGTGGCAGAAGAGCCTCTATGAGCGTTACGGTAGTCTGGGAATCACCGCGCAGGAGATTGCCCGTTCGCCCGCCGACTTTCTGCTCTGCTTTGGCTACTTTGACCTGAACGAACTGCCCTATCTGGGGGTGCGCGATGGCGTGTGGGTGCAGTCCTTTAGCGAGCCGATGACGGAGGAACAGCGCATCGACGACGCCCGCCTGAACCGCTGGCTCCAGCATTTCGGCTGGATGCGCTACCCAAGGCGCGGCGATGATGAGGAGAAGGGTGTGCCGCTCCATGTGTCGGGGCACGCCTCCGCCCAGGAGCTGGCGCACGTGGTGGAAACGGTCCGTCCGAAGAAGTTGATTCCCGTGCACACTACCGAACAGAATCTCTTTAGCGAAAGGTTCGCGCACCTGTGCGACGTGGTGATTCCGCAGACAGGGAGGGAGATTGTGCTATGAAGATAGGCATCATGGCAGACAGTCACGACAACCTGCCCAAAATCCGCGCAGCGTTGGAGCTGTTCCGGCAGGAGGGGGTGGGGCTGATCCTGCACGCGGGCGACTTCGTGGCGCCGTTTGCGGTGCGGGCGATGACGCCGGCTCCGTGCCGGGTGGTGGCGGTGTTCGGCAACAACGACGGCGAGCGCATCGGACTGGCAAAGGCGTTTGAGGCGATAGGGGAGGTGCACCCGCGCATCGCCGCGGTGGCGGTGGAGGGCAAACGTATCGGCGTGGTGCATCAGGACGAACTGGTCGCGCCCATCGCCGCGGGAAACGCCTTTGACCTGCTGGTGTACGGGCACACGCACCGCCTGGACATCCGCCGCGAAGGGAGCCTGCTGATTGTCAACCCGGGCGAGGTGGGCGGCTGGCTAACGGGCAAAAGCACGGTAGTCCTCCTGGACACCCAGCACATGGAGCCATCGGTGCGGGAGATTTAGGGTGGGGGGCGTTGGTTACCACCACCATCTGCGTGCTTTGCGGCGGCAACGGTCTGCATCTGCGAACATCTGTGCCTTTTCGTAGCACTGGGCTGCCTTGTCAAACTGCTGAGCTCGTTCGTAGCACTGGGCTGCCTTGCC
>FMJZ01008732.1_pt1 | contig 10530 bp, 11 predicted proteins | sample 1987881 | NCBI WGS metagenome assembly FMJZ01 (sample SAMEA4378227, study PRJEB15110) | soil metagenome | biome: soil; feature: Field; material: Soil | place: India | collected 2015-03-11 | depth 0 m | reverse complement strand
AAAATGTATAAAATGCGTGATCTGCAGAGTGTAGATGAAAATAAGAAGGGGTTGTAAAGCTTTTTATCCAAAGAATGCGGGTTTAAAACGAGTTTCTAAGCGTTTAGTTTACCCGATTAATTCAACGGTGGTTCCTATGGCTTGTCCAGGCAATCCTTTTCTAAATCTGGCTCTGACTAGTCCTTTATTGCCGTGTAAATCCACGATTTTTCCAATGATCTTGTTTTCGCCGTTTTTCCAAGCCACTTTTCGTCCAATAAGTCTGCTGGCTTCGGAGGCTGAGTTGACATGGGTGAACTGGATTATGCATTCTTTAGACCTTTGAGTTTTTGGTCCAACTCTATAATTGACTATTATTCCTTGAATCTGTGCCATGGGCTTTCACCGTTTTGGCAAAATCTGAAATTTTGAAGAGAAGGTTTTATCTGTTTCGCCTCATTTTGCGTACATATTAATCTAATTTGAGGTTTCCTCTATCTCTTTTTAGAATTCTAACTTTTTCCGGAAGCCTTTTCCCTTCCCAATCTCTCCAGTTTATTTCTTTGAAAATCCATTTTTTGCCAAGGTGAGCGGCAACCACTGCATGTTTATACGGGTTCTCTAATGGTATGAGTTCTTCTAGGAATCTGAAGAGTTTCTCTATTTGCTGTTTTGGAAAATAAGCATAATATCTGGCGTTTTTAACTTCAAAGGCATAGACGTGGCTGCCTTTTCTGGCTAGGACGTCTGGCAGTGGGTTTAGGCTTGGGTTGCTGACTGGAATGCGAACAGCGTTGAAGCCGTTTTTCTGCAAAAGCTTTACAAGAGCGTTTTCGCTGTAAAAGCCTCTTTTGCGCCATCTTCGAATAGCGTCTTTATCAATTTCTTTAGCCATTGAGCGATGTCACTAAACTTTAAAATTGGAAGGGTGTGGTTAAAGCTGTTTCGTAATGGCAGAGTTAGAATTTGGGTTTTCTACGGGTCTGAATTGGAACTTTAAGCGTGGGCTTTTCAACTAAGCATTCTTTCAAATAGTCGTCTAGGGAGGCGGCGGGCACAACCTCAATTTTATAATCCCTTACGTCTATAGAGTATTCAAAATTCTTTTTCGGAATAACCACTTTCCTGAAGCCCCAGGCTTCTGCAGCCTTAATCTTCTCGTAGACTCCTCCAACTGCTGTCACTTGGATGGTGTCGCCTATGCCTAGGTTTATTTCGCCGGTAACAGCCACATCCTGCCTTACGGGTTTGCCCTCAATGAGCGAGCAAAGCAGTATAGCCATTGTCACACCTGCGGATGGGCCGTCTACGCCGTAGGATTGGGCGAAGTCTATGTGTGTCAAATAGTCTTGGGCTATGTCTATGCCGTATTTTTGGAGAATTACGCTGCGGACTTTTGCTATGCTGTCTGCTATGAAGCTCTGTCCCTTAGCCACGCCGGTGACTTTATAGTAGCCTTTAATGGGATAGTTTCTTGGAAGCTCGCTTCTTTTCACCATGTTAGCCTTTACGCATAAGACATTGCCAGTCATTTCGCCGCTGTAGGGGTCTCTAACCACAGCTAAACCGTAAATTTGCCCGAGCTTGGAGCCTTCAGGTTTTATTTCGAGAAGTTTACCTCTCTCGTTCATTTCATGCTCTAATATTTGCCTCTGAATTGTCTTGCAGTGGTTTTCTATGGCCTCGCGGACATGCCTTTTTTCGACAACTTTGCAGCCTTCGTTTATGGCTAGGGTTGCAGCCGTCTTAATGATGGAAATTAATGGTCTGAAACGTGTGGTTAACGCGTCTTTTTTGTTGCTTCTCCTTCTGCCTTCTTCAACAATTTCTTCGCAAGCTTCCCTGCTGAAGGGTATCAAATTGAAACGTTTAACCTCTTGAGCTATAAATTGGACATATTTCCGCCTGTTCTCCACAGTGTTAGGCATGTCATTATTCATTCTTACAACTTTGCCATAACCGTAAATCCTATCCATCAAGGCTGGGTGAATCTGGTTTATGCTGTCGAAGTTTCCAGCGCCCACAAGAAAGGTGACAGCTGGAACTGGCTCTGTCGAGACTGCCATGGCTGCAGTGTCTCCGCCATGCCACCTTCCCCTAAGGGTTATAGGCAACTGTCCATCCTCAAGCACTGTCAACAGTGTTATAGCCTCTTCAGGGTCAAGGTTCTTTATCTCGTCAATATATAAAATGCCAAGGGAAGCTCTGTGGACGTCACCAGCCGTAACCCTCTGATGTTCTGGAGTGCCTAAACCTCCAGTTTGGTATGGGTCCCAAGCTATTGAACCGAAGAGTTGTGCGCTTCTGTGACCTGTTGCGTCCACAAAAGGTGCATGTCCTGAACTGTTATCGACGATTAGTTTTGGGACGTCGCTTTGCTGTGCTCCGCTGATGCCTTTAAGGGTTCCCAGTCCGCCGAGCCTTGAAAACCACCATATGAAGACGCCGAAGAAGATTAGGCTTCCGCCTGGAATGAAGGTTAATGGGACGAAACTGACTATTTCTTGTATGAAGTAATTCGTAAAATTATGGTTGTAATATTCCTGCAAGGGTTCGCCTAGAAACATGGGGTTTTCGTTCCACGTCTGCCAAGTCTGATACATGAAGTAAAAGCCTAAAGCCATAAGGAACAAGCCCATTAAGATTAGGAATATCTGTAGGGCTTTCAGCCCGACTTTTGTGACGAATTTTCTCTTAAGCTCTTTTAACTGTTCCCTTTGAAGTATCTTCTTTCCTTCCCCAGCCTTGTGAATGGAGACTCTAGGCTGACTTGGCAAAACTGGATTTTTCCAACATAAAACGTCGAAAAGTTTTATGCCGTTTTCGCTGTAGATTTGGGTTAGTTTTTCGGCGAGGGCTCTTCCAATAAGCGACTTCCCTGTGCCTGGATCGCCTAAAAGTAGGAGATATGGTCCTGGGCTTATGAGGTTTTTGGCTGATGGCTTCGGCTTTTCGGGGCTGCTCCAGCTTTCATACCATTCTGTCTTTTCAAGCCATTTTAGCTTGTGAACCCATTCGTCTAGGCATAGGAAGCACTCGTTTAGGGCTTGATCTTGCCCAATAACCCAGTTTATCAAATTGTCGTCCACTGGAAAACCTTGAGTGCTTTTAAAACTACCCCAGTCCCACTTCACTCTAACCTTTCTACCGTTAACTGTCCTCTCCAGTATCGCCGCATCAGTGCCAAAATAGTCAATAGACAAGCATCAACACCCTTTAAGCCTTCACCACACCCTTCAACAAACACATCCTTATGAAATATTATAGAGGTTATTTCAAAAACAACAATATGAAAAAACCAATAACATGCGATAAATCTTTCGAAAGCCGAAAACCCCATTTTTAAATAAACGCCTAAAAAAAGCCGTTTTAGACGTTAAAAAGAAATTTAAAAGGTCGAAGATCAATGAAGCTTTGATGAGGGTTTAGGAGGCTTCTCCCCTAAGACTAGAACAAAAAATGTTAAGTTTTTTTCAAGCCTAAAATTGCAAAAGAAGCCCTTTAAACGGTTTTCCCTCCAGCTTTAAAACACAACACATGGAGTTTACCGCTTCTCCCTAAAGAAACAGACGAAAATCTCCATGTCAAGCCGAAGAGCCAAATCTTCGCTGAAACTTCGATTGTTTTTAATGCAAAATGGAGGGAGCGCCCAAATTAGGAAACCGCGTCAGTCCAAAGGTTTTCCTGAAGCCCTAGCTTTGGTTGATGCTTTTGTATACGCTTCGGTTGCTTTGTTGGCAGATGAAGTTTGTCACCAAACCATTTAGGGCTGAATTATGCCTTTTGTAAAAGGCTTTTTTCTGGGTTATTTCGTGTAGGTGTGCAAAATTGTGGTGTATGATGTAGCTAAATCTTTAACATTTTGAAGTTCTTCGGATTTTGTTTTAACGCTTTGGTTATTTTGGTGATTATGGTATTACTTTTGGTTTTTATGCTTCACCAAACCTTTCCAGAACCACCGTCCAAATCCAACGGTATACAAAAGCATCAACGCAATTTCACTTTTAAACCGTCAAAAAACTATATGTGGCTCAAGCGGCTAGTGTTAGACTATGAAAACTGGAGAAGTATTAGGGAGTTTTTTGCCAAAGATGGAAAAAGTGGTTTTGAGAACTCTCAAGTGGGAGGACCTAGACGATTTGCTGGATTTTATTAATTCACTTGTTGAAGAAGGCGCAAACATTCTCAGAACTGAAAAGGTTTCAAGAGAAGAGGAGATTGAATGGCTTTCCAGGGTTTTTAGCCGCCAAGAGAAGGGAGAGCTTTTCTGTTTGGCTGCTGAGGTTGACGGACGTTTGGTGGCTAACTCTGAAATCATGAGGGGAACCGGCCATTCCAGCCATGTAGGGTTTATAGGCATTGCCATAAAGAAAGGGTGTAGAGGCGTTGGCATAGGAACCGAAATGATGAAGACTTTAGAGAAGCAAGCTAAAAAGGTTGGGTTAAAAGTTCTGTCCCTCTCTGTTTTTGCAAATAACCAACACGCAATAAACCTCTATAAGAAAGTGGGGTTTGTTGAAACTGGACGAATTCCGAAAAGGTTTTTCAAAAATGACGCCTACATAGACGAAATTATAATGACAAAACTGCTTGAATAAAATGGGAGAGGAGCTGAAAAGCCTTGACAGAGTTTAAGGTTTATAACACCACCCACAGTTTTTCAACTAAAGGCGAAATTGAAATTGTGGACTTAACCGACAAGGTTCATGAAGTGGTTTCACGCTCAGGTGTAAAAAACGGCATAGTGCATGTTTTCGCTCCCCATGCAACTGGCGTGCTCATTTTGACTGAAAGCGAGTATGGCTTGTTAAACGACATTAAGGCTTTGCTTGAAAAGCTAGTTCCGAAAGGCGCTGGTTATATGCATCCATCAAATGCTCATTCCCACTTAAGGTCTGTTTTGCTTCCACCAGACAAAACCTTGCCTGTTGTGGATGGCAGAGTGGAGTTTGGGACATGGCAGTCGCTTGTCTTTGTGGAGACAGACGTGCACCCGAGAAGGAGAACAGTTATAATCCAAGTGATAGGCGAAACGAGTCCATAGAACCTGCTGAAATCAAAGCATTAAAGTTAGTGGAATTGGAAAAGTTTCCTTTGAAGAAATCGCTGCAAGGATGAAGGTATCTAGAAGCATTTGAAGATTTGCGAAAAAGCGCGAGAAAAACTTGCACGGGCAGTTGTTGAAAGCGGAGAAATCCTCATACAGAAGGAGTAAGGCTGCCCTTCGTAAAATAATCCACCTTCTAAATGGGACATTCTTTTATCTATTTTTAACATTTTTCAGCACTTCTTTGCTTTAAATTATCATTTTTTGCCGTTTTTTCGCTAAAAATATCCATTTCGCCAATTTTACGCATACGCAAAGGAAAAGAGGATACGTCTAAACCAAGTTTTTGCGAGATTTTATGCAGTCATGTTAAGTTTAAAGGGGATGGCAATTTGCTGTTTTAATGTTTGGCTATGGCTGTGGAATTGTTTAGGAAGGACTTTGTCTAATGGATATATAAGGTTCGTTTGTTTTCGGTGCGCCGAAAGGCTTAAAGGGTTGGTTTATGTTTAAATTACGAGTGCTCGTAATTTAGGTGAAGAGGCAGTGACTACAGAGCTTTCCCACGAGGCTGAAGAATACATAGAAGCCATCTACAAGCTTCAGAAAAGAAGCGGAGTTGCCAAAACAAAGGAGTTGACAGAAGAACTGAAAGTTGTGCCAGGTTCCATTACAAACACTATTACACATTTGGAAAGGCATGGGTTGGTGATACACACTCCATATAGGGGTGTGAGGCTTACCGCTGAAGGTGAAAAGCTAGCCCTAAAGATTATTAGGCGGCATAGACTTGCGGAGAGGTTTCTCACAGACCTTTTGGAAGCTGAGTGGAGCGACGTCCACGAAAGTGCTTGCAGGCTTGAGCATGCCTTAACCGAGGATGTGCTTTCACTTTTAGAAAAACGTTTGGGTTATCCAAAATTTTGCCCTCATGGGAACCCTATACCTACAGAAAATGGGGAAATCAGCGATGTTGAATGTTCTCCGCTTATATCCGCAGCGATAAACCAAACATGCATTGTCGCCAAAATTGTTAACGAAAAAAGAGAGGCTCTCATCACTTTAGCCAGTAAGGGAATAAAACCCAACGTTCTAGTTCACATAGTCGAAAAGAAAGAAAAGACGCTGGTTTTGTGCGTGGCTGGAAAAGAGCAGACCGTAACCCGCACGGAAGCGGAAAACATCTGGGTTAAAAGCGTCGAGGTGAAGCCAAAATGATGTTCAGAAAACGCAGGGGTCTTCAAGGGCGAGAACCGCCGAAAAATGAGGGAGAATTAAACGCCTTAACAGATTTGGCAGAAGGCGAGAAAGGCGTAATAGTCAAAGCCCTAGGCGGTTTTGGACTTGTCAGAAGATTAGCCGATATGGGCTTAACCCCGGGAGTTGAAGTTAAACTCGTCAGAAAAGGCTCCTTCAGCGGACCAGTTGAAATTGAAGTTAGGGGAGTGACGCTTGCCCTAGGCCGTGGAGTAGCCTCAAGAGTGCTTGTAAAGCCCATTAAAGATGAGCAGCATGACTAAACAGTTGCGGATAGCCCTCGCTGGAAACGCCAACGTCGGCAAAAGCGCCATATTTAACCAGCTTACGGGCTTAAATCAAATTGTTGGAAACTGGCCTGGCAAAACTGTAGAAAGAGCCGAAGGAACACTGCATTTTAAGGGTTACAATATACGTGTGATTGATTTGCCAGGCATATATTCCCTTTCAGCCTTCTCGCTTGAAGAAATTGTTTCAAGGGATTACATAGCCGTTGAAAAGCCCGATATTATAATTAATGTTGTGGATGCTTCCGCCCTTGAACGGAACCTTTACTTTACACTTCAGCTTTTAGAGCTTGAAGCTCCCATAGTTGTTGCCTTAAACCAAGTGGACTTTGCAGCTAAGAAGGGCATACGCATAGACGTGGACAAGCTTTCAGAGGCTTTAGGCGTACCAGTAGTCCCAACAGTCGCCATCACTGGAAGCGGCATAAACGAACTCCTCACAACGGTTATCGCCGTGGCGAACGGCGAAAAGAAACTTCAACCTTTAAAGATTAGGTTTGGAGCAGAAGTTGAAAAACAGGTGCGAACCCTCGAGAGGCTTGTTGACCATAGACTCCCACAGTTATGCGAGGTTTACCCAGCAAAGTGGATTGCCGTCAAACTTCTGGAAAGAGACGTGGATGTGGCTGGGAAGTTGAAAAACTATGAGGGCGGTGCAGAAGTTTTAGAGCATGCGGAAAAGCTTGCATTGGAACTGGAAAAAATTCATGGCGAACCGTCTCCAGTAATATTGGCTTCGGAAAGATACTCCATAGCAAGCAAAATAGCCAAAGAAGCCACAACAGTTGAGGCGCCTCTAAGGATAAGCATAGAACAGAAACTTGACGCCTTAACAACCCACAAGGTTGTTGGTTATCCGATATTGGCAAGTGTCATAGCTGCCATGTTCACCTTAATTTTTTGGGGAGGCAGCTATTTATCAGAAGCCCTTGACCTCGTTTTTCAAGGGTTATCTATACATATTGGAAGTGCACTAGCTCATTTCCTTCCCGGCTCAGCGGTAACCCTCATCAACGATGGGGTTTTAGGCGGGTTAGTTGCTGGAATAACCATAGCTTTGCCCTACATTGTGCCCTTTTACATTATCCTCGCCCTATTAGAGGATAGTGGCTATTTGCCGAGAGCCGCCTTTCTCATGGATAATTTAATGCACAAAATGGGTTTGCATGGAAAAGCCTTCATACCGCTTATATTGGGATATGGTTGCAGCGTCCCAGCATGTATTGGCTGTAGAATCATGGAAACAGAGCGGGAACGTTTACTAGCTGCTTTTGCCGTCACATTAATTCCATGCGCTGCCAGAACCGTGGTTATTTTGGGGCTTGTGGGAAGGTTTGTAGGTTTGCATGCAGCCCTAGCCCTCTACGCCTTCGACCTAATCCTAATCTTCATTTTGGGCAGAATAGCCTTCAAGGCTTTGCCGGGAGAACCCGTCGGCTTAATAATGGAGATGCCTCCCTACAAGAAGCCCTCATTAAGGAACGTTTTAACCAAAACATGGAGCAGAACAAAAGACTTCGTCTACATAGCCTTTCCAATAATAGTGGCTGGAAGCCTCACAATAACCGCCTTAAACATAACAGGCTTTATAGCCTATGTGACCGCTGGAGCAAGCCCCTTCATAAACGGATGGCTTGGGCTTCCACCAGAGGCGGGAATTCCCCTAATATTCGGTGTTCTCCGCAAGGAACTAGCCCTAATTTTACTTGCAGAGCTTATCCCATTAAATTCGCTTTCAGCCATTCAGATGATTGTTTTCGCCCTCGTCACAATGATTTACATTCCATGCATAGCAACAGTTGCCGCGCTTTTAAGGGAGTTTGGATGGAAAAAGGCTTTGGCAATAACCGTTGTTGACGTGGCTCTTGCCCTCTTCTTAGGCGGAGTAGCCTACAGACTATTACCGTTATTTATGCCCTCATAATAGTGGCTATTTTGGCTCTCGTTTTTCAGGAAGCCTAAAGGACAGCAGCAACGCGATTACAGCGAAGGCTGTAAGCACGTAAAAGGCTACATTCAACCCGTACATGTCAGCTAAATATCCAGAAATAAACTGGGATATGGAGCCTATGCCAAAAGACGTGAAAAAGAAAATGCCATAAACCGCGCCCCGTTGGCTTTCTGGGGAAAGAAAACCTGTAAGCGCGTTTAGGGCTGGCTGATGCGCGTAAAAGAAGAGTCCATAGAGAATTATGAAGGTTGCTATTCCCAAAAAATAGACTGGAACAAACAGAAGGGAAAACAAACTTAAACATACAAAGGCGGACGCAGCAATCAAAACCCTTTTAGAGCCATATTTGTCAGCGGTTTTTCCACCAATCCACTGTCCCGGAACCCCAAAAGCCAAGACAAGCGTATAAGCCACAGAAGCCCACATGGGGTCAATACCCCTATTTTCCTGAAGATATGTTGGAAAGAAAAGCTCTACGCCTTTCATAAAAAGCCCGATGGCGATGTTAAAGACTAGAAGTAGCCAAAGCTCGCGAATTTTAAAGGCTTCAATTATGCTTCCCGCTGTTCGACCTTTAATTTCGATGTTTCCAAACCCGAAATTCTTGATAAATAGAAAAGCGAAGATTATGCAAAGCAGCCCAAAAGTGGCGAAGGCTACAGGCCAACCGAAGACAGAGCCAATAAACCATGCGATGGTGGGAGTTAAGACAACGCCTAGGGTTCCGCCGACACCGTGAATTCCCATGGCTTCAGACACGCGTCCAGTGAAGGCTTTAGAAATCAGCGAATTCGCTGTTGGATGATAGAAGCTTGCCCCCACAGCCATCAAAATCAAGGCTAAAGCGAAAAAGTATATGCTTCCTGTTGCTCCAGCAGCAAACATTACAAACGTGGAAAATCCTGAAGAAAAAAGGAAGAGGATCACTGTTTTGGCTTCTCCGATCTTGTCGCCTAGAGGGCCGCCGATCAAGGCTCCAAAACCGTAGATGAAAGAAGCTGCCATAGAAACTGTTCCTATAACATGTTTAGAAACGCCCAAATCAGCCATAATAACTGTTAGAAGAGGGGGAGTTATTACAAAAAGCGAGTGATTTAACGAGTGGGCAATGCCCAACAATAAAAGGCGAAGATCCCTCGCCAAACCTAGCAACCATCCTTTCAATGCAAGTCGAGAATCCGATAACCATAAAAAGGTTTACTTTAAATGAATGTTTTCTGCATATTGCAAAAGTTGAAATTTTCTTCAATGAATTAAGGAACATTTTAGAGTTTGAGGGACCACGTTTTCATAGCGTCTCCTCGCTTGGAACTGTTTCAATTTTGGAAAGAGCGATTATAGAGGTTCTGCGCAAAAGATTTGGTGTCGAGTTTGATGAAAAAGGACCAATCGTGTTTTCTGAATGGTTGGAAAAAGTTAGAGAGGCATATGCTTTGAAGCTTTCCAAAGTAAAAATTTTGGAGAAACGGAGGTGAAAAGTGGTTGAAGGAAAAGACACGCATCTTAATAGTTGATGACGACAAGGATATCTGCAAAACACTACGTTTGATACTTGAAGGCGAAGGCTACAAGGTGGATGTTGCGTATTCCGGATGAGAAGCCATAGAAAAGTCTAAAGTGAAAACCTACAACATCGCTCTTTTGGACATAGTGCTTCCAGACATACAGGGAACCCAACTGTTAAAGAAGCTTCGGGAGACAACGCCGAAAATGATAAAGATATGATGACTGGGTATCCGAATCTGGAAAATGCTGTTGAAGCCCTAAACTACGACGCAGACGCCTACCTAATAAAACCAGTGAATTTCGAGAGATTAATCACTGTAGTGAAGGAGAAACTTGCAAAACAAAGGGAAGAGGAAGCCATCACCTTGAGAAAATCGCTGCCTTTGTGGAGACAAGAACCCAGAGAATGCTTCAAGAAATAGAAGGCGAAACCAACAAGCAACACTAGCCTCTTAAACCTATTTTCGCTTCATTCATAATCGCTAAGTTCCTCGCGAAAATAT
>FMJZ01035022.1_pt1 | contig 10535 bp, 8 predicted proteins | sample 1987881 | NCBI WGS metagenome assembly FMJZ01 (sample SAMEA4378227, study PRJEB15110) | soil metagenome | biome: soil; feature: Field; material: Soil | place: India | collected 2015-03-11 | depth 0 m | reverse complement strand
CGGCGGCGCAACCTTTTCTGGCACTCGCGCACCGCATTCCGGGCAAAAACGGTCATCCGCTTTTAGTTGGTGGCCGCATTGCGGGCAAAAAGATGGTCGTTGCGGTTCGCTCATATCTTCTCCTGATCAGTGCGTGATCTCTCGGTGTCAATGGATGGCCGGGAGCGTGGGCAGCCGGCTTGCCGGCGTAGGGCCTAGGATCCCGGGTTGCCGGCCTGCGGTATGCTACCCTCGTGCATAGACGCACCAGCCGCAGCCAGCAGTGCATATCGTTTACGCATTGGCCAATATCTCACCCAACGCGGCAATACAAGCGCGATTTTCGTCGTCGGCGCCGAACGAAATCCGGATCCAACCCGGCAAACCCCAGCCACTGAGCGGCGTCACCAACACTCCACGTTGGGCCAACGCCGCCGCCAGCGCCTGATCGTCAGGCACTGCCACAGCCACAAAGTTCGTCTCGCCGGGAATGACGGTTAACCCTAATGCCCGCAAACCCTCGCACAGCACCGTGCGGCTGTGCGCAGCGTGGGCCAACGATCGGGCGAGATGGTCGGTATCGTCAAGTGCAGCTAGACCGGCAATCTGCGCTAGCGTATTGACGTTGAAGACTGGCCGTGCCCGCTCTAGATAAGCGATCAGGTCGGGTGCGCCAAAGGCATATCCAAGCCGCAGGCCGGCTAAGCCGTGGATCTTGGCAAAGGTACGCAACAGCAGCAGATTATCGCGTCCGGCCCGGATGAGCGGCAGTAGATCGGGGAAATCAGGGCGGGTGACAAACTCGATATAGGCTTCATCAACCACCACCAGCACCTCGTCCGGTACTTGTTCGAGGAACGCCAGCAGTTCCGCCTCCCCGACCGTCGTGCCAGTGGGATTGTTGGGATTGCAGACGAAGACGAGCCGGGTGTGCGGTGTGATCGCCGCGGCCATTGCCGGCAAGTCATGGGTCATGTCGCGCAGCGGAATCTGGCGCGCAATCGCACCCTGCGCCTGTATTCGTCGCGCATAGCTGATGAATGAGCCTTGTGCCAGCACCGCTTCATCGCCTTCACCCAGTATGGCATGGCAGATCAACAGAATTAATTCGTCAGAGCCATTGCCCAGCATGACGCTTTCCGGGGCAAGCGTGGCGCGTGCGGCCAGTGCATGTTTGAGCGCCGCCCCGCCGGCATCAGGGTAGCGATGGAGTTCGGCCAACGCTGCTTGCGCCGCAGCCACTGCCCGCGGTGATGGCCCTAGAGGGTTTTCGTTGGCCGCCATGCGGAGCGGTGGCGGCCCTGCCGGCCCAAGTCGCGGCGGCGGCGCCGGTGAGAGGGCTTGGAGAAACGGCTTCTTTCGGATCGGCACAGGCAAGACTCCGGTTTAGTGCATAGCGATTACTGGCAACAATATGTCAGGCTATGATTGATACTCTTTGCATGTTCTTACGCGCCTTTGCTCCCTCGGTATCCTTGCGCACTGCCGGTCGCGCTGTCAGTGCGAGGACGGACGCAGTCACACAGCGTTCGTTCTTGCTGAAGCGCGCTTCACGCCTTCGCAGTGACAACCGGGCGCGACATCCTCAAACCCTTGTATCCGAGCGCGCACGCCATTGTCATTGCGAGCCGAGCGGAGCGAGGCGACGCAATCCCCCACGAGGGCGGGAGGGGTGCCTGCCGGCCATTGATATGCGCCTGAAGCGCCGCTCTACCGCTGGCCAGTTGCGCTTGCTCACCTGTATTCCCCGCTGTCAGGGCATTGCTTCGGGCGCTCCGCGCCCTCGCAATGACAAAAGTTGCTCTCAGCAACCATCTCACCACTGGCCACAGATTGGAATTGGCTACTCCCTACTCCCCATCTCTCGTGGCCGTTCAACCGGTAACAGCACCATAAATGTACTACCCTGCCCTTCGCGGCTCTCGATCCAGATCTGGCCGCCGTGCAACTGCACAATTTCGCGGCTCAGATACAAACCGAGGCCCAATCCCTCGCCCCGCCGCCCCGGCGACCGGTAATAACGTTGGAAGACCCGTTCTTGTTCGCTCGCCGGGATGCCCGGCCCTTGATCACTGACGCTGATCAAGACCGCTGGCGCGCTGTTGGCCGGCAGCAGCGCGCTGCGCAGGCGCGCGCTGATCACGCTATCGGGCGGGCTGTATTTAATCGCGTTGTTGAGCAAGTTGGTCAACACTTGCCGGATGCGGACAGCATCGCAGATGACGAGTAATTCGGTCGTTTCGGTTTCGAGCAAAAGTTCACGATTGCCGGCGCTAGGCCGCTGTTGGTCAATCACTTGCTGGGCCAGCATCACCAGATTGGTCGGCTGGTATTGGAGATCGAATTGGCCGGCGTCGAGCCGTGACACATCGAGCAGGTTATCGACGAGACGCAGCATGTGGGCGACTTGTTGGGTGAGGATCGTCAGCCCGTGAATATCACGCGGATCACCGTCACGCTGCTGTTCGCGGCGGAGCAAGAGATCGGCGTAGCTGCGCACCGCCGCTAGCGGGCTGCGCAATTCGTGCGCTGCCACTGCCAGAAACTCATCTTTGGCGCGTTGCACCTTCTGGTTGGCGGTGATGTCGCGGAAGGTGATCACAGCTCCTTCCACTTCACCGTGCTCGTTCACCGCCGGCGCGCCAGTGAAACTAAAAAAGCGTTCACTCCCATCTGCCCGCCGGCGCATCAACCGGTAATCGTAGAAGGTGTTGCCGCGCAAGGCGCGGGTAAATGGCAGATCGTCAGGCGTCAGCGGATTGCCGTCGAGATCGCGTAAATCGTATAAGTCAGGAATGGCGGCTAACGGCATCTCAAAGCTGAGGTTGTCTTGTTCGAGCAATTCATGCGCCGCCTGATTCGCCAAGCTCAAGCGTCCATACCGATCGCAGAGCAGCACGCCCTCGGCAATCGACTCGACGACGGTATTCAGCTTGCGGCGCTCGCGCTGGCTGTCTTCATACAGCCGCACGTTGGCAATCGCAAAACCGACCTGATTGCAGATCGGCATGAGCAAGTCCTTATCGATCTGTCTAGTCAAGTCAAGATCGCCAAAGAGGGTTAACACGCCGGTCACGGTGCCGCCGGCCAGCAAGGGCAAGTAGGCGGCAGTCGTCATCCCCGCCGCGATCAATGCCGTCTCGCCGCGTTCATTCAGCAGTGGCCGGATCGCCGGCTGGCCGTAACGCACGACTTCGGCGCATGGACTAGCATCAACCGGCGCTTGATCGAAACAGGCCAGCGCAGCCACATCAATCGCGCGCCATGCGCCGATCTGCAGGCGTTCTTGCGCCGGATCAAAGATCAGGATTGCGCCGCTGCGGGCCGGCGTCAATTCCAACACCACGGTGAGCACGCTCTGCACCAGATCGGGCAGATCGGCTGCGGTGCTGATCGAGGTGACGACGGCGTCAAACGCTTTCAACCGCTGATTGCTGCGCCGGATCTCGTCGTACAACTGGGCATTGCGGATGGCCGCCGCGACGATGCTGGCGATCATCTCTAGATCATCAGGCTCAAGCTCCAGCGGTTCAGTCGCGACGCCGATTAATTCCAGCACGCCGACAAACTGATTGCCGGCCCGCAATGGTGTGGCCGTAATCGTCAAGCTGCGCGGCACGAGATCGCTTAACTCTTGGAAGATGGTTTGGGCCTGCGCCGAGACCAACCCCTGCAATTCGCGGTAGCTATGCTCGCCGTGCTGTTGCACGATTGCGTCACGTTGCCACGCCAGACCGGCCACACCCTCGCCCATCCGCAATTTGATCTGCCGCCATTGCGCCGCGAGGTGTGGCGGCATCGCTAATCCAGCCTGCGCTACCGGTTGCAAGCCGCTCGGCGTGGCGAGCCAGAGGATCGCTGCGCGCAGCGCCGGTACAACCTCAACAAAGCCGGCGACTAGCGCCGGAAAGAGCCGTTCTGGCTCTTGCAACGCCAGCCATACGGTGCTCGCCTGCATCCAACGCCGCACCCGCTCGGTCGGAATGAAACGCATAGTGGGTTGGGCAATCGCTGCCATCTCCTGCTGCGGTTCAGTCATGGCGCTTGCTCTCCATGCGACCATGCCACGGCGCGCTGGATCCCCTCGGCCAGCGGCACCTGCGGTTGATAGCCCAACAGCTCGCGCGCGCGCCGGATGTCTGCCACGTAATAGCTCACTTCACCCACCCGCTTGGCCGGCTGGACGATAATCTCAGGCCGGCGACCAAGGGCAAGGCCGATCAATTCCGCCGCTCTGATAAGCGTGTTGCCTTCGCCGTAGGCCAGATTGATCGTGCGGTTAACCACTTCTCCTTTAAATAAACGGGTGATCCCGCGTACAATCCCATCAACGCAGTCGTCAATATAGGTAAAATCGAGCACCTTATCGCCGCCGAATACGGTGACCGGTTCGCCGTGGCGGATCCGGTGAATGAACAGCGGAATGACCCGTTCCATCCGCGCTAGGTCGTTGTCGTAGCGACCATAGACATTCGAGAAGCGAAAGACGATATAACGCAGGCCGTAACAGCGCGCGTAGGCGTAGATCAGCGCCTCGCCGGCAATCTTCGAGGCCGAGTACGGGCTTTCGGTGAAGCTGAAGTCGGCCCGCGTCTCTTCGGTGATGTAGCGGTGAATGTCACCATAGACTTCGCGCGACGAGGCAAAAATGAGCGGCAAGTCGTGCGCGCGGCAATATTCGAGCACGTTGTAGGTAATATTGATGTTTTCAAGCGCGCGATACGGCTCGCTCACCAGCTCGTAGACCTTGGCGTTGGCCGCTAGGTGTACGACCAGATCGCACGGCGGATAGGGTGCGCCGCCGATCCCGGCCCGGAAGTCGCGCTGCGGCGTGGCAAGATCTTGCAAGAGCGTCGGAATGCGATCAGTCCAAGGATTGACCCGCCGGTCAATCCCAAAGACGTGATGCCCCTCCGCCAGTAAGCGCAGGCCGAGGTTGGTGCCGATCATACCTGACGAGCCGGTGATCAAGATGCGCATCGCCGTACCATGTTCTTTATTGCGGGAGGATGCGGTGTATTGCTCTTTAGTATACCACGCTTACTCATACCGCAACGCCGCGATCGGATCAAGCCGTGCCGCCCGGTCGGCAGGATAGAGACCAAAGAAAATACCGACCGCAATCGACGTAATCGTTGCCAGCAAAATGGCGTCAAGGCTGACTTCGGCGCGGGCATTGGGCGAGAAGTTGACCAACAGCGCGGTGCCGATCGCGGCTAAGCCGTACCCCAAGGCGATGCCCAGCACGCCTCCCATCAGGCTCAACACAGTCGCTTCCACCAGAAACTGGAGGCGGATGTCGTTGCGCCGCGCACCAACCGCTTTGCGCAGGCCAATCTCGCGGGTGCGTTCGGTCACGCTCACCAGCATAATGTTCATAATCCCGATGCCGCCTACCACCAACGAAATGGCGGCAATCGCCCCCAAAAAGATGGTGATCGCGCCGGTGATGGTCGCAAACGAACTGACCAGATCTTGTTGGGTGATGATGGTAAAGTTGTTGTTTTGGTAGGTGAGGCCGTTACGCTGACGCAGCAAGGCGGTGATCTGGTCGATCAGCGCATCAATGCTGTCTTCATCGCGGGCCTGAATATACACCACCGTCACTTCAACCCGGCGGGTGACATTCTGCGCCGGCGGGAAGAGCCGGTCTTGAGCAGTGGTGATCGGCACGAAGATCTGGTCGTCTTCGTTCGAGGCAAAGCTACCGCCGCGTTCGGCCATCACCCCGATCACCTGAAAGCCAATCCCATTGATCCGGATGCGCTGCCCGATCGGATCGGCGCCGTCGGGGAAGAGGCGTTTAGCAACCCGATGGCCGAGCACAGCTTCGCGCGAGCGTAATTCGATGGCCCGTTCATCAAAGAAGGTTCCTTCGGCCACCCGCGCATTGCGCACTTGCGGGTAGTTGGCGCTGACGCCGGCGATCAGCGCGTCGTAACTGGCCCCGCTATAAGTGGTGAGCGCGCGCCGGCTGAACTCGGCGCAGACCGCTGCGACCGCCGGCACATTGAGCGGATCGGCGATAGCGGCAATGTCTTCGTTGGTCAGGCGCGGCGGCACCCGCCGGTTCGTTTCCGGGTCGTTGGTGCCGGCGAAGAGAAAGACCAGATTGCTGCCCAGCCCTTGCAATTCGCTGGTGACGAGCGTTTGGATCGCGCCGCCCAACGCCAGCAGCGCAATAACTGCCCCCACGCCGATAATAATGCCGAGCATCGTGAGAATAGCCCGTAGCTTGTTGGCCAGCAGGCTATTGAACGCAATGCGGATCGCTTCAAGGAGGTTCATAGGCGTTGCTCCGCGCCATCACCGGTTCCGCACGCCGGGAGGCGGCCCGCCGGCGTTAAACAGGTTGATCCGCGCGTCTACTCCCGGCACATAGATGCAACTGTTCAGGTCGATATTACCAGAGACAATCTCGATCACTTGATCGTTGCTCAAGCCCAACTGCACGGCGATAGCCTGCAACGCCGGTTGCGGTGGGCGTTGGGCAATGTCAACGTTGCACAAGCCGGGATCAGTGGTGACATCAACGAAGAACTGGCCACTGGCGGCGCGCACTGCCCGGCGCGGCACGATCAGCGCGTCGCTCTTCTCGGCCACGATAATATCGGCGCTGGCCGACATCCCCGGACGTACCGCCGCCGGCGGATTGTCGGTGACGATCCGTACCGTATAGGCCGTGACCCCCGATTGCACAATCGAGAGCGGGTTGATCCGCGCAACCTTGCCCCGCAGATCGAGATTGGGCAGGGCATCAAGCACCAGCGTGACTGGTTGGCCTACTGCGATCTGGGCAACATCAATTTCATCAACAGTCACATCGACATAATAACCGCTCAGATCGGCCAGCACGACCGCTGGCCGGGCCGCGTTGTAGAATTCGCCAATCTCAAGGTTGACCTCAGCCACCACGCCGGCAATAGGGGCTGTGAGAGTGGCTCGCTCCAGCGCCAATTGCGCTTGGGCTAAACTGGCGCGGGCGCTGGCGACTTGGGCCTCGGCGCTGGCTAGATCGGCCTCGCTCGGCGGTGCGGTGATCCGTTGCAAGTTGGCCTCGGCGCTGGCGACCGCAGCCTGCGCTGCCGCTAAGCTGCCAGCCCGCTGATCACCGAGCAACTTGTTCAGATTGGCGTCGGCCTGCGCCAATTGGGCCCGCGCCGCCGCCACTTGATCGCGATCGGCGCCGGCTAAGATCCGTTCAAGGTTGGCCTGTGCGCTGCGCAATTGCGCTTCGGCTTGGGCAATGCCGGTAATCTCGGCTTGCTTGGCCTGCTCAAAAGCGACTTGCGCCTGTCGCATCTGCTCTTCTGCATTTTGCACGGCGCGCAAGGCCGCCGCTTCCGTATCGAGCGCCGATTGCGGCAGTGATTGGCCAAACCGCGCCAACTGCTGCTCGCGCTCGCGGTTGTCGTTGTAAATCCGGCTGTATTCGGCTTGGCGATCACGCAACGTATTCGCTGCTTGCAACAACTGCGACTCGGCCCGTGTCTTGGCCGCCGACAACGAGTCGCGTTGGGATTGCAAAGCCGCTATCGCCTGATCGACCTGCGCTTGCGCCTGCGCCACCTCGCTGGCTTTGGGCCCGCCCAAGAGTCGTTCGAGATTAGCCCGCGCCTGATCGACCTGCGCGCGCGCCGCTGCCAAATCCTTCTCGGTCACATTACCGGTCGTCTGGCGCAATTGCGCTTGGGCTTGGGCCAATTGCGCTTTCGCCGCCGCCACTTCGGCTTCGCGCGGCCCGGCTCGCAGCCGGTCGAGACTCGCTTGGGCCTGTGCCAGTTGCGCTGCCGCTTGCTCGACCCGCAATTCCAGATCGCGTGTGTCGAGCCGGGCTAACGCTTGCCCAGCCGTGACCTGATCGCCAACTTGCACCAACACTGCGCTGATTAACCCGCTGTTGCCAAACGTCAGATCGAGCACCTGCTGCGGCTGAATCGCGCCGCTGGCGTTGACGGTGGCGCTAATCGGGCCTCGTTGCGGATTGGTAAGTGCATAGTTGAGCCGGACATTCGCGGGTTGGCCGCGGTTGAACCAGAAGAGACTGGCAACGATGCCTCCGACGATGAGCAACGCGCCGATCCCCCAGACCAGACGGTTCTGGCGGCGGCGGAGGTGGGTTGATTGGCTCATAATGATCCTCAGTCGTTGCGACGCACGCACTACCTACCAGCATCATCATACTACGAAGCTGGGATAGCGTTACTCCATTTGACGGATGACAATAGAGAAGGTTGCGGAACGGTGCGCTGGTTAGGCGCTGCGCGAGAGTGATGATGGGTTGGCTTGACCATTGGCGGCGCGCGCGAGGTCGCGATCGCTGATCAATTCATTAATCCCATCGAGCAATAATTGCAGCAGATGCTCAAGGTCGCGTAGTTGTTCAAGGCTGAACCGGGCCAAAATCCGATCCATATCAGCGCGCCGGGCCGCCTCGACTAGCGCCAGCCGCTGCTCGCCTTGCCGGGTGAGCATCACTTGCACCACGCGCCGATCTTCGACATCGCGCACCCGCCCGACCAGATGTTCATCAATCAGCCGATCGACGATACCGGTCAGTGTGCCCGCCGATTGCTGCGTGATCTCGGCGAGTTCGCTCATGCGGCAGACGCCTGCTTCGCGAATGGCAAACAACGTGACCATCTGCGGCAGCGTTAGACTGATTTCAGGCCGGCTGAGCGTTTGCAATAACTGCTTCTGGCTTTGCCACGTAATCTGGCGGACAATATCGTCAATCGCGCTGGTATGATGAGAGCGGGGGTTGTGCTCGTGCATGCGCGTCCTCACTGGCAAGTATGCTCAAAGTGTAAATTATTCTGGCAACAAATATTTAGACTTCTGATACCCATCGTAACCGATTGCTGGTGGAATGTCAATGTCTTGCACAGGTAATATCATGGTCTTTTCGCCACTGTGCTATGCCCGATCCATTTTTGTGGTACCCTTCCGCACAGCGAGTAAACAATATACGGAGGAATCGATGACCACTGAGGATATGGCTCGTTTGGGTGCGCTTGGCCCGCTTGATGGCCGTTACCGCAACGATGTAGCGGCGCTGGCCGGCTTTTTCAGCGAAGCGGCGCTGTTTCGCTATCGGGTGCGGGTTGAGGTTGAGTATCTGATCTTTCTCTCCCGTGCTCGCGGCATCACCTTTGTGCCGTCGCTTACCCCGCCGCAGCAAGCGGCGCTGCGCGCGCTCTACCGCCAGTTTAGCGATGAGGATGCGCTGGCGATTGCCGCGTGGGATCGGCGGGTGAATCACGATGTCAAAGCGGTTGAGTATTGGTTGCGCGAAAAGCTGATGGCGCTTGGCTTGACCAGCCACCTTGAGGCGGTGCATTTTGCGATTACGTCCGAAGATGTCAACAATTTGGCCTATGCGCTCATGGTGAAAGAAGCGCGGGAGCTGGTGTTGTTGCCGGCGCTAGAGGCGCTGCTCGAACCGTTGCGCCAATTGGCCGACGCCGAGGCGGCTACGCCGATGTTGGCCCGCACCCATGGCCAACCCGCTACCCCCACTACCTTCGGCAAAGAGATGAATGTCTTCTACATGCGCTTGCGACGCGCCATTAATGATGTCGCCGCTATCCGCATCACCGGCAAGCTCAATGGGGCTAGCGGCGTCTTCGCGGCCCATCAGGCGGCATTGCCGCAGATCGACTGGCTCAAGTTTTCACGCGCCTTCGTTCGTTCGCTCGACCTTGAGCCGATCTTGCTGACGACCCAGATCGAGCCGCACGACACTTTAGCCGCACTCTGCGATGCGCTCAAGCGGGTCGGAGCCATTCTGACCGACCTTAGCCAAGATTGCTGGCGCTACATCAGCGATGGCTATCTGGTGCAGGCAGCGCGTGCCGGTGAAGTGGGTTCATCAACGATGCCGCATAAAGTCAACCCGATCGACTTCGAGAATGCTGAGGGTAATTTGGCCTTGGCCGGCGCGCTGCTTGAGTTGTTCGGCCGCAAGCTACCCATTTCGCGCCTGCAACGCGATCTGTCCGATAGCACTGTGCTGCGCAATTTAGGGCTGGCCTTCGGCTATTGCCTGCTCGCGTACCGGCGTTTATTGCGCGGCTTGCAGAAGGTTGCTGTTGATCGCACCCGTCTGCGCCGCGATCTTGAAGCCCATCCCGAAGTGTTGGCCGAAGCGATTCAGACCATCTTGCGCCGCGAAGGCTTTAGCGAGCCATACGAGCTGCTAAAGGAGTTTACCCGTGGCCGCACCCTCACCGCTGATGAGCTGGCCCGCTTTATCGCCAGTTTGCCGGTGAGCGATGCTGTGCGCGCCGAGTTGCAGGCGCTGGCGCCGGCAGCCTATATTGGGTTAGCAGTGAAGCTTGCCCAACTTCGCGATGAGGCGACGGTTGGCAATTGGACGTGAGGCAACAGTCTCTATCGCGGGGTACTGTCGTGGCTAGCCGCTTGCGCCGAAGCATTGCGCCGCGATGCCCCTGCTTAAGCGGTATGTAACGATCGTTCGCTTCCCAATGGATGGGAGCGATGCTCGTTTGCCAGATAATTCCGCGGCTCCAACTGGGAGGTTGGAGCCGCGCTAT
>FMJZ01015769.1_pt1 | contig 10549 bp, 6 predicted proteins | sample 1987881 | NCBI WGS metagenome assembly FMJZ01 (sample SAMEA4378227, study PRJEB15110) | soil metagenome | biome: soil; feature: Field; material: Soil | place: India | collected 2015-03-11 | depth 0 m | reverse complement strand
CAAACTGACATTGGGGGTCATGATGTACCCGGGCACGTCACAGTAAAAAAAGATGGGCCAATATCCATAATCGTAATTGTCTGAGATAACAAAGTTTTCAAATGCTTAATTACTTTTAAAAGTAAAGCATATCGTTTTGAGTGATATTTCAAATAACGCAATGATTCTTTATTTAGGTTCAGTCGAAGAAAATATTTTTCAATTTCGTTAGAAGTTTTCATACTGTATTTCTATATTTCTATAAAAAACCGCAGTTAACTGCATTATTAAATTTTCGTATTACTATTTAGCTAATTTAGACAATTTAGATAATTCAGAAGTTTTCATTCTGCGTCTCTCTAAAAACCGAGCTTACTGCATTCTTAAATTTCCGCATTACTATTTTGATGATTTTAGATAATTTAGACAATCGGGATAATTTAGATAAAATTTTTGTATAACGATACCATTAAAACTATTCCATTAACCCTAAAAGTACCATAACGGTAATTCCTAACAAAATACAGATTAATTGTAATAAAGATATGGATACTTTTATATTGTGTTGAAGTTCAGGAATTAAATCTGAACCAGCAATATAGATAAAACCACCAGCAGTTATAGGTAATAAAATTTGCGAATAACTTTTGATATGAGAACCAATTATTAAAGATATAAGAACTCCGAGAAATGCGGTTAATGCAGAAAGAAAATTATAAAATATTGCTTTTCGGGGTATTAACCCGCCATGAACCAAAACCCCAAAATCACCTATTTCCTGGGGAATTTCATGTAAGATAACTGCTAAGGTCGTTGTAATACCAATAGATAAACTAACTGCATAACTCGCACCGATAATCATTCCATCAATTAAGTTATGAATTGCGTCACCAATCACATTCATTGTTACCACGGGATGAGGATGTTCCTCGTTTGACAGAATATGACAATGACGCCAACGTAAGAATTTTTCTAATACAAAGAAAATAAGAATACCAGCAATAACTAATACTGGCACCTTAAGGTTTATACCTAAAGATTCAAATGATTCTGGCAACAAATGAATAAAAGCATCACCAAACAATCCTCCTACTGCAAAACTGACCAAAAAAAGTATTATCTTTTTAAGACCTTCCTTTCGCAAGGTAATGGTCAGAATTCCTATTAAGGAGATTACACTTACAATTATAACACTAATGATTGAATATAACCAAACTTGCATCTCCATCTTTATTTCTTAATGTCTTAATATTTTAATATATCTTAATATCTTATAACTATAATTCCGAAACATATATGATAGTTTCATATACTTATTATCAGTATATTTCTGCTTTTGTCAACTTATTTTTGCCTGATTTCAAAAAATGGCTTAAGCCTCCAAACACACCGAAAAAAACTTGCAAAACATTCAAAGTTTTCTTTAAACCTAATACTGAAAACTATCCCAAAAGCACAAAAATTCAAAAGGACACCCATAACTTTTACTTGGTAAAACAATAGAATCTTCTTTATAACATAATAAAATATCTGTTTTTATATGTTCTATATGTTTTTAATACTCCACAATACGCTAATTATTTAGATATCATAGTGTTATCAACTTAAGGAGATATTGGCTTTCATTAGCACTATTTATAATTTTACGGTGCTGAAGTCTTTTTACCAGTCTTGAGTTTCAACTCTTGATTCGTTATTGACAACATTTCGTAATAAGTCGTCTTATCTTTATCTAATCATCTATGAGCAAGAGCAATTAAAATTTGTATAAAATATTTTGTGTAAATTCAGTATTGATTTAAAGCATTTAAAGAATAAGGTGTATCCATCTCTTTGTTTAACTATATTAAGATAATATATTATTTAGAAAGCAAAGCATATCTATGGAAGAAAAAACAATTTACACAAAAATTTTGTTGCTACCTCGCAGTAGAAAAATTATTGACTTTTATTATTTCTTTGATAAACTTAATCAAAAAATGGCGCTTGTTCTCACTAATACTTTAACACAAAAAAAGGAAATTTTTCAACCCCTCGGTGATACGGTTAAAATCTATATCTGTGGTATGACCGTACAAGGCCAACCCCATTTCGGCCATCTACGGGCTTATGTCACATCGGATATATTAATCCGATATTTACAATTCTCAGGCTATAAAACGAAAGTCATTCAAAACTTTACTGATATTGATGATAAGATTATTGAAAAAGCAATCGCTGAGCAGACCGATTATCGTATAATCGCTAAACGAAACATTGACGAGTATTTTGAAGTTGCCGATAGGATGAATATCAAACGCGTCGATTTTTATCCGCTGGCAACTCAACATATTCAAGAAATCATCGAAATAATTCAAAAGCTAATTGATAAAAAATTTGCCTATCAGTCTGAAGGTAATGTCTATTTTGCTGTGGAAAAATTTGCTGATTATGGCAAGCTGTCTAAAAAACGACTCGAGGATTTAGTCGCCGGTGCCAGAGTTGAAGTGCGTGAACATAAAAGAAATCTCCTTGATTTTGCTTTATGGAAGGCTTCCAAACCAAATGAGCCATACTGGCACAGTCCCTGGGGAAAAGGTCGACCGGGTTGGCATATTGAATGTTCAGCAATGTCAATGTATCATTTAGGCGAAACGATTGATATTCATCTCGGTGGTGAAGATTTAATCTTTCCCCATCACGAGAATGAAATTGCCCAATCCGAATCAGCAACTGGTAAACCCTTTGTCCGATTTTGGATACACAACGCGATGCTTAACTTGACTGGCGAGAAGATGTCTAAATCAACTCAACACTTTATTATGGCAAAGGATTTATTACAAAAATATTCGCCTAATGTTTTAAGATTATATTTTCTCAAGTCGCATTATCGCTCACCGTTGGAATTCGACTTTGATATTCTCGATTCAACCAAAGAAGGTTGGACAAGAATCGAGGATTTCTTAAATCAAGCTGAAGAAGAAAAAATAAAAGAAAAACCCGAAACAATTTCTGAAGACACAAAGACCGCATTCAAATCAGCAATGGACGATGATTTAAATACTCCCAAAGTAGTCGCACTAATCTTTGATGCAGTCAAAGATGGCTTTAATGCAATCCAAAACAAAGACAATAACACATTACATCAGAAATATTCAGAACTTTTATTTCTCCTCAATAACTTAGGGTTTATTACTGAAACGAAATTTCGAACGAGAAAAATCATAAAAACTACAATTTATGACCACGAAACATTTACTTCAGAGTTTACTGTAGCTTCACCCAAAATATCCGAAGCATTATCGATCGCACAGAACAAGAACAAAGACGATATCGCCTATTTGATAAAAAGGGGTCTACAAGAAAATGATTATCAGTTAATTATCATTGCACGTGAATCAGCACGCGATAAAAAATTATTTGATATTGCCGATTTAATAAGAGATGGCATACAAGAATTAGGTTATATCTTAGAAGATACGGAAAAAGGAACCAGGTTAAAGAAAAAACACTAAAGACGAACATGAAGATCAATGATACAATCAGAATTACCCTTCGGGTTTACAATTTAGTACTTGTTTTTCAGCCGTACTGATAAAACTTATAATTTTAAAAAAGTATAAATTATGACTTATTCATTAGAACTAATAAAATGTAGAATAGCAGAAATGCTGGTATCAAACTTTATTATATGAAACCTTCAAAGCAACTTGTCAAATAGCGATAAATGGATTGATGAATAAAAAACCTAAACTTACAGAAATTTTGAAAAAGGATGTGCTAAATAAAAATGAGACATAACTATAAAATAATTAATAAGTTATATACCGAAGATAAAAATTTATTTGTCCTCAGATTAAAAGAAAACAAACATTAGAAAGGTAATCTATGATAAAAAATCTTAATAAATATATTGACCATACTTTACTAAAACCTGAAGCATCTGAAAAAGATATTGAAAAACTATGTGCTGAAGCCAAGCAGTATAAATTCGCCACAGTATTTGTAAATCCCAGTTATGTAAAGTTAGCGGCAAAGTTATTACAAGGGTCAAAAGTTAAGGTCGGCTGTGCAATCGGATTTCCCTTAGGTGCAACGACAACCGAAGTTAAAGTTAAGGAAGCATTACAGGCAATTAAAAATGGCGCACAAGAAATTGATATGGTGATCAACATTGGTGCAGTAAAATCAAAGAATTATAAACTGGTAGAAGATGATATAAAAAGCGTTGTGAGAGCTGTAAAACCTATCGGCGTCAAAACAATTTTAGAAACCTGTCTTTTAACTACCGAGGAAAAAATCCGCGTTGCCCAAATTGTCAAGAAATGTGGTGCAAAGTTTGTTAAAACTTCTACCGGATTTTCCCTTGGCGGTGCAACGATTGAAGATATCAAACTTTTGCGAAAAACCGTCGGCAAAAAAATGGGCGTAAAAGCCTCAGGTGGAATTAGAGATTATAAAACAGCCATTGCGATGATAAAAGCCGGTGCAAATCGAATCGGTACAAGCGCCGGTGTCCAAATTATGGAAGGCGAAAAATTAGAAAAATTACAAGGGAAATTTAATTACTAAAATGCACCTATTCGTATTAAAGACGTTAGCGATAAAAATCTCTTTGATTTCATTATCAATTAATCTCATCTTGAACAATAACGAAGAATCTAAAACTAAAGAAAACATAATGCTCGAACCCTTTGTATCGGGCAAAGTAATATCGATTATTAATCTATGAAAGCAATTGTTAAAACCAAAACACAAACAGGTGTTGCGCTTTTAGATGTGCCAGTTCCTAATTTGAATGATGATGAAGTCTTAATAAAAATTAAAGCGGTCGGAATTTGTGGCACTGATATTCACATTTACAACTGGGACCGATGGTCCCAAGAACGGATCGGCGAAAAAAAATTACCCCTAATTCTTGGTCACGAAATGTGCGGCATCGTAGAGAGAGTCGGCAAAAATGTTCAAGGAATAAAAGAAGGTGATTATGTTTCCGCAGAAACTCACATCTATTTTCCTAAAGATTTTAATGCCTTATTAGGCCAAGTCCACATTGGCGAGCAGATGGAAATATTAGGTGTTGACCGTAATGGCGTATTTGCTGAATATGTTAATATTCCAGAGCGAGTTTTATGGCATAATGATAAGAATATACCTTTTGAGCTTGCGGCCATTCAAGAACCATTAGGTAATGCTTGTTATGCCGTATTAGGTGAAGATGGCGATATCGCAGGCAAATCAATGGTAATTACGGGTGATGGTCCGATTTCGCTTTTTGCCGTTGCAATTGCTCGTTGTTGTGGCGTGGCTAAAATATTCTTAATCGGAATGTCAGAAAAGCGAATGGCAATTGCCCAATCTTTAGGTGCTGACCATATTATCTCGGTAATCAAAACTACCCATGAAGATCGAATTGCATATATCAAGGACTATACTTATGGTGTAGGTGCAGATATTGCTTTGGAAATTGTCGGCAACCAGCAGTCGATAAATGATGCTTTCAAAATGGTGCGCAAAGGTGGCAGAGTTTCTGCTTTTGGGATTTCACCTGTTCAGATCGTAAATATTGATTACAACAATGACATTGTTTTCAAAGGTATCCAAATTCACGGCATTTCGGGTCGCAAAATATTTGATACCTGGTATCGTGTGCGCAATTTACTTTCATCTGGTCGTCTTAACATTAATCCCGTAATTACCGATATGTTTCTATTAGAAGATTATCAGACTGCCTTTGATAAATTGACTGCGACTAACAGAGAATCAGCAAAGGTTGTTATGTTTTTAGACCAAAAAGATTTAGACGAAGCATTAAAAAGACAGATAAGAATTTCTGGTTAAAAATTAAACGGAGGAACAAATGGCTTATAGAGAATTTCGAGAACATTTACGACAAGAACTAAAGTCAGTAAAAGAGCAAGGCTTATATAAAGAGGAAAGATATATTTTAACTCCACAAGCTGCAAATATTAAAGTCGAATATCCATCGGGCGCTGAACCACAAGAAGTTCTTAATTTCTGTGCCAATAATTACTTGGGATTATCGAGTCATCCTAAAGTGCTTCAAGCGGCACGCGACGCTATTGACCGATGGGGTTATGGAATGTCTTCGGTAAGATTCATTTGTGGCACCCAGGATATTCACCGCACCTTAGAACGCAAAATTAGCGAATTTCTTATGACCGAAGATACGATTCTTTATTCTTCATGTTTTGATGCTAATGGCGGTTTATTTGAAACCTTACTCAATGAACAAGACGCAATAATTTCTGACCAGTTAAATCATGCTTCAGTGATCGATGGAATAAGACTCTGCAAAGCCGAACGATTTCGCTATACGCACTCTGATATGAAAGAATTGGAAGAACACTTAAAGAACACACAAAAGCATCGATTTCGAATGATTGCTACTGATGGAGTTTTTTCAATGGATGGCGACATCGCAAAATTAGCCGACATATGTGAATTGGCGGATAAATATAATGCCCTGGTAATGATTGATGATTCTCACGCTACAGGATTTATTGGTAAGACCGGTCGGGGAACACATGAATTTTGTGATGTGATAGATAGAGTCGATATAATTACTACTACTTTTGGCAAAGCAATGGGCGGTGCTTCTGGTGGTTGTACTTCTGGCCGTAAAGAAATTATCGAGATGCTTCGCCAGAGATCAAGGCCTTATCTATTTTCCAACACCCTCTCTCCCATCATTGCGGCAACAACCGTTCAAGTCATAGATATGCTTTCTGAAACTACTGCTTTACGCGATAAACTGGAACAGAACACGATGTATTTCCGAAAAGAAATGACGGCACGTGGTTTCGACATAAAACCCGGAATTCATCCAATAGTACCAATTATGTTATATGATGCAAAACTTTCACAAGACTTTGCTCGAGATTTGTATTATGAAGGTATTTATGTTATTGGATTTTTCTACCCAGTAGTTCCTAAAGGCCAAGCAAGAATCCGCGTCCAACTTTCTGCCGCCCATGAAAAAGAACATATTGATAAAGCAATTGAAGCATTTACTAAAATCGGCAAGAAATACAATGTAATAAAATAAATTAGCACTACTTTTCAAATTTCAACTTCCAAAGATACCCCTGTATTCATTTTAAGTTAAGTTATTATATTCAGTAGATTCTAATACTTTTAATCAGTATGTTATTATTGTTCTGACGATTAATTTAAATTTTGTTAAGCGATAACTACAATAAAAAAACTATTTCTAATTTTAATGCATCTCTCATAATAAACATATATCACTAAATTTATAATCAACCTTTATCATAGATTGAACCTAGATACATGGTGATTTCCTAAAATATATTAAATAAATTATGATAAGCCATTATCATTTACTTGACTTGAATCTTATTTAGATTATAATATTAAACCTGAATATATATGCGTTTATTAGTACACAGAAAGGAGTAAATATGATTAATAAAAAGCATTTAATTATTCTGTTGGCTATTATATCAGGCATTTGTTGGGCTACAAATTTTAATTACCGTTATAAAAAGCAAAACGCACATCCTATAAAAAATATGGCATATAAGAAATCTAATCTTAAAAACTGTCCCAATCGAAACTATCGCAAACGAATTAGTCCTAAAGAAATGTTGCCTTCGCAAGAGTTTAATAATTGGAATGCATTAGGTCCTGAAGGTGCAAATGTCACTTCAATGGTAATGCATCCGTCAAATGCATCAACAATATATCTTGCACCCAGCGGATATCCCGGCCAAATTTATAAAACAACCAATTCGGCAGCTAATTGGAATGTAGTCGGCACAATCGAATATTATGTCAATTCAATGGCAATCAGTACGAATAGTCCGAACATTCTCTATGCAACTGGTTTTAATGATTCTGCGGTAATATTCAAAAGCACCAATGGTGGCCAAACTTGGACTTATCATCAATTTGCCTTTGGTGACAATGACTGGGATTGGATTTATGCCTTGGCCGTAGACCCAACTAATGCCAATATTGTTTGGGGTGCAGCGGATTATTACCTCAATAATAATTATGTGATGGCATATTATAAAAGTACTAATGGCGGGATAACTTGGCAGGGCAGTCCTTTACTCCCGACTACTTATGGCGCAAGTTTGGCAATTGCGATAAATCCGCTTTCTCCTAATACGGTTTATATTGGTGGTGGAAGTGGCGACGGCATCAAACTTTATAAAACTACTAATGGTGGAGCAACTTGGACTGATCTTAGTGCTAATTTAATGGGCGATGCTGTATTATCAATTGCAATCCATCCCTCCCAGACAAATACGATATTAGTTGGTACTTATTATGGAATTTATCGAAGCACAGACGGCGGTCTAACTTGGAATCCCACTAATTTTTATGATGAATGCCCGGTGATAAAATTTAGTTTGAGTTCACCTAATATAGTTTATGCGGGTTCTAATTCATATGGCCAAGTCTACAAAAGCACTGACGCTGGATTAACTTGGTATGCAACCGGCACAGGCATTTCTGGGAATAATATTCGAAATTTTTTGATTGATCTCACATCGCCTTCAATTGTATATGCAGGAAATGAAGTCGGTTGTTTTAAAAGCACTAATGCCGGTACAACTTGGCAATCAGCTAATAATGGTCTTTATGCGACAGTAGTCAACTGTTTTGCTTTAGCTTTATCACAACCTAACACAATATATTTAGCAGTTGATAATAATGCATTATATAAAAGCACAAATATGGGCATTAACTGGACAAGATTACCCGAGTTTACAGGTTCACATAATATTTACTCATTAGCCATTGCACCGAATAATCCTAATATTGTTTATGCCCTTTATTATTATCTCCTAAACAAATCATCTGATGGCGGACAAAACTGGACTGAAATATACTTAGATGAATTTTTCTGGTCCGAGAAAATATCAATCAATCCCAACAATGCTTCTGTATTATATATTGTCGGAACTTATTATGATACTTTAGCACAAATTGAAAGGATGGCAATTGCGAAAAGCATAAATGCTGGAAGCACTTGGTCAACCACTCCAATTGCTGATAATATCTCTTACGGATATTCAATTGCTATTGACCCATCTAATCCCAATACAATTTATGTTGGTGGCGCAGGACAATCTGGACCGGCACTTTTCAAAAGTACAAATGCCGGCATAACTTGGACCGATATTTCTACGGGTATCTATGGCTGGAGTGTCTCGGTTATTGCTGTCAACCCATTAAATTCCAATATCATTTATGTGGGAACTGATGCAGGTATCCATAAGAGCACCAATGGTGGTACAAGTTGGCAATATCTCGGTGGCGAAAATATTACGGCAATAGCTATCGACCCAGTCAATCCCAACATTGTTTATGCTGGAACTTATAATGAAGGTATTTACAAGACAACTGATGGCGGTAACAATTGGTATTCTTACAATCAAGGATTAAATTGTTGGTCAATTACAGGTTTAGCGATTCATCCTTCGTATACCCAACGTGTTTATGCAGGAACTTACGGCGGTTCATTAAACGGGCAATATGTTTTAAGTATGGATGAAGAATGCTTAATGCATAATGCAATAAACTCAGTATTAGAAATTTATCCTAATCCCGCCAAAACAGTCTTAAATATTCGTTACACGCAAAGTTTTCAACCTACCATATTAAAAATTTATGACATTTCTGGCAAATTTATCCGCGAAATCAATCTTGCAAATCCTGAAACTCAAATATCGCTAAAAAATATGAACCCGGGTATTTATTTCCTAAATTTGGAAGGTAAAATTAAAAAATTTACAATCTTGAAATAAAAAATTGAATGCTGAGGAAAGAATAAAAAACCGAAAATATATTTAAGAAAACCTGAGCAACCGCGAAAGATAAGAATATTTTGGTCATACTACGACGACGAGTTATTGTTTTTAGTAAATCATACTATTATCCACAGAGAAAAACTGAAATTCGTTTTTTCCCGAACGGCGAGACACAAGTTTTACAAGAACGAGCCTTATTATTTCAAAGATGCTTTCTCTTAAACATATCTTGAGGAAGTAAAAAAGGGAACTGATACTATTATCATCTTTAATTAGCTTTTTCTTTTCTCTATCTTATTTATTTCATTTTATCTTAATCATTGTCAATGTGCGAATATTTACCAACCATTCGATTTTTCCTTATGTCCCGATTATATCTCAATTCCACTACCAGTTTAAATATATTATAACAAATAAGGCGGAGCACACAACTTTATCTTTAACATATCGAGTCTGAATTTATTCAAAGCAATTAAACACTATCAATGTATCGCAAGAATTAGAATCTTATTGATAGAAAACAGAAGTTTCATAAGAAATGGTCATAATCTATTGTAATCAGACAGCAAATTGATTAAGGAGATTGTTCAAAATATAATTGACTTGATACTCTACTTATAAGTAGAGTCGGTAATTTGGTTAATTATCTATTAGACAAAGGGTTAGACCATGTAGTGGGTAAACTGGGGGATATCCTGGGGGTATACGTATAGGTTATTCCCTGGGTCATCTATGGGATAGCCCCTTAGACTATCTTTGAGTTTACCCAGAAGACCAAGCCGTTG
>FMJZ01008866.1_pt1 | contig 10562 bp, 10 predicted proteins | sample 1987881 | NCBI WGS metagenome assembly FMJZ01 (sample SAMEA4378227, study PRJEB15110) | soil metagenome | biome: soil; feature: Field; material: Soil | place: India | collected 2015-03-11 | depth 0 m | reverse complement strand
AAAAAAAGTAAAAACTGCGGCCCCAACAAAAGCCCCGAACGACTCAAGAAAATAAGAAAAGCCGGGACCCTCTTTCAACTCGGCCGAAAGAAGATTTAAGCAAGTCAAGAATTCAGCCGTAAGAAAAAAATTAAGAGGAAAAAGTGAAAAAAAAGAGATTAAAAAAACTTCAAAAAAATTGGCCGATTCTCCCAAGGGGACAATTAAAGGACCGACAAATCGAAGAATTAAAAGAGAAGCCGGAATTAATATAATTAAAACGCCATGGATAACTTTCAAGAAAAATTCTTTTTGAAAAACTTTAGAAGATAAATAGCTGCCAAATGCCCCTGCTAAAAGCCAAACAGAAGCTATCGCCCCAAAAACAAGTTCATTGCCACTAACAAAAATAATGGCTTCGCGAAAAAAAATTGTTTGAGCAACCAGCGCGACAAAACCAAGTAAAAAAAGGTTAGGTAAGAGAAAGTAATTCTTAAGTTTTTGGTTGTTTGTCATATCCTCCCCTAACCCCTTTTGTTCCTTCATTTTATTTTACCAAGTGCCAAAACCTAATCTTAACCTAAGGCTAACCAATAACTTCCAGAGCGCGAGTTGGACATCCGCGCAAGCATAATCCACACTTTCGCCACTTAAACCTTTTAGTCTCCTGGTTGTAAGCAACGCACTTCTTTTTGTCTATTTCCGGATAACCTTTTTTATCTAAACTAATTGCCCCAAACGGGCACCGCCTTAAACAATAGTAGTCCTTAGCGCAACTGTTTTTAAAAGTTCTTTTTTGAAATAAGGTAAAAACTTTTGCTCCTGCAAAAACTACCACCGCATATAAAAAGCTTTTTACCAATTTCTGATTAAACTCTCTTCGACTCATTAAGCTGCTCATCTATTTTCTCCAGATTCCAGGTATTTTCCGATTGCAGAACTTACAACCTGACTTATTGAGGTGATACTCTTCAACCGTAAAACCAAATCGCTTAATCAAGAGCCTACCGCAAGAAGGACAATAGGTTGACTCAGCTGGGTTTCCTGGTACATTGCCAATATAAACAAAAAGAAGACCAGCTTCTAAAGCAATCTGCCGAGCTTTCTCAAGTGTCGGAACCGGAGTTGGAGGTAAATTGTTCAATCGATACATTGGATAAAAGCGAGAAAAATGAACCGGCGTTTCTTCTCCAAGGTTATTTTTTATCCAGTAACTTAATTTTTTAAACTCATCATTATTATCATTTAGACCAGTGATTACTAAATGGGTGATTTCTAAAAAAACCTCTTCTTCCTTTAAAATTTCCAAGGTTCTTAAAACTGGTCGCAGTTCGCCATCACAAATTTCATCATAAAAGTTGGGAGAAATTGATTTTAAATCGATATTAGCCGCCCTGAGATAAGCAGCTACTTCTCGTAAAGGCTTTTCGTTTAAATAGCCATTAGAGTGCATTGTGTTGAGCATTCCCCTTTCCTTAACTAACTTGGCTGTTTCCAGCATATACTCATAAAAAATACTTGGTTCAGTGTAAGTATAAGCTACTACTTCGCAACCTGTTGTTTGGGCTTCCTCAGCTATTTTCTCAGGAGGATATGAAAGGCTATAGGTTTCTTCGGGTGGACTTTGAGAAATGTCCCAGTTCTGGCAGTTTTTGCAGTGAAAATTGCAGCCAGCTGTGGCAATTGAAAAAGCTTTAGCCTGTGGTAAAACATGGAAAAAAGGCTTTTTTTCGATTGGGTCAATATGAACAGCGCAGGGATTGCCAAAAACCAAAGTATAAAGCTCTCCATGACGGTTTTCTCTTACCAGGCAAGGGCTTCTTTCTCCTTCAGCAATTACACACTCGTTTGGACAGAGCAAACATTGAACTGTCTCTTTATCCACCTTTTTAAAGTAAAGCGCTTTTCTGCCGGTAATAGAGCTGTATCGCTTTTTTTGACAGCTTATTAATGATAAAGGCAAAAAACTAAAAGCAAATCCTTTTAATAAATAACTTAAAAAGTCTCTACGGTTAATCATTTCTCCACCTATTTTTAAGGAAACTTCAGTATTTTTTCGCTACAAGCCTCCAGACAGCGAAAACACATCAAGCAATCAGAGCTTAAAAGCTTGCCATAACGAAACTCATTTTCTAAATCAATATCAACAGGGCAAGCTCTCTTGCAATCACCACAACCGGCACACTTGCCCTCTTTTCTAATCCGAAAAACCTGTTTTAAAGCAAGCAGTGAGAAAACCCCGCCAAGAGGACAAAGATACCGACACCAGATCCTCATTCCCCAGAAAACAACCCCAACAAAAACTACCGCCAAGCCAATAAGGGAAACAGGAATAAAAAAACCAATCGCCCCTTTAAATAACCCACCAGCAGGGCAAATGTAACAAAATAACGCTTCTTTCCATTGGTAAGCTAAAACAAAAACCAGAAACAAAGTTAGGTACTTGCCGTTTGATAAATAACTGTTAAACTTCGAAAAAGCTATGGCTTTGCTCTTTACCCTTTCGTCGTTTTTTCTAATGTTTTTAATGAAGCCAGAAATTTTTCCTGTCATTTCCAGCAGAAAACCAAAAGGACAAATCCAGCCGCAAAAAACCCGCCCAAAAATTAAAGTTGACAAGACGAGAATAGCCATTATCCAGAGGAAATTTATCTCTGGTGGCCGCCAGGCAGTTCCAAAGAAAAGAAAGTTAGCATTACCGCCAGCCAATGCTTGAAAATGCCATAATGGGCACAGCCAATCAATAGAAGCGAACTCGGGCAGGTAAAAATAAGTGAAATAAACAATAAGGATTATTAATAACAATTGAACCATTCTACGTTTAAGCGAATAACTCATCTTACTAATTTTATACCTTAAAACCGCTGCTATCGACCAAAAGCAAGTAGATTTAGAAAATAAATAATCCCGTTCACTTCAAAACCTCTGATTATTATTTGCTATTATCAGTAAATACGAAAATAACCGAAAAACAAAATCCAAATAAGCTATAATTTATAATTCAAAAACGAATTTAATGTGGAGGTGAATTAAAAATGGACTGGGGTTTAAAAAATCGCTTATCAAGAATAATTAAACCGGATACTGGCCGAACAGTGATGCTCGCTGTTGACCACGGCTACTTTTTAGGTCCAACAACCGGGCTTGAAATTCCAAAAAAAACTATCGAGCCTCTTATCCCTTATGCCGACACCTTAATGCTTACCCGCGGAGTTCTTCGCTCCTCAATCAACCCAGAGTTTGATATCCCTATTGTCTTAAGAGTATCGGGTGGTAACAGCATTCTTGAACAAGACCTTTCAAATGAAGGCATTATTACCTCAATTGAAGATGCTATCAGATTAAACGCTACGGGACTTGCTTTATCAATTTATGTGGGCGCTCCTCATCAACATCAAACCTTAATTAACCTCGCAAAACTTGTTGATGAAGCCCAAAGATATGGGTTAGTTGTTCTTGCCGTCACCGCTGTCGGCAAAGATATGGCCCGAGATGCTCGTTACCTTGGTCTTGCCTGTCGAATTGCTGCTGAAATCGGAGCTCACTTTGTTAAAACTTACTATTGCGAAGGTTTTGAAAAAGTTGTTGAAAGCACACCTGTTCCGCTTGTCATTGCTGGTGGCAAAAAAATCCCTGAAAAAGAAGCTCTTGAATTATCACACAAGGCAATTCAGGCTGGAGCCGTTGGAGTAGATATGGGCAGAAATATTTTTCAGTCAGAAAACCCCGTTGCTATGATTCAAGCGGTAAGAAAAATTGTCCAGGAAAACGCCAGCGCCGATGAAGCCTATGAGTTTTTCTTGAGTCAGAAATCCCTAATTTAATCAAAAACTAACAATAACCAGCCAAATCAATATAAAAATATAAAAATTGAGGCAGTTTAGTTGAAAGAACAATTAATGAAAGTCGCGGTTTATTACCGCAACGATGATGTAAGAATAAAAAAGGTAGCCATTCCAAAAATTGGCGATGGGGAGATTTTAATTAAAGTCAAAGCCAGTGGCATCTGTGGTTCTGATGTAATGGAGTGGTATCGCATTAAAAAAGCACCAATTGTTCTTGGGCACGAAGTTACCGGTGAAATAGTTGAAGTCGGAAAAAAAGTTGAAGGCTATAAAGTTGGTGAGCGCATCTTTGCCTCTCACCACGTGCCCTGTGACGAGTGCCACTATTGTCTCGCTGGACACCACACCGCCTGTCCAACCCTTCACTCAACTAATTTTGACCCAGGTGGTTTTGCCGAATTTATCCGTTTGCCAGAAATTAACGTTAAAAAAGGAATAATTAAACTTCCTAAAAATGTGTCTTTTGAAGAAGGAACTTTTATTGAGCCACTCGCTTGTGTTCTGAGAGCCCAAAGATTAGCTAAGGTTAATCCCGATGACATTGTCTTAATCATAGGAAGCGGCATCTCTGGGTTGCTCCAGTTGAAACTGGCACGATATAAAGGAGCAAAAAAAATTATTGCCACCGACATTAATCCTTACCGATTGGATATGGCAAAAAAATTTGGAGCTGATTTGACAACCCTCGCCTCCGAATATTCACCGGAAAAACTTAAAAAAAGCACTAATGGAAGCTTGGCAACAAAAATCTTTATCTGCACCGGCGCGCTTTCGGCTTTCGAGCAAGCTTTTGAATCGATAGACAATGGTGGAAATATTGTTTTTTTTGCTACTCCTCCTCCAGAAATAAAAGTCCCCCTTCCAGCCGCCGAACTTTGGAGAAGGGAAATCACAATGCTAACTTCCTACGGAGCTAGTCCCCAAGACTTAAAAGCTTCACTTGAGCTAATAGCCAGAAATGAAATTAAAGTAAAAGATTTAATAACTCACCGTCTTAACTTAGATGATGCTCCCCTTGGCTTTAAGCTAGCTGCTGAAGGAAAAAATTCGCTAAAAGTAATTATTATGCCTGAGAATTCAAACTCTTAGTCTTTGTTTTTAAGTTTTTCGCCTCAATCTTGATAAACCTTCAAACGGGAAACCCCAATATCAAGAAAAACCTCAGTTTTCTTATCAGCATTTTGATAATTCTCAGTTTCGAAAACTCCATCCCCCAATTCTTTAAAGCCCTGCAAATTTTGACTAATCAGCCCACCTTTTAGTTCAAGCCTGGCCCCCACTGTAGAAGGAATTGATATATCGATTGAGCTGGCGCCAGAATTTATTCGGACTTTAGAGTTTTCTACCAGATCACCAAGGGCTAATCTCAAGCTTGAAGCACCAGAATCGATTTCAACTGTTCTTGCTTTAACTTCTGTTAAGTCGATTTCCATTTTCATTGCTCCAGTTTTTAAATATAAATCGACAGGAAGAGAAGAGGAAATTGATAAATCCAAATCATTCTGGGGTTTTCTTCTAAAAGTTCGCCAGCCTCCTCTGGTTTCCAAAACGACTTCTTGAACACTGTCTTTCAGCCTCGAGTCCGCTGTCAGTTTCAAAAAATTAGAATCAAAACGACCGGAAACCAAACCTGCTCCACCTCCATCAATTGAAAGCCTACCAGCTCCAATTTTAATCTTTATTATCGCTGCCTTCGCACCTGTAAGATAAGGAATAGAAACTAACTCTGTTTCAATCCGTTTTGTTGCCGATGTCTCAAGCCAATCAGAACTTGAATAAAAACTAATAACAACCAAAGCAATAACCAGCACAATAACAATTAGCGTGATAAAAAGCGACAGCCAACCCTGGCGAGATAAAAGAGAAAGACCAAGAGCTATAATTAACACCGGCCAGAGAGAGAAGAAGTCAATCTCAATATGGTACAAACCGGTTGTTTCCCCAAGCAATGCCAGACCGATAAAAATTACAAATAAGCCCAAAAAAAGTCGCCCAAAATTAAAACATTCAAAACTTCCCTTCCTAACTTTACCTTCTGGTTTATCTTCTTGAGAAAGTTCTTGTTTTTCTTGGTCATTTGTCTTTATTGTAAACTCGGATAAAGCTTTACCTTCCGTTTTTTTAGAGGTTTTTCTTTTTTTCTTTTCTTGCTTATCTGCCACCAGGCGTTCTCCTTAAGCTAACCTTTATAAATAATATAAACTCCAATTAAAATCAGAACAATCGGCCAAAAAACTTCCCACTTAAAAAAGGAAGGAAAAAGTTGATTAGTTAGAGCAACTAAACCGATAAAGATAATAAATAACCCCAAAATGTTTCTTTTGTTAGACAGCCAATCGCCGCTTTCTTTAAGCTCTCGAGATGCTGACTCAGTGCTCTTAACGACTTCTTCAGCCATTTTTTTTGCACCTTCAGCTATGTCTTTCACTCCTTCTTCAATTCTCTCTTTTTTTGCAACTTTTCCACTGGATTCCGGTTCACTCGGAACAACTACGGCTAAAATGAGATATAGTATAAGACCGCTGCCACTAAAAAAAGTTAAGACAACAAAGGCGATTCGTAAGAGAACAGGATCGACATTGAAATACTCTCCCAGACCTCCGCAAACGCCGGCTATCATTCGGTCTTTTCTTGAGCGGTAAAGCCTTTTTGGTTCAGCCATCTTTCCCCCTAAAAAATCCTCAAACTTCCCTTTGATTTTTTCACAGGTCTAAAACCAAAGCAAGCATTTTCTTGAAATTTTGAGATTAACCACTAATGAAATAAAAGTATTCAAAAAATTACCTTCAAAGTAGCAAAAGTAAAACCTGAAAAAATAACCATCTTATTATTAGACAAAATAAATGTTTTTGATAAACTAATCAAAATACCCAAAATTTTTGGGAGGGGTAGTGAAAAAAATTGCTATATTTGAACCAAAAGAAATCTATCATCAGGGAATTATTTCAATTTTAAATAAGGAAGGTTTTGCCTTAATCAAATTAAATAAGGTAAACAACCGCTGTTGTGATTATGACCTTTTAATTATTGGTTTTAACGAAGAGCAAATTGAAAACTGCTTTCAGCTGTCCCTTCAGAACCAATCCCCTTTTCTTGCCTTAATTGACGAAGAATGTCGACCTTTTCTTAAAAGAATTGTCTTTAAGATAAAGCCCCTATCTTATTTTCATCGATCAAGCCCAGCATCAATTTTCTTAAAAGCCGTTAACTCAACTATAAAGAAGCAAAGATTCGTTGACCAAAAAGTTGCTCCCTGGTTGCTCGATGTTTACAGACTCGGTCCCGAAGCTAAACCCCTCTCATCCCGAGAACTTTTAGTCCTAAACCTAGTTGTTAACGGAAACTCGAACAAGGAAATTGCCAAAAATCTTTACATTTCCTTGCCCACTGTCAAGTTTCATCTAAAAAACATCTACCAAAAAACTAAAACAGCTAACCGAAAAGAATTGATAGCCCTTTATTCAAATCTATTTATTGAATAGATTATCTAAAAATCTGAAAATTCTTTTTAGGATAGTATTTTTACCCCAAAAACTATCCAAAGGTATAGTTGAATCCTATCCTTTTGAGCTATTAACATAGCACCAAACACTACCAAAATTTTTTTAAAATTTGAAAATCGTTAAAATTTGATAAATGAAAATAATCATCAAAGGAGGTGAAGAGTTAAAAAAAATTATCGTATGAATACTAAATAAATTTTTAAAGAAATCAAAAGGCATTGGAGGGGCGCAAATGGAAGTTAAAATATCTAAAAAGGGACTTTTTATTATCGGCTTGGCAGTTTTATTAATCGCATTTCGAATTGGTCTTAAAACAGCCAATTTAAATGCTAAAGAAAGCAACAAAGTGCTTTTTGAAGTCAAAGTGGGAAATAAAAAGGGAGAAATAGATTATCAAATTGAACCTGAAGTGGAACCATGGGGTCCATCAAGCTTCGCTATCTCCCCTCATGGAAACTTTTACATCAACGACGGTGTTAATCGAGAAATCGACATTTTTAGTCAAAATGGTAAATGGCTAGCCACAATACCTTACCCTGATGAGATTGTGGGAATAGGAGACATAATCTTTTACCAAAGTAACTTAGCCGCTCTTGACCTCGCTTCCCAACCGCCAAAAATTGTCTTGTTTGACCTTACGACCAACAAAGTCGTCCAATCACTTGAGTTAGAACCCCGGATAATTGAAAACGCCTCGGGTTTGAGTATTGCTAACGATGGTTCATTAGCAATTAAACAAGCGGAAAACAAAGTTCTGTCAGTTTTAAAAAATAAAGAATTGCTTGAAAACAAGCTTTTTTCCGAAAAAATCAGCCTTCCCCAACTTGAAAACCTGATAAATATTAAACCGGCCAATCTTCAATCCAACCCCCACCAGGCTGAAATTGAAATATGCTCGGGCAGCTCAAGAAAAAAAATCAGACTTCTTTCTGATAAAAATTTGGGCTGCCTAAGCTACCTTGGTTGTGACAAAAACAAAAACTTGATTTTCTCAGTTGAGGAGTTTGAGCTAAACCCTGAGATTGAAGTTAAAGTAAGTATTAAAAAATTCGATTTAGAAGGAAACCTTTTAGCCGAAGGATTTTATCCACTTAATGAATGTAAAGTTTTCAACTTCAAACGCAACCTGGTGACCCATTCAGGCAAAGTTTACGCAATGGTCCCGAAAGCAAATAAAGTTTCAATTGAAGAAATAAATTTTGAACCAATTAGCAAAACAGACCTTATTAGCAATTACTTCAAAACAAAAACACTCATTCTTTTTAAATCATTTGAAAAACTAGCGAATTTTTGTTTTGAACCTCTAATTGAACCAGCTATTGCCGGCATTACAGAAGGTTGGTCAAGAAACGACGCTAACAATCTCGCCTGGAATTACTACCAAAACAGCTGGTACTGCAGCTATGCCAATTATGCTCGCAGTTGCCCAAACAACATTCGTCCCAGATATATAACCAGCTATAATCGCTATTACCCCAGTGTTCCCTACAAATGGGGTGGCTATCATACTATTAGCCAGTTTAACTCAGCAATGAATGATGGGAAAGACGCTGGCGACATAGAGACATCAGCAGTCAGTTACTGTACCTATGGAGTGGATTGCTCGGGATTTGTCTCCCGACTCTGGCAATTGGGAGAAAAAAGAAGCACATATACTATAGATAACAGCGACATTGCTTTTCCTATTACTAATGAGTTTGTTACACTAGGTGATATTTTAAATAAACCAGGAAGCCATGTGGTTTTTGTTCGTTATATCTCAGGCGATGGAGTTCAAACCTGGGAATCAACGATGTCCAACAGTTATGATAGAATAGTGACAATGTGGCGTTCCTGGGCAAACTTGAGCGGGTATAAAGCTTACCGCTACCGTTTTTGGTCGGCAAATTAAAACTAAGAAATTGAAAGGGGTTATTTTGAAAACTAAAAAACGGCGAGTCATTTTATTTGTAAGTTTGCTTTTGCTTTTAATTCTTAATCTTTCGTGCCAGGAAAAAGCGTCAAATTCTAAAAAGAAAAACGACTTAAAGACTAAAGCTGAGTCAAAGGTTTTAAAAAAAGAGATTGCTTCAGACCTTGAATTCCTGGTCGCCAGTTCTGACACTCAAATCCTCAAAAAGAATATTGAAAGCTTATTGGAAACCTATTCTATCCTTCCAAAAACCGAAAACGGAATTTCACGTTTCACTTTTTCTAGCAGCAACCGTTTTTTACACTTTGTTACAGCTAACGAAAATTTTTACTCATTTGATTTAGCCAGCAAAAAACTCAAAAAAATTAATTTAGGTTCCAGGCAAAAAATTTACACTCTGGGCTTCGACGACAGCGGAGAAAAACTTCTCTTTGTTGAAATACCTCCTGGCGAAGAAGGTTCTGAACGGTTTATTGGAACTTACCACGCTTATTACATGAAAAAAAATAAATCTGAACCACTTTTCAGAGACAAAATAAAGTTTTTCGGAGCCTGGTTTTCTGAAAAACTTTACTTAAACGATATTAAAGGTCAAGGCTCTGAAAAATCCGATGTTTATCTAATCGACTTAAAAAATAAAAATATAAGCTTGTTTATTAAAAACGCCCAGCTGATTGGAAAAAGCCCTGACAATAAAAAGTTTTTACTTTTTCGCCTTGCCAGCGGTTGGTATGAAAAAAACGGAGATTCCACTAATGGTGAGCTCTGGGTGATTAATCGAGATGGAAGCGGTCTTGAAAAAATTGCTTTCACGGGAATGCCTCCTAATGCTTGCTTCTCGCCTGATGGCTCGAAAATCGCTTTTCTTAAAGTTCGCAATCCCAAAAGAACTGTCCAATTACTAATTTACGATTGTCAGAATAAGAGTCAACATCTTATAAAACGCTTGGAGAAATACAATCTGGAAAAACTTCAGTGGATTGACGCCGACCGTTTAATTTTTTCAACTAATCCTTATGCTGGGAAAAGTTTCGTTGGAGTCTATTCGCTTAAAAAAGATGCCTGGGTAAAAATTTTTGACGATGCTTCTGCCAACCAAATCTTAAAAGTTTTCATTAAGTAATTTTTTTAATTTTTTCAATCCCCCTTAATCCCCCTTATTCTAAAGGGGAGAGACAGGAGAGCTTATAAACAAGGGGAAAAAACAGTTGAAAATTTTCTAAGAAGAAAAAACTCTTGTTTTTTTAAAGCTCTTTTTTTTCTTCTCCCTTTTTTAAAATTGACTAACTTACTCCTCCCTTTCCTAAAGGGAGGTTGGGAGGG
>FMJZ01066976.1_pt1 | contig 10563 bp, 7 predicted proteins | sample 1987881 | NCBI WGS metagenome assembly FMJZ01 (sample SAMEA4378227, study PRJEB15110) | soil metagenome | biome: soil; feature: Field; material: Soil | place: India | collected 2015-03-11 | depth 0 m | reverse complement strand
GAGGAAATATATGGAAGAAATTTCAAAGATAAGAAAAAATATTGACCAGATTGATAAAAAGATCGTTGAACTTCTTGACGAAAGGGCAGAATGTGTTAAAAAAATAGGGGAGTATAAGAAACAACACAATATTCCTATCTATCAACCTGAAAGGGAAAAACAGGTTAAAGAGCTTGTTCTGGCTACTTCAAAAAATATATTTCCAAGAGATGCTTTACTTCAGATATTTACTGAAATAGTTTCAGCTGCTCGTTCTCTTGAAGCTCCAATAAATGTAGGATTTTTAGGACCTGAAGGAACATTTACGGAGATGGCTGTTATTAAACATTTTGGTTCTTCGGTTGTTAAAAAGCCACTTGCATCTATTCCTGATGTTTTCAGAGAAGTAGAAAATGGAAAACTTGATTTTGGAGTTGTTCCGATTGAAAATTCTTATGAAGGGACAGTCAATATAACTCTCGATGAGTTTATTGATTCTCCACTTAAGGTGGTTGGGGAAGTTTATGTTGATATTCATCATAACCTTCTTGCCAATGTGAATTCAATAAATGAAATAAAAAGGATATATTCTCATCCTCAAACATTTGCTCAATGCAGGATATGGCTCGAAACAAATATGCCAAATGTTGAAAAGATTGAAGTATCAAGCAATGCAAAAGCTGCCAGTATGGTTCCATGGGACAAATTTTCAGCAGCAATAGCTGGTAGAATTGCGGCTGAAAAATATGGACTTAATATCCTTGCTGAAAATATTGAGGATAGTCCAGAGAATTATACCAGATTCTGGATTATTTCTTCCACTCCAAGAGAGGTAGAAAATGCCGAAAAAACGACTATTCTGGTTTCTGTTAAAGATAAACCGGGGGCACTTCTTAAAATACTTGAGCCTTTCAATGATATGAAATTAAATCTGTCAAAAATTGAGTCAAGACCATCAAAAAGAAGACCTTGGGATTATATCTTCTTCATAGACGTAGAAGGAGATATCCATATGGATTCATTCAAGAAGGCTATAGAAATAGTAAAAGAGAATGCAGTATTCTTAAAAATTCTTGGTTCTTATTCCAAGGGTAATTATTAAGAATTATTTTCTTAAAATATAAATTGCCGAGTTAGTTGAAGATGTTTCCATTTCTTCCTTTTCGGCATAAGCATAGAGTGTTACTCGGGTTACAAGATAAGTATTCGTTGTAAAAGTTAAGGAAGATATATAAGTTGTCCAATTATCAGATACTGTTACTGCGGGTGGTAAATTTAAATCAGCATTTGTGTGAAATGTTACATATCTATGAACATAAATAGTAGCTCCTAAAGTCGAACAGTTAACATTTACAGTAACGCTATTTGTATAATCACCTGTCCCTGGATTAAATGTTGGAGTTGCAACCTTGTTTTTGAGAAGTGAACAACTTGCAAATATAACAATAAGAGATAGAAATATAATTTTTTTCATAAAAAACCTCCTATTTTTGACGCTAAATTATAAAATGAAAAAACAAAAAAGCCAATTTTTTAAATTGATTGACTTTTTATAGATTATACTTTAATATTTGTTGAAATATGAAGAAAATTTTATTTTTTGTGATTTTTTTTTATAATTCAACTTTTTCTTTAATCTTCATTCCGATGGATACTACCCAGCAGAATCATCTTAAGGCTTATGGGCTTGTTTATCTTTCTCTATCAAAGGGTTTTAAAGTGAAGTGGTTACTTAATTATCGGGGAGGAAGTTTTGTTATCTTATCAGATAGCGAAGAGTTAAAAAATTTTGCTATTTCGAGGCTTATTACTTTTAATTCTATTTCTTATGATAGACTTTCTGAGATAGAAGGTTCTTTTTCTTCAAAGAATCAAAAAAGTATAGAACTTGTTACACCTCCTCGTGTAGCCGTATATGCACCGCCATGGAATATGCCGTGGGATGATGCTGTTACACTTGTGCTTCAGTATGCTGAAATTCCTTATACTCGTATATGGGACGAAGAAATTTTAAGAGATAAAATTTTTGAACAGGATAGGTTTGATTGGGTTCATCTTCATCATGAGGATTTTACAGGTCAACACGGAAAATTCTGGTTTGCGTACTCAGATGAAAACTGGTATAAAGGGAGAGAGAAACTTTTCATTGAAACAGCAAATAAACTTGGTTATAATACAATTCAAGAAGAAAAAAAAGCAGTCGCAGTTGAAATAAAAAAGTTTGTTGAAAGAGGTGGATTTTTATTTGCAATGTGTGCTGCTACAGATACACTTGACATTGCACTTTCAAGTCTTAATCTTGATATAATACCTCCAGAGATAGATGGAACACCTGTTAGTGAAAATGTTAATGAAAAACTTGATTATAGAAATACACTTGCATTCAAAAATTTCAAGTTAATTACGAGTCCTTATATATATGAGTTTTCAGATATTGATATTGACATAGCAGAAGAAGGAATTGTTTATTCTCCATTCTATTTTGAGCTTTTAGATTTTTCGGTTGATTATGATGTTATTCCTTCAATTTTGGTCCAGAATCATACAAGAAAAATAAAAGGATTTTTAGGGCAGACTACTGGATTTAAAGTAGATAAACTGAAAGATAACGTCATTATGCTTGATAGTGTCTCTGAAAGAGATTGGGTTACCTATATTATGGGAGAATGTGGTAAAGGATTCTTTTCATTTCTCGGTGGGCATGATCCTGAAGATTATAGTCATAAGGTTGGAGACAAGCCAACAGACCTTGAGCTTTATCCAAATTCACCCGGCTACAGATTGATACTTAACAATGTTTTTTTACCTTCAAGTAAAGAGAAAAAGAAAAAAACTTAATTCTTTAAAATTAAAAGTCTCATTATAGTTAGAAAAATTTTTTAAGCTCAAAAATCTCAAGAAATAACAATATCCTTAATATTTTTTTCATTTAATGGATCAATGTATTTGTCTATATATTTCCATCTTTCTATGTGAATTAATGGAGCTTTTGGTATTAAAGTTACCATAGGGCTTAGTGTTTCAAGTTCACAGAATTTTTTTGACGTATATATTTCTATGGCACAATTGTCATCTGGATATATTGCTCCTTGAATGAAATCAAATTTTTTAATAAAAGTATAGTCTTTGTTTGATACACCTAAAAATCCACCATATCCAGTTGTTCCAAGTTTTGCCATTTCTCCGTTTATTTCAATGATAAATAGATCTTCTCCTTTTATAAAGTTTGAGCTGTTAATATTTGTGCTTTGTCCGGGCCATTTTTCCCAGAATATTATTTTTTTCATTCTCCATTCACCCTGACTTACCCAGGGAAAAAATATTTTACCTTCTGGAACAATACAAGTTAATGCCCATATACCTGCATGGTAGAGCATTTCACCTTTGTTAGTAAGTATATGTTTGACAACAAATTCATCATTTTCTATTTTTATTTCTATTTTTTTTTCAAGCATTGTTTTTTTATCAAGTTTTGATATTGTTATAGAGTTTGAATTTTCTATAACTTCGCATTTTTCATTGTCTGGATTATATGTGTCTTCTGTTTCAGGGCTTGTCCAGAATCTGTGGCCTCCATATATTTTCCAATTACCTCTACCAAGTTCAAGTTTTTCATCGATAAAAAGAACATTTTTATTCTTGCCAAAAAATACAATTCGAGGTCCAATATCCGAGGCAACAATCAGTTTTGCTCCATTTTCTGAAATTTCATAACATTCTTTAAAATTAGAAAAACTTGTTTTTTTTATAACCATATATCCTCCTCATTTATCCACATTTTGAATAACCACAATACAGACAGGAATAACAATCTTCTGTCTTAATAAGAGCTTTTTCACCACAGTGTGGGCAGATCATTGCTCCATCTATTTCTTTTCCCGGCTCTGGTAATTCATTTGATTTTTCTACTTTTTCAATATTTTTGAACAACACGGGCTCATTTAATTTTTTCTCAAGTTTTTCTGCATAATCACGAAGAATCTTACCTACAGCATCAGGTATACTCTTTATGAGTCTTCCGTTGTCCCATGTTGCAGATTCTCCTGTAATTCCAACAAGTGTTTCTGCTATTCTTGAAACAGGTATTCCTCCCTGTAGAGCTATAGAAATAACTCTACCGAGAGCTTCAGAAAATGCTGATACTTCTGAGCCGTGCTTTGAAATATTGATAAAAATTTCTATAGGTTGTCCAGATTCATCAAAACCTATTGAAGTATAAAGTGTTCCGCTACCAGTTTTTGTTTTGACTATTTCTCCAGAAAGAGATTTTGGTCTATCCCATTTTTTACATTGTTTTGGAGTTTCTTCTTTTTTCTTTATTGTAGTCATTGGCTGGAAATGTTTACACCCATCTCTATAAATAGTAACACCCTTAAGCCCTGCTTTCCATGCAGTAAGGTATATTTCTTCTATTTCTTCAGGTTTTACTTCATTTGGCAAGTTTATCGTTGATGATATACTGTTTGATATATATTTCTGAATGGCACTCTGCATCTTTATTCTATCTTTGTAATTAAGATCGTGTGCCACTACAAAGACTTTTCTTATTTCTTCAGGAATTTCTTTAATATTCTGGCAACTTCCTCCATTTTCTATTACCTTAGAGATTAAATTTTTGTCGTTTTTTATGGCTTTTTGGAATTCTGGATCTACATAGGTAAGACTTCCTCCATCTATAAGATTTTTGTTGTAAGCTAAAGAAAATTGTGGTTCGAGAGAGTAAGTATAAGCATCTAAAATAAGACTTATAGTTCCAGTTGGAGCAAGAGTAGTCCAGTTTGAGTTTCTTATGCCATATTGTTCTATAAGATTTTTAATTTCATTTTGTTCTGTTTTATCGAAATATTTTATAACTACATTTATTAAGGCTTTTTTATTTTCCTCAAAGAGTGGAAAACTTCCTTTTTCCTTTGCTAATTCTATTGATTCAAGTATTGCCGTTTGTGTCATTATTTTTGAGACTTCTTCTGCAAATGAAATACCTTCTTTTGAATTGTAAGCAAGTTTCATTTTGTAAAGACTTTCAGAAAGTCCTGTGAAGCCAAGACCTATTGGTCTTATTTTTTTAGTGTTGACTTCAAAATCTTCTGTTGGAAATGCTGCCACGTCAATCACATAATCAAGTCCTCTTACAGCATACCTCACAGTATTTTTAAAATCTTCAAAGTCAAAATCTCCATTTTCTTTAACAAATTTGAGAAGGTTTATTGAACCAAGATTACAACTTGTGTAGTCATGAAGACTCTGTTCTCCACAGGGGTTTGTAGAATTTATTTTTCCAAGAGATGGAACTGTATCATACTCATTTGCCCTATCTATAAACCACACACCTGGGTCTGCAGTTCTCCAAGCTGATAGAGCTATTTGTGAGAACAATTCTTTTGCTTTTATTTTTTTGTATTCTTTATTTTCCCATTTAAGTGAAAAATAGTCATCTTTCTCTACAGCCTTCATAAATTCATCTGTTATTGCAACACTTATATTCATATTTGAAAGTGGTTCAAAAAGTTTCTTTCTGATTTCACTCATTACATAACTCATAACATTTTGATCTGAAATATAATTTGAAGCTGTAGTTGAAATTTCTGACATAACCTGTTCTATGAAACCATCATCAATGTTGATATTGTATTCCTTTTTAAGTCGAGCAATAAAATCTTTTGAAACTATAAAATCTTCAATATCGGGATGATTGACATCCATCATTGCCATAAAAGCTGCACGTCTTACTCCACCACTTTTTACTGTTTCGCCAACTTCATTAAAGAGATTCATAAAACTTACAGGACCACTTGATGTTCCACCCCTTCCCACAGGAGCTCCTTTTGGCCTTAATTTCCCAAAGTTAAGCCCCATTCCAGCACCAGCTTTAAAAGTAATAGCTGTATCCATAGCGGCTTTCATTATACCTTTCATATCATCGGATAAACCACCGACAAAGCAACTCGAAGAAATAGGGAAATCACTTCCAGCATTAAAAAGGGTGGGAGATGAGAACATAAATTTTTGTTCCATCATAAGGTTAAAGAAAATTTTTTTATATTTTTTCTTTAATTCTTCATTTTTTTCAGCAGAGACAACAAAGTCAGAAACCCTTTCAAATAATTCTTCGGGAGTTTTCTCAAGTAAATTACCATTTTTGTCCTTTTTGAAGTAAAATTTCTCAAGAATAAAAATCGCATTTTCTGAAAAAGCCATATAATCCTCCCTTTTTGAAAAGAAGATTATTTTATAATATTTTAATTTTTATGTCATCTTTTTATTGAAAAATTAATTCATTCTGTGTGTGTAAGTTATAAAGAATGTTAATTTAAAATATTTCTTCAACACCTATGTTGAATTTTCTGGCAAGTTCAAGGAGTAATTTTACTTCTTCCTTATTTATCAATTTTTTGTCAATATTTTTTATTTTATCAAAAATTAGGTTTTGGACTTCATATTTTTCAAATTCTATGCCAGAAATATTTGTTATATCAATTATTTTTATTAATTTTTTTATGGCTACTATATTTAAATCTAAAATAGCAGAACTCATATTTGAAATTACAAAATTTCTTATAACAGGAAGAATATCTGTATAGTCAAGTTTTAAATTTGCCTTTTTAGCAACTGTAATAGCTTTTATGAAGATTGAAAAGTCATAATCTTCTGTATCAATATTTTGTAATTCTCTTAAAACAAAATTGTTTAAAAGTTCTCTTACAGCGATTCTATCAAATTCTGGAATAGGAATGTTGAGTTCTCCATAAAGATCAATAACATCAAGGTATGAATTTATTTCATTATTGGGAAATTGTATGAATTTATGAAGTTTTTGCATTTTTTCTTTAAAAATTCTCTTTAAAATTTCTTTTCTTGAACGTGGATTTATATCTTTAAGTGTTAAGTATTCTCCTAAAAATTCTTTGAGTTCGAGCATAATGTCTTTTTTTGAATTTTTTATAATTTTTTCAATATACTTTAAGAAATAGTCATCAATGTATTTTTTTACAAATCCGTAGTATTTATTGTCAATTTTAAGCAATATACAGATAAGTTTCTTTAATTCCTCTGTAAAGGTATTTTTTGTTTCTAATAAATTAAGAGTAACTTCATAATTATTTTTTGAGATTGTCTTTTGATCAATAATTTTGTTCCTGTAAAAATAATAGAGTTCTTCTTTTTTATTACCATTTTTCAAAATATATTCAAAAGCCATTTTTTCTATTGAAAAATATGGTTTTTCAACAAAGTTTTCAAAAATTATCTTGCCGTTGTCATATTCTTCAATATTGCTTTTGGCTTTTGAAAGTATTGATTTAAATTCTTCAGAAATTTTGTCATCAAAGATTCCTTTCATAAGTAAGATGACCTGATGTGCATATTTCAAATCCTGCACAGGTTCAATTCCAGAAATATCGGCAAAGAACCAACCACAGCTTGTATACATAAGCATTTCATAGTATAAAGCTTCAAAATATTTGAGGATTAAAATTTCTGTTTCTTTTGATACAGATTTTTTAAGGTGCTTTTTTAAAAATTCTTTTGTTTTCTTTTCTCTTTCGGCATAATCTGTATTATAGAATACAGTTATATAATCATTTCTTGCTTTCCAGAAATCATTAATGTATTCAGGTAAAAAACTTCTTGCCTTTTCAAACAATTTATCCCTTAAGAAATCAAATGCATCTCTTAAATATACTCGCCATTTTTGATTCCAGCCTTCTTTTCCACCTGTTGAACAACCACAATCCTTTCTCCATCTATCAACTCCATGACTACAACTCCAAGATGTTCCAAGACCATCGTTTCCTTTCTTGAGTTTTACAATATCAACGGGAGGAAATTTTTCAAGGTAATTTGCATAGTTTGTAAAAATGAATTCTTCTTTTTTTCTATTATCATATATTAGCCTTGCAAGACACATATCCCCAAAAGGCTCATGGTGACCATAAATTTCCCCATCAGTTGCATAGTGAACAAGTTTTTTATCTTTGTATTTGAGAATTTCTCCTCTCAAGAAATCTACGTTTCGTAGCAAATGTTCAAAACTTACCTTGCTTGCTAAATCAGGATAGTAAAAAAAGACAGCAAGTTTTCCATTTGATTCTTCAAGGATGTAAGGTTTTGAGTAGTCAATGCTACCATCACTTACATTTACCCATTCATTTTTATCTTTGTAATATACTTCTTCAGCCTGAAAAGGTGAAAGTATGACAAATTTTATTCCATAAGAAATAAGATATTCTGCGACTTTGTCATTTATTGCAGTTTCACTTAGCCATATTCCTTCCGATTTTCTTCCGAAATCCATTTCAAATGATTTAAGACCCCATTCTATTTGAGTGATTATATCTTTGTCGCAGGCTAATGGAAGTATGATGTGGTTATAAACCTGAGCTATAGCATTTCCATGCCCATTGTTTTGTTTTCTACTCTTTACATCAGCTTCAATTATTCTTTTATATGTTTGAGGATCATATTTTTTAATCCACTGAAGTAGTGTTGGACCAAAATTGAAACTGATAGACTCATAGTTGTTTATTATATCAATTATTCTTCCAGCTCCATCAAGAACTCTTGAGGCTGCATTAGCGGCATAGCATTCTCTATTTATTCTTTCATTCCAGTTGTCAAATGGATAAGCTGATGGCTGATTTTCTATTTCAAGAGTTGCAGGTTCTTCTCTCGGTGGTTGATAAAAATGACCATGAATGATTAAATGAAGTTTTTCCATAATCAATTCTCCTTGACATATTGTTCAAAGTCTATGTTCTTAAATCTGCTGAAATGATTCTTTGAGTGAGAAATCACTACAATACTCCTTTCTTTAGAAATATGAGAAAATAATTCTAACATTCTTTCTTGATTTTTTCTACTCAAATAGGTATCAGGCTCATCAAGTAGAGAATAATCTACCTTTGCAACAAGAGATCTTGCTATTCTTACAAGCTGTCTTTCTCCTCCACTCAAAGAATTATATTCTAATTCAAGATAGCTTTTTAAATCAAGAAAGTCAACTATTGTTTCAAATATATTTTCTTTTACTGAATATAATCCTGTGTTTATAAAATCTTTCACTTTCAAGGAAAAGGCAGTTAATTCTTCTTGTGGTAGGTATGAAATTTTTGAGGCAATTTCTTTTCTTGAAAGTTTTTTGTTTTCATTTCCGTCTATTAATATTTTTCCTTCATAATCTTTAAATATGTTCAATATTGAACGAATGAAAGTGGTTTTTCCACAGCCGTTTTCTCCAATTATAAGATAAAGACCTTTTTTGTCAAATTTTAATTCTGGAATAAATAAAGATTTTTTGATAAAATTAACTTTAAAGTTATAAATTTCTATCATAAAAATTCCTGTTGACTTAAGAATCGGGAACTTATTATATCGGTTAAAAAATTATGTGTCAAGTAGAGTGATAGAAATAACCCCATAGACTTAAAGTTTGAAAAAAATAGCCTTTCATATTAAAATATATATAAAAAGCAAATGAGGAACTTATGGTTAAAACAAGATTCGCACCTTCTCCTACTGGAAAATTGCATGTTGGTAATGTAAGAACTGCATTGTTTGCATATTTATATGCAAGACATACAGGTGGTAAGTTTGTCTTAAGAATAGAAGATACAGATCTGGACAGATCACATAGCGATTATATTGATAAACTTATAGAAGATATGAGATGGCTTTCTCTTGATTGGGATGAGGGCCCTATAGTTGGTGGTCCAGAAAAAAGCTATCTTCAAAGTGAGAGGCTTGATATATATAGAGAATATGCTGAGAAACTCATAGAAGAAGGTAGAGCCTACCATTGCTATTGTACTCCAGAAGAGATAGAGGCTGGCAAAAAAGAAATGGAGGCTTTAGGTAAAGGGCCTATTTATAATGGAAAGTGCAGGAATTTAACAGCTTCACAAAAGAGACAATATGAGGCTGAAGGAAGAAAGCCAGTTGTAAGATTTATTGCTTATGAAGAAGATTTCAGTTTTAAAGATATAGTTAAAGGTGAAGTAAATTTTCCGAGTGGAATGGTTGGTGATTTTGTAATTCTCCGAGCAAATGGGATGCCTGTTTATAACTACAGTGTTGTTGTTGATGATGCTTTAATGGGTATAACACATGTTATCAGGGCAGATGAACATCTATCGAATACTGTAAGACAACTTATGATATATAAGGCTTTGAAGTTTAAAGTTCCAGAGTTTGCACATCTTGCTTTAGTTTTAGGTCCTGATAGACAAAAGCTTTCAAAGAGACATGGAGCAACAAGTATTGATGAGTTCAGAAAAGCTGGATATTTACCAGAAGCTCTCATTAATTATCTTTCTCTTTTGGGTTGGTCAAGTCCAGATGGCAGGGAGATTTTATCTAAAGAAGAGTTGATAGAATTATTTGATCTTGATAGAATTTCTCCAAGTCCAGCTATTTTTGATATTGACAAATTAAATTGGGTTTCAAAGCATTATATCATAAATAGTGATAGTGAAAGGATATATAAACTTGCATTGCCTTATATTAAAGAAACTGGGCTTGTAAGTGAGCCAATTGATGAGAAAAAGGAGAAATTTCTTAAAGCTGTTGTTGAAATTGCAAAAGGATATT
>FMJZ01020875.1_pt1 | contig 10566 bp, 11 predicted proteins | sample 1987881 | NCBI WGS metagenome assembly FMJZ01 (sample SAMEA4378227, study PRJEB15110) | soil metagenome | biome: soil; feature: Field; material: Soil | place: India | collected 2015-03-11 | depth 0 m | reverse complement strand
GGGGGTAGGTCATCATGGCGGTGATCAATAACGTGATTCGCTTGCTCAAGTCGCGCAACATCCCTTTTGAGGCGTTCGAGTTGCCCCCTCAAAAACTGGGTGCTATGGAGACGGCGCGCCGGTTGGGAGTGCCGCCCCAGCGGGTGTTTAAGACCATTGTGGTGGTACGTGAACGGGGCGGCAAACCGATTTTGGCTGTTATTCCGGGCACGCGTGTTGTGGATCTCAAAGCATTGGCAGCTTTTCTGGGGGAGAAGAAACTTCGTTTGCCTACCCAGCGTGAAGCCGAACAACTGACCGGGTTGCAGGCTGGCGGAATCTCGGCACTGGCGCTGTTACAACGCGGGTTTCAGGTCGTTGTGGATGAGAGCGCTTTGGACGAAGAGATGTTCCACGTTTCAGGTGGGCAACGCGGTCTCAATCTGCGTTTGCCAGTGCGGGCTTTCTTAGATTTAACCCGTGCCCGCACAGCTCAGATCAGCCGACCGCTGGCTGAGGATGAATCCGAAGAGTCCGAGGTAGATGACCTCTAGCCTTTGATAACGGCCACGGGGCGCAAGCGGGCGACCTTGCGAGCAATCCCCACACCGGCGACGGTTTCTACGACCTCATCCACATCTTTATACGCCTGCGGCGCTTCCTCGGCTAATCCCGACATGGAGCCGGCGCGTACGTGGATGCCGCGCTTCTCAAGCTCGTCGCGCAGGCGTTCACCCCGAATCTCTTTTTTGGCTTTGTGGCGGCTGAGGACGCGCCCTGCGCCGTGGCAGGTGGAACCCCACGAACGTTGCATGCTGGTCTCGGTGCCAATCAGCACCCACGAAGCTGTGCCCATGCTTCCTGGCACTAAGACCGGTTGACCAAGGTGGCGGTATTCCGCGGGTAGTTCGGGAAAACCGGGGCCAAAGGCTCGTGTGGCGCCTTTACGATGCACGCAGACTTTGAGCGGTTTGCCATTGACCGTGTGAGTCTCAATTTTCCCCATGTTATGGGCGATGTCGTAAACCTGGTGCAAGTGCCAGTTGCGCACTTTGCCGGCGAAGACTTCTTCGAAAGCACGGCGAGCGGCATGGGCGAGTAGTTGACGATTACAGAAAGCATAATTCGCGGCGGCGCGCATGGCGGCCAGATAGTCACGCCCCTCGGGAGAGTCAATGGGGGCACAGACCAGTTCTCGGTCGGGCAGACGAATACCATATTTTTTGACCGCGCTCTGCAAATCCTGAACATAATCCGTGCAGATTTGATGACCGAATCCGCGCGATCCACAGTGAATCAGAAGGGCGAGGTTGCCTTCCTGTAGCCCCATGGCTTGAGCCGCCTCTGGATCAAAGATTTGTTCGATAATGTCTACCTCAAGGAAGTGGTTGCCAGCCCCAAGGGTGCCTAACTGCGCGCGACCGCGTTCTTTGGCTTTGTGGCTTACCTTGTTAGGATCTGCCCCTTCGAGACAGCCTCCCTCTTCGGTGCGGCGCAAATCTTCTTCGCTCGCCAGACCGCGCTTAAGGGCCCAGCGCGCACCCAGGCGGCAAACCTGATCTAATTCCTCGTGACTAAGGCGGTATTCACCTTCGGTGCCTACCCCGCTTGGGCAGTAGTGATTCAAGGCTGAGGCTAGGTCATCCAAGTAGGGCTCTGCCTGCTCATAGGGGATGTGTGAGGCGAGTAAACGCACGCCACAATTGATGTCGTAACCGATTGCACCGGGTGAAACCACCCCATCTGAAACGCGCGTTGCCGCCACACCGCCGATGGGAAAGCCATATCCTTGGTGCATATCTGGCATCACAACGACCGGGTCTACAACACCAGGCAAGGTGGCGGCATTAATGGCCTGCTCGAGAGAGAGATCTTCGAGTGAGGCTTCGAGCAGACGGCGGGTGACAAAAAGGCGCACCGAGGCGCGCATATCCGCGCGGTAGGTCGCGGGAATTTCCCACTCGTAATCGTTAATTTTGCGAATGTCTTGCAAGCGAATCATAGCCGCACCTCCATAGTCATCCAACAAGCCCGGGTTACACGATAAAAGAAGCGGCGAGCAGTGGCTTTCTATCAGCCTCGGCGGTAGCCTGGGTGATAATGACGACGGTAATGGTGATCAAACATCAAACGTAAGGGTCGTTTCAAGCCCTTGAGGGGTGGAACGAATGGCCAAGTTGTGAAAGGTGACCGCTTTGATGGCCTTGTTGAGGTGGCGAATTGGCCTGCCTAAGGCCTTAACCTCCAAATGATGATCATGAATAATACACTGCAGTGTATCAAACGCCAGATGCTCGGTTTCTTGCAAGTAGAGTAATTCATTCAAGAAGGCCACCAATAGGCTTTCAGCATCCTCGCCGCTAAGGTTAATCCGACGTTCCAACTGAGGCGTTGGTGCAGTTTCCACACCTTCCAGGGTGTACATTCCGCGCGCAGCCTGGGCAAACAAGGTGGGCAAATCCGCTGCCCACACCCGTAACGCCCAGTCTGCGGTATGACGAATTTCTTCAAATCCTGAAGTGAGCATTGTGCTCATGGAAGGTTGGCGTAACCGAGGGTCACCTTTCGGTTCTATTTGTGCCTTATAATATTATAATGTATGGGTTTTCACCTCGAGCATTTGGAACGCCGCTTGCGCGCGCTGGTTGAGGACTACCTAGGACGCGTACCGTGGCATGACCATACTGAAGATTGGTCACGCCGCCTCTTTGAGGCTCTGCAAACCGCTTTGCTCAATCAACCCACCGGACGCCCGTTGCCGAATCTCTGCGTCATTGAGGTTTCTCCCGCCCTTTATGCGACATGGCATCACAAGGAGGATTGGCAAGCCCCTTTAGTTCGTGCTCTGGAGGAGGTGGCGGGAGAAGCGGGATTTTCGTTTGTGGGAACGCCTCAAGTGATGTTGCATCCCAATACCGGGCTGAGGGGGGACGACATTCGTATTCATTGGGAGTGGGGAGATGAAGCATTAGGCGAAACGGCAGTCATTACGTTGAATAAAGAGGTGAAGACACCCATGCCGCGCGAACGGCGTGCGTTTCTTATTGTGCGGGGGCAGGAGGTATTCCCGCTAGAGCAAAGTGTGATCAGCATCGGTCGTCATAGCGACAATCACTTGGTGATTACCGATTTGCGCGTTTCTCGTCATCATGCTCAGATTCGGCGCGTTGGTGATCGCTACGTGCTTTTTGACCTTAATTCGACCGGCGGCACCTATGTCAATGGCGAGCGTATTCTCCAGCGTGAACTGCAGGCGGGGGATGTGATCTCTTTGGCTGGTGTTCCTCTGATTTATGGCGAGGAGAGCCAGCCTGATGGAACGGCTGAAACCCAACCGATGGAATAATGTATGATCACCGGTATTTTTGTGCTCATTTTGCGCCTTCTGTTGGTGGTTGCGCTCTATGCTTTTCTGGGTTGGGCACTGCTGACGCTGTGGCGCGAATTGAATTTTCATTTGCAATATGCCGCCCGCGAGATGCCCCCTGCGATTGCCCTCGAGGTTATCTCTGAGAAAGAGGCGGAGAATCAGGTTTATCGGTTCGTGGAGCGAGAGATTCTGGTAGGAAGACATCCCTCTTGTCAGGTCGTTCTCAATGATGAAACAGTGTCAACCCGCCACGTGCGTCTGCGTTATCGAGATCATCAGTGGTGGGTCGAGGATCTGCATTCGACCAATGGCACATTTCTGAATGACGAACGGGTGCAGATGCCAACGGTGGTTGTATCCGGGGATACCCTGCGCTGCGGTCAAGCCCTGCTGCGCATTCAAATCCATTCTCAGGAGGAGGTATGAACGAAAAACCCATTCTCGGTGTCATTGGTGGTTCAGGGTTGTATCGGTTCAGCGCTTTGGAGCATGTGGAGACCATTGAAGTCGAAACGCCATTTGGTTCGCCCAGTTCTCCCATCGTGCTGGGTACTTTGGAGGGAAAGCGGATCGCCTTTCTGGCGCGGCATGGGCTGGGGCATTTCATCCTTCCCAGCGAGGTGAACTATCGCGCAAACATTTATGCTCTCAAACAACTGGGAGTAGAGTATGTCATCGGTGTGAGTGCCTGCGGTTCACTGAGGGATGATTACCGCCCGGGACACTTCGTGGTGCCGGATCAATTGTTTGACTTTACGCGTGCCCGGCAGCGGTCGTTTTTCGGCGAGGGATTGGTGGCTCACATTGGTGTGGCTGACCCCTTCTGTCCTAATCTCTCGGGATTGCTGTATCGAGCGGCAACCAGCAGCGGGGCTACGGTTCATCGTGGAGGGACATTTATCACCATTGAAGGCCCGCGCTTCTCCACGCGCGCCGAATCCAACCTATATCGCGCTTGGGGAATGTCCATTATCGGCATGACCACCTGCCCCGAGGCATTCCTGGCGCGTGAAGCCGAGTTGTGCTATGCGGTTTTGGCCCATGTCACCGATTATGACGTCTGGCACACCAGCGAAGAGCCGGTCAGCGTGGAGATGGTCATTCGCACGCTCAGCGAGAACGTGCAAGCCGCTCAGGAAGTTATTCGCAACCTGGTGGGTCTACTGGATGGCGTGCGCACGTGCGAATGCCCGCAGGCTCTTTCCAAAGCCTTGATCACGGCTCCGGAAAAAATTCCGCCTGAAACGCGGCGCAAACTGAGTTTGTTGGTGGATAAATACCTCCCAGCGTGAACGTTTTCCTCAAACATTCGCCTTTTCCTAATATGGTTAAGGAAAGCCGCCTTCTCAACTGGGCGGCGGCTTTCCTCTTTCTTTATGCGTTAGTTCTTACCCTGGCGCCGGCGGTACGGGTGCACACATTGCAGACGGCGCTTAACTGGCGCCATTGGATTGGGGTGGCCGTATGGGCAGTAGGCGTTTGGTGGGTACACCGAACACTTCAGAGGTATTTAGGCGACCATGATCCTTACTTATTCCCGTTAGGGGCGTTGTTGAGTGGTTGGGGGCTACTTACTATCTGGCGCCTGGATACAAGCCTGGGGTGGCGGCAAACGCTTTGGCTGGGTTTGGGATGGCTGCTCTTGGGGCTAGGGGTGCGCTGGCCCAATTTGTTGCTCTGGTTACGACGCTTTAAATACGTATGGTTGGCGCTGGGGTTGCTTTTGGTTGCCTTGACCTTGGTATTTGGCACGTACCCGGCGGGCGAAGGGCCGGGCTTGTGGTTGGGCTGTTGTGGATTCTATGTTCAGCCGGCAGAACCATTGAAAATCCTCTTACTGATCTATTTGGCGGCCTACCTGGCCGAACGACTGCCCTTCTCGTTTGATTTAACTTCCTTGGTAGCGCCAACCCTGGTCGTAGTAGGGGTTGCCGTAGCCCTTCTAGTGATCCAGCGCGATTTAGGTACCGCTTCATTGCTCCTCATTCTCTATACGTTAGTGCTCTATTTAGCGACGGGAAAACGTCGAATTTTGCTCTTTACCTTGGCCGGTTTGATCCTTGCGGCCTGGATCGGTGGGGCTGTGTTCGGTTTGATTCACCGCCGTCTGTTGGCTTGGTGGGATCCCTGGTCGCAAGCGGGAGGTGTGGGGTATCAGATCATTCAATCTTTGATCGCGGTGGCGGAGGGCGGCCTTTTGGGGACGGGGCCAGGCTTGGGGAGCCCGGGTTTCGTGCCGGTGGCGCATTCGGATTTCATTGCGGTGGCCATAACGGAAGAGACCGGCCTGTTGGGGTTGGTAGGTTTATTGGGAATCGTTGGCTTATTGGTGATCCGAAGCCTCATTGTGGCCGTCCGTGCGCCTAATCTCTATCGGCGCTTACTGGCGGCTGGATTGGGGGTTTACCTAGGGGGGCAATCGGCGTTGATTATCGGGGGTAACCTGCGCTTGTTCCCCTTGACCGGGGTCACACTACCTTTCGTCTCTTATGGGGGCTCATCCCTGATTGTCTCTTTTGTCGCGCTGTTGTTTTTACTTCAAATTAGTGCTACCGAGGAAACCATGGCCACGCCCGTGACCACTGTGCAACCTTTTCGGGTGGTAGGGGGTGGTTTTCTAGCCCTTTTGGCTCTGCTCGCGGTGCTGGGAGGATGGTGGGGTGTGGTTCGAGGTGAGGCGTTGCGCATCCGTGCCGACAACTTGCGGTGGGTGGTCGCTGAACGATTTGTGCCGCGGGGGCGGATTTTAGATCGTCAGGAAAACGTGCTGGTTCAAAACGAAGGGCAGGCGGGGAACTATCGGCGGGTGGTGCTTTACCCTCCCCTGGCGTCAACATTGGGGTTTATTCATCCTCAATTGGGTAAAGCCGGCTTAGAAGCCGGTCTGGATGGCTACTTGCGAGGGTGGTTGGGACAGCCGGCTTGGAATATCTTGCTGGCGCGTCTGCTCTATGCCCAGCCTCCACAGGGGTTGGATGTACGTTTGACCCTCAGTTTGGAACTTCAGCGCGCTGCGGATGCCGCAATGACGGGAAGACAAGGCGCCCTGGTGGTGTTGAATGCTCAGAGCGGTGAAATCCTAGCCCTGGTTTCACAACCGTCTTATGATCCTAACCATCTGGATGAAGATTGGGAGCAGTGGAAGGCGGATCCTCGCGCCCCGTTATTGAATCGGGTTACCCAGGGGCAATATCCACCGGGCACAGCGCTGACGCCTTTCTTATGGGGGGTTCAAAAACTCTCCCCAGAACAAGGTGATACCTCGCCTCAAAGTCTAGCCCTGCAAACGGCGCAAGGGCGGTTCCCCTGTGCGCGAATGCCCGCACTCCCGCTCAATTGGGCGAGCGCGGCGCAGGCAGGGTGTCCATGGGTGACTCTGGCCCTGGCACAAGGATTGGGTAGTGAACAACTTTCGGCGCTCTGGTCGGCATTGGGTTTTGGAACACCTATTCAACTTCCTTTACCTATGGCCCAAGCCAGTTTTCCACCTGCAGATGCCAGTTTGGAAAGCCTTATCACCGGTGAGGCTGCCTGGTATCTCTCTCCATTACAAATGGCACAGGCGGTTGCGGTTCTTCAGCAGGGGGTGCGCCCGGATATTCACCTGGTTGGTGCGGTTAAATCACCTCAGCAGGGGTGGATTGTGCTACCGGTTGGTGCTGGGACAGAGGTTGCCCTTCTGGGGCGGGATATACAGCAACTGGAAGCCTGGGCGGATGGTGATTTGCCGGTGTGGATGGCCTTTGGCCGCGGTCAGAGCGGTGAAAAGACGGTGATGTGGGTGCTGGCCGGCACGGTGCCCAATTGGCAGGGATCTCCGTTAGTGGCGGTACTGGCGCTGGAAGAAGGGACGGCAGAAGAGGGGGAGCAAATCATGCGGGATGTGCTCGCTGCGGCACTGCGCTGATCGCGACGTTCAGGCATTGTGGTTCGCACCTCGGCGAGGAAAAGGCGGTAAATGGTGAATGGTTGCCTGTATCTGCTCCGGGGTTTGAATGTAGATTACACCAAAAGAGGGCAAATAATCCGGTTTGACCCCGGTACCGGCGGAACCGGGATTAAGGAATAAACGACCTTGGTACCACTCGGCTACCGGGCGGTGAGTGTGCCCAAAGACAATAACTTGGGCCGTGGGCGCCAATGTGAGCAAACGCTGGCGGTAGCGTTCTAGTTGATAGCCGTTGAAAAGATATTGCCACTTGTCTAATACGTAAGTGCGCCATGAACCGTGACCATGCATAAGTGCGACGGTGACACCACCCAGGGTGAACTCGCGTTGCCAAGGCAAGGTGTTCTGGAAAGCCCAATCGCGGTTACCACGCACGGCTACCACCGGTGCCACCGTAGCAAGGGTCTTTAACACCTCAGGGATACAAATATCACCGGCGTGCAGGATTAGATCGGGTTGATAATCGCTCAGAGCCGGGAGCAGGTGGGGATGCAAATGCTCAAAGCGGTCGGGGACGTGCGTATCGGCGACGACGGCAATTGCAAGCGGAAGGCGCGTGGCAAGTTCCGTGGATGGAGACCAGGGCGCAGTTGGTTGAAGGGGTTGACCTTCCATAAAAAGGCTTATGAGCGATAGGGGAGATGGTGATTCAATAGGGCTTGAAGCGCCTCACGCACGGCAGCCGGATGGGTGAAGTGAACGGCGTGCAAACCCACCTGCCTAGCTCCCTCAATGTTGGGGAGTAGGTCATCCACAAAAACGGCCTCGTGGGGGGCTACCTGGAGTTGCTGGAGGATATGATGGAAAATCGCCGCCTCGGGTTTACGCATCCCTACCTCAGCAGAGAAGATCACCACATCGAACGCATCCAGGAAGCCGTAGCGCGCTTCCACAATTTGACGGGTGCCGGTCCAGGCATTGCTCAACAAGCCCGTCTTAACATGTGGACGTAGGCTCTTGATGAAGGCAACTAGGTCGGCATCGAGACGGTCACCAGCCCAAAATTGGGTTTGTAGGTCCTGGATTGCAGAAGGTGGTAATCCCAATTGGGCGCAGACCCAGGCCCAGTGTTCCTGTTCGGAAATCTCGCCGCGTTCGGCCCGGATGGAACTTTCACTGCTGAAAACCAAGTGTTCTAGCGCGGATACACTTAATCCATACTGTGCCGCCAATTTGGCGCGGGGTGTGGGGTCTTCGGTGCGTAGAAGCACCCCTCCCATATCGAAGATCACGGCTTTGATCATGTTGAATTACCCTCGTTAGAATGTGCGCCCAAAGTATAACACGACTAAAACATTAGGTGGCAGCCGAGTCCTCACGGCTGCCACCCAGGGCAATGGTGGTATTGGCATTGGACTAACCATTACGGTGCAGTTTACCGGTGCGCTTGGCGTAATGTTCTGCCTGCTGGAAGATCCACAACCCCAATGGGATAAGGAACAACCCCATTAGAAGCGCGGGCCAGATTTGCGGCCACAACATCGGCACAGATGCACCTTCTAGGATGGCCATGCGCGCTCCGCGCAGGACATACGTGGCCGGGCTGTAAACGGCTAAGGTGCGCAGGATGCCAGGCAGTACATCCACCGGGTAATACACTCCGGAGATGAGCAGCATCAGGGCAATAAACACGTGGGTCATCTGCGAACCACGCTCCGGGAAGAGCAGGGGCAGCACCGAGGCCATCACTCCAATACCGACAAAGGATACACTTCCGGCCAGAAGCATCACCGTGGCGCTGAATAAGTTGGCATGACTTAGGTCAATATCAAAGACCAGTGAGATGACGATCAGGATGACGCCGGTGAAGATCAGACTGTAAACGAGCGAGAACGCTGTTTGCCCGGCCATGTGGGTTAGGCGTCGAATCGGAGCCATCAGCGTGTATTCGATGGTGCCCTCCCAGCGTTCGATACTGATCAAATCAGTGATCCAGTAAAAGATGGTTGAAAGGAAGCGCCATACCAACGTGCCGACCAACAGATACAATACCAGGTATTGGGTATTGACCGCGGCGGCGCCACCAATTTGCTCCATACCCAGCCCGATGAAGGAAACCGCCATGCTATCGGTAATGGAGTAAACCAACCAGACCAGTTCCCAAGACCAGTAGCGTTTGATCAGGTTAAAGTTGCGCTCCACAAAAGCAAAGGATGCGCGCATTTGGTAACTTAAAGTTGTCATCGGGTCATACCTCCTCATCCTCTTCAGGGTTGCGCAGTTGTTTGCCGGTCAGTTCCAGAAAGACCTCTTCCAGAGTGGGTGACTGCTCCGATGAACCGCGCACACGATTTTTGAGCCCCTCAGGGGTATCCAGGGCAACAACGCGTCCGCTGTCCATAATCGCAATACGGTCGCACAGCGTCTCGGCTTCGTTCATGTCATGCGTCGTAAGCAGGATGGTGGTGCCGTGCACTTCGCGCAGTTCGCGCACCACGGCCTGCACTTCGCGCTTCGAACGGGGATCAAGACCCGTAGTAGGCTCATCCAGCAGAAGCAAGCGCGGGCGTGAGAGCAAAGCACGGGCAATAGCGACTTTCTGCTGCATACCGCGGGACATCTCTTCCATGGGATGGTAAATGTCACGCTCTTTCAAACCTAGGCGGAGTAGGATCTCAACCACCTGCTTGCGCGTCTCACGCGCCGAAAGGCCGTACAGACGCGCGCCGTACATCAGGTTCTCCATCGGGGAGAGTTTCTTGAAGAACGAAGCCTCGACACTCACGCGATTGATCAGGCGCTGCACCTGCAAGGGCTGGCGCACCACATCGTAACCGAAAACACTGATCTTGCCCTTATCCGGTAGCAAGAGGGTCGCGATCAGGCGAATCAGGGTGGACTTGCCACCACCATTCGGCCCGAGAATGCCGAAGATTTCCCCTTCTTCGACGGTAAAGGACACATGATCCACGGCCACAATGATCTGGATCGGGCTATGGGGTGTTGGAGCGGCGTGCTTTCCATTGCCGTTAGAAGAACGGGGAGTAAACAGCGCCTTCCAAAAGGGGCCCTCACTCTTCCCAAATTGTTTGTACACATCATTAACCACGACGGCGTGCGACATAGATGAACCTCCTAGTTACATCAGACTAGCAGCGTAAGCAGATCAGAGCGGATCAAGCGCAACTGCTTCCAGTTTGGGTCGGGGATAAACCACTCGACCTGGGTATGCTCGCTCCGGAAGGCATTCCAATCCTCGCGCAAGACGGGGTTGCGGTGAAGGGCGGAGGGATTGGCTACCAGGATGCGATGGATGAAACCACGCGCT
>FMJZ01022066.1_pt1 | contig 10568 bp, 10 predicted proteins | sample 1987881 | NCBI WGS metagenome assembly FMJZ01 (sample SAMEA4378227, study PRJEB15110) | soil metagenome | biome: soil; feature: Field; material: Soil | place: India | collected 2015-03-11 | depth 0 m | reverse complement strand
AAAAAAAGTACCGGTTCAATGTTTCTGTCAATTAAGTCTTCATATTCTTTTTCTATTTTGTCGATAGTTGATGCAATTTTTGCAACGTACTGGCAAAGTTCTAGAGATAAGCCAGTTTCATGAGCTATCGCCTTTGGTTCTAACTCAAAGAGGTCATACAGTGACAGATGAAGGCTTGAGAGCGTTGCATGAATTTTCCGTAAGGAAGCAATGCCTGCACCTTTAATGCGTGATAATGCAATCCATAGTTTTGTGTCGTTCATAGTATGTAATTGTATACAAAAATATATTCAAGGCGATTGTGATTGTAGAATATATTTAATCAACAACATTTTACCGTTAGAATTACTGAATTTACTAATGTGTTTCTAAACAGATTAGAATTTATAAAAAAGTTTTTGTGTCAACTGATAATTATCTTGCAATTTTTATGTTACGTAATAAAAACTTAAAAAAAGTTTGTAGATGCTGATGAATGAATAGTATGAAAAAAAAGTTTTATTACCATGTGTTGTAGGAGGGTGTTTTTTTATTCGCTTGCATTTGCAAAAGATAAACCTGAGATGTTTGTCCAATTAGGGTACTCTCATTGGGTTACTTCAGTAGCCTTTAGCCCCAATGGGAAATATGTGGTTTTGAGCAGTAAAGATAACACTATGAGTTATGGGATGTACAAAATGGTAGTGTGATGATAACGTTTGCTTGTTGGGTAATAGCATGTATTACGATATACTACAATGAGGTGATAGTAGGCAAATACGACTTATTTTTATCAACTTTATTGTACTATTGTCTTTAACAGTTAATGGGTATTCTCAGGAGTATATTGCTACGGGAATTATGCCCTTTACTGCTGCTAACAGGAATCAGTCTGAAGTGGTTGTTTCTCAATTAACAAAGTCTCTGCAGCAGTATCCGTTCATTAGATTAGTAGAGCGTTCACAGATGCAAAACCTTATGAATGGGATCCAGCTTTCTATGACAGGGCTTGTGAACGAACAGTCTGCGTTGCAGCAGGGAAAAATTTTAGAAGCGGTGTTAGCAGGTGATATGGCAATGAAGGAAAAAATGAAACAAAGAATAGCTCAATGGGCTCATTCACTAGAAGGATTTATTGTTGTTTTTGGTATAACATGGATCCTGCTTCTTGTATCTGGGTTTGTGAGTGGCGGCACCCTTTTTTCTTTTTTCTTTTGTTTGGGATTGTTTTTATTGGCATAGGCATTACCAGAGCAATCTTTTATTATAGAGATGCTTACAGTAAGAACCGTTATTCATTAAATGATATTGTCGACAGCTCTCAAGAGCAGGATTCTTTCAGATTTGATACCAGCAATTATAACGGTAGCACGAGTAGTATGTATACGATAGTTCCTGTTAATTGGCTTGAAACTAAATTTGATGTGTATCATGACAACATGCTTATTGGTAAAATTACTAATGAAGTCCCGTGGTTTAAAACCAAAAGTTTGATTCAGATTAATGATACAACATACATCGCACTGCGTGAAAGTCTATGTGGAAAATGGTTTTTAACATCTTCCAGTGATAAGGCTGTAATTGCAAGTGCAACCAAACCAGGTTTTTTTATAGATAAATTTATAATTCAATACAATACACAACAATTAGTGCTTCATTCGCCCCAATTGAGTGTTAAAAACTATTTTGTAATTAACAGAAATAATTCTGAAATAGGAAGAATAAAAAGAACATCGTTGCTATCAACTAAATGGTCATGTGAAATGAAAGAAGAGCTACCTTTTGAAATAGTTTTATTTATCCTGTATCTATCACGAATTGTTGTCCGTAACAGAAGTGCTTATATGGGTAATAATAATTATGGAATCAATCCACAGTAACTATCGCACAGCACATTATGGTATTGACATTATCCGGCAGTATCATAGTATTCTACTTTAATCATGATATTACATAGAGGTTACTATGACACAAAAAATTACTGTAGAAAAGAAAGGACATTTATTGTTAATTGGGCTAAACCGTCCCGAAAAGCGCAATGCGTTTGATGTTGATATGTACTGGGATCTTGCAAAAGCCTATGGCACACTGGATGCTGATGGTGACCTGCGTTGTGGTGTACTGTTTGCGCATGGGGATCATTTCACTGGTGGGCTTGATCTGGTTCAGTGGGTAGAACCCTTTTCTAAAGGTGTGTATCCCACACTGCCTCAAGATAGTAAGGATCCGTTTGGCATTGATGAAGATAATCGTGTATCCAAGCCTATTGTGGCAGCGGTGCAGGGTATTTGCTTCACAGTAGGCTGGGAGCTAATGCTTGCCACCGATGTGCGTGTGGCAGCTACCAATCTTCGACTTGCACAGATTGAGGTAAAAAGAGGCATTTATCCTGTGGGTGGTGCAACCGTACGGCTTTTTGAGGAGATTGGCTGGGGCAATGCCATGCGGTATTTGCTTACCGGTGACGAAATGAATGCACAGGAAGCCTATCGTTTGGGGTTAGTACAGGAGTTAGTGGAGCCGGGGAAACAGTTAGAGCGCGCAATTGAAATTGCTGAGGTTATAGCAAAACAGGCACCGCTTGGGGTCAGAGCCATATTACGCTCAGCGCGCCTTTCCAGAGTAGAGGGTGCAAAAGTTGCACTATCACAATTACTTCCTGACCTTTTGCCAATCATGAAAAGCGAGGATGCGCAGGAAGGCGTCAAAGCCTTTATTGAACGCCGTGAAGCAAATTTCAAGGGCAGGTAAATCTTTAAAATCTTATTAGATAATGGGGTAGTCAGGTGGCGCTGGTTGCCCCATTAATGCTTTTACTATATAATATGCTATTGTAATTGTATAGCCTAACTTCAAGCCAGTGCTTATTAAAAATCCAGCAAAGGTAAGTGATGCAGCTTTCAGTGCAGCCCAAGCATTATTATGCGCCATTAGTTCACCTATAAATGCGCCAATAAATGGGCCAATGATTATACCAATGAAAGGCAATAGAATACTACCCACTATCAATCCAATCATTGAACCTGCTACACCTTTCTTTGATCCGCCAAACCGGTTAACAATCCATGAAGGTAAAATGTAATCAAGCACAGTAAGTATAGCGGCGATAGCTCCAGATATAAACAAAAAAGTTAAACTAAAAGAAGCAAACCCGCTTAAATTAATGAGAATTAGCCCAAAGAAGCTTAAAGGGGGCCCTGGCAGTATAGGGAAAACTGAACCTAAAATGCCACCTATAGAAAAAAGTAATGCAGTAATTAACAGGACAATTTCCATTACATTATACCAATAAGTGAGATTGTATTCACAGGGATGCTGCAGTAGTGCATCCCTGTGAATTTATTTATTTACCACTCGTCGCTTTGCTTATCTATATATTTTTCACGTACAATAGCGGTAATATCATCAATATAGAAATAATTCCAGGCAGGGAGGCGTTCAAGTGTGCTAGGGTTATACAGTATCTTAACAATTTCAATATTTCTCTTCTGTGCTAAATATTTGTCTTCCTGTGCTATCTCATCAGTGATTGGGACTGACAATTTTCGCCAGCCCAGAAAATTTAATTTTCCTAATACAAGACGTTTTATGTTGCCATTTGCATCCTTAATTAAAATTGATAGCTCACCGGAAAAATTTTTACCATATACCCACATGTTTATGTATTTACAATATTTATCAATAGTCAGAGGTTTTGCCGGAATTATTGTCAATACGGTACCACTTTTAGCAAAAACCTTGACACCTAAATACCGCTTGGAGTTTTGTAATGGTGCAGGGTAATCTGTGCGCATTGCAACTCCTGCCTTTTCATCTTTAACGACGCGCAAACTAATATTTTTATCAGTATATTCTGTAGTTTCAAAGTCTTCTAATATAATTTCTTTATATACCTGGTCGCTGAGCTGTTTTTCCTGTTCCAGAACTTTTTGAGCTTCCTTTGCTTTTTCATCCTGTGCATAGAGAATGCCAATTGAACAGCATAACACTAGCGCCATACAACTGTATATGATTTTCTTCATACTTCGATTGACCTCCTTGATTAATTTTGCTTGTTGTACCTCATTATATAGATGTAGCAATGTAATGTCAACAGAAAATATTTTGCTGTTTGATAAATTACAATTTAATCAATCCTGATTTCAGCATATACACCAAAATGGTCTGATAAATGTATGTCATCATAAAGAGTATCACAGCACACCCGTGAATCAATTATAGTATCAGGTGCAATCGCTTTATTCACAATAATGTAATCTATTCGCTTTGGCTCTAGCTTATGAATTTTATTAAGATGTGAATAGAGTGAATCAAATTTTTTATTTGTATCAATTGCATAATATTTTTGTATGTTAGTGTTTTTTAATGGATTCCAGGTGTAGGGATTACGATTTTTTGAGCTTAGATAGGTATCGTAAAAGCCCTGATTTAAGAAATACTGCATTTCAGGTGAATCGGGAGTAGCATTGAAATCCCCCATCACAATCAAAGGTACATTCTCAGGAACTATCGCTTTACAATATTTTGCCATGAGTCTGGCCTCATCCATACGCCACCTGTAATCTTCTTCAAGCTTTTTTAAAGCTTCCTTGTATTCTTCATAAGTATAACCATATTTTTCCATTAATTGTTTTAGCAATTCTCTGCTTTTTGGTGTGTCAAATGGCGATGCGTGCCAGTGAGTAACAGCAACATATACGGGTTTAGCATTTACTATGACTTTGCCAATTAGCACCTGAGTGGCATCCTGTGTATGGAATGAAAAAAAAGTTAGTTATAATTCCTCCACCTGATAGTTGCATGTGTCCAGCCTTTTGCAGATGCAATTCCTTTCGTGCCAGTAAGGCATCACCTTCTTTAAGATTGACTGGAATGCCAAATCTCCCAATCTTAAGGCCTGCAACACCAACGTGGTATATGTAATCGTAATTAATATCTTTTGCAAGCCTCTTAACATAGTCAGGCAAAAAGTTTGCTTCATTTATAGCAATAATGTCAGGCTGTAACTTTGCAATTTCTTTTAAAAATGCCTGATACCGTTTTTCGCGTATATCCGGGCTTTCGTATTCACCCATTTTAAAGGTGCCAATATAATCAAGGCCTGACCATACATTTATGCTCATGCATTTAATTTTATCAGTTTGTAAGCCTTTTATTGTATCCTGCTTTGAACAAGAAATTATCGTAGTCATACACACCACCATTATAAGAACACAATACAATGAAATTCTTCTTGTGAACATGGCAACCTCCCCCGAAAATGTATCGTTTTGTATATTATTACGCTACAATTAATTCATCAATTTTTTATATGAATTTTATTATTACTACATTTAATGTATTCCTAAATTCAAATTTATGAATTCATTGTAAAATAGTGCACTTCCTGTTTGGAGGCGAAGTGTACACGTAATTACTCAATAGATAAAATGTAGGGAATTATTAGTAAGTACAAAAATAAAATAATGATAATCCAATAAAACGTTGTTGCGTGTAAAGATGAGATAGTGACATAGTATTAATGTCAATGATATTTTTTGACAGTATTGTTTTACCGATAACTATCGCCTATTTTAATTGTAACAAAATTATTAGTTGCATTTCAAAAAAGGATAGTTTTAGTACATATACTAATTTAAGTTGACTAATATGATTATTGACTGTACATATTATGCGTGTTTTAAGAAATTGTTTTGCGTGTATTAATTAAAAGAAAAGGTGGTTGGCTAAAAAACTATAAAAAAGATGAATTGGTTATCATTACATATAGTATACATGAAATATAGCGGATTACGTAACGTAGTACATATAGTATTAGTGAGTATTATCGTTGTTTTTGGTTTGTGTACGTGTGTTGTAGCCAGTAATGATTTTGACTGGTTTTGGTGTGTATACGAAAAGGGCACCTATTATAACAGCACATATACTGTATACAGGCCATTATATTTAAAGAATGTGTACAATGAGGGGTCATTCACTGCTTCATTAATGCCAGTGATATACTGGAAGTACATAACACCGCGACAACATACCACAAAAGGTGCATTTGGATTTTATGAGTCAGTAGATTACTGGGGCTCACAGCATTATGAAAATGATACGGGTATTTTCCCTTTTGTTTTATATGGTGTTTCAACGGATGAAAAAGATAGATATTTTCATCTGTGGCCATTTGGGGGCACTATAAAGGGTAAGCTTGCAACCGATACAATCACCACTTATATTTTTCCAGGTGTAGCTCTTTTCTTCCTGTATCCAACATCATCGTATTATGTCTTAGCAGTGTATCTAGTTGCATCACTGGTACCTGTGTATGTGCATTACACCAGCAAGGATTATGATGCACAGGGAATTTTTTGGCCTTTGATTCAATGGGGGAAAAGCCCCATACGGGATGATTTCCGGATCATGCCGTTCTATGCCCACAGTAAAAAGAAAGGATTTTATGATACATATTCCTATGGGCTTTTATATAATGTTCGCAAGGAATATATTGGCAATGACACCATGAATACTGTTTTCTTAGTTCCGTTGTATGTACGACGCTGGCTTGAATCAGGAAAAGCAGAGGGCTCTTCATTACTGTGGCCATTTTTTTCGTGGGGATACAATGATAAACATGGCAATTTTGAAATAAATTTTCCATGGCCTTTTGTGCAACTGCGAGATTGTGATGATCCCTATATTTATAAGCGTATCTTTTTCCCATTTTATGGAAAATATATTGAAAAGAATAACACTACTTTTTTTATCACACCGCTTTACTTTGTGCTTGAAAAACAGAATGCCGGGTTTGAATCTCAGTATTCTATATACGGCATTCTTTTCTGGTATTTTAAAAGAGATTATAGCAATGAGCATCAAAGATATGGTAAACACTGGCGCTTTTATAAATTATGGCCATTGTTTCAGTATGAGTATAATGATAAGGGCGATAGCTCTTTTGCTTTTCTTTCAATAATGCCCTTCAGAGATGAAGAAGGCTACGAGCGTTTATATCAGCCTTTATTTAGTATTATTGAGTATTCAAAACAATCCAACGGTGACAGACGATTTGGTTTGTTGCTAAGGACATATTTTCAGAGCTGGAATGATAATTATTTTGCAATGAAGATTCCATTTATTATTTCATATTCAGAAAAGGATAATGCATTGAATCATATATCATTGTTGCTATCATTTTTCAGCTATACCAATGATGATACCGTACAAGAATTGTGCATAGGCTGGATACCTGTATATAGAAATGTTAAGGATAAAAAAGCCTATGAAGCGCGAATTAAAAAGTTGGCTTTAGTGCATAATGCAGAGGGTGGTGGAGTGCTATTAAATACAGACTTTTTATATTTGGCAGGAGTGTTGCCTGCAGCAACAGTGTATTCGATGAGATTTTGATATTTTTAAAAGCATTGAGCAACAAATTATCCGGTATTTATACAATTATGCGAAAGCTTTCAGGAAGCTGATATGGGAGAAAAAATAAAAACAATTGTTTTCAATTTTGTCCATGATGTTGGTGCAAATACATTAAACATCATTTCTATGATGGGCTATAGCATGTTGCTTTTTTTGGAAGTAGTATATCATTCTAAAGCAGTATTTGAAAAACGTAGTGAAATTTTAAAGCAGATGTATTATGCGGGAGTTAAGACATTTATAGTAGTGTCAATTGTTGCACTTTTTACCGGGATGATTCTTGCTCTTCAGACAGGGCTTGAATTAAAACCATATCAGCAGCAGGCTCTGGTAGGTAATATTATCATAGCCACACTCACACGGGAAATGGCACCATTTGTCACTGCTATCATTTTAATTGCCGCGGTTGGCTCAACAATGGCTGCTGAAATTGGCACCATGACGGTGTCTGAAGAGATTGATGCGTTAGAGATGATGGCAATAAGCCCGGTAAAATTTCTGGTAATGCCACGGGTTATTGCTCTTGCTATTATGTTGCCAATTGCAACGATTTATACCAATCTGTTGGGCAGTATTGGGGGTGGTATTGTTGCATATTTTCAGCTGGATGTGAGTTTTGAAGTTTATTATACACATATACTTGATTCATTGCATTTTAAGGCTACTTATGTTGGTCTTTTAAAAGCTTTAGTATTTGGCATGATGGTGTCTACTATAAGTTGTGCAAATGGGTTGCGGGCAACCAATGGAGCGTTGGGTGTGGGTAAGGCAACACGAAATTCTGTTGTTTCGTCGTTTTTGATGGTGTTGATTGTAGGTTACTATATCACTGCTATGTTCTATGGGAAATGATGCATAATTATAAGGTTAATATTAGACACTATGATTGAATTTAAGAATGTAACTAAAATCCTCAGCGGAACTAAGGTTCTCAATAATCTAAATTTAAGAATAGAAAAAGGGGAAACCTTTGTTATCATTGGGCGTTCTGGGACAGGTAAAACAGTTACATTAAAACATATCGCAGGGCTCCTTGAACCGGATGCAGGACAGATTTTAGTTGGTGGTGAAAAAATAAATGGTGTCAGCAAAAGGCAAAAAGATAGATTACGGGAAAAAATTGGATTTGTATTTCAGTCGGGTGCATTGATTAACTGGATGACGGTGGAGGACAATATAGCGCTTCCTCTCATTGAACATAAATTATATCCGCCTGAGGAAATTAAAAGAATTGTTGAAGAAAAAATGGATTTATTACAACTTACTTCAGCAAAAGATAAAATGCCTGCTGAAATCAGTGGGGGTATGAAAAAGCGTGCCAGCCTGGCACGTGTTCTGGTACGCAACCCTGAAATTATATTATATGATGAGCCTACATCAGGGTTAGACCCTGTAATGTCCAGTTTGATAAATACTATCATAAATCAGTTAAAAAAAGAATATACAATAACTCAAGTTGTTGTAACCCATGATATGGATAGCGCCTATGCTGTTGGTGACAGGATTGCAATGTTATATGAAGGTACAATTATTCAATGTGACGTGCCCGATGGCATTCGCAATACTACTAATCCTATTGTGCGGCAATTTATAACTGGTTCTTTGGAGGGCCCAATCGACATACTTTAAAATTTTAGTGTTGCAGGAGGCAGTATGAAACAGGAAATAGCAGTTGGGATAATAGTAATTATAGCCCTTACAGTGTTAGGGTATTTTACTATAATAATGAGTGGTGAAATCTTTGAGACGCATACATATTATCCAGTGACAGTTGTATTCAGAGATGTTGAGGGTTTATCTGCAGATGATAAAGTTAGGGTAAATGGTGTACTGTCAGGATATGTTGATAAAGTTGAGTTAATTAATAATAATGTTGTTGTTAAATTACGTCTATATAATCAATTCACGCTATACGAAAATTATGAGATAATGGTACGTAATGAGACAGCTCTTGCTGGCAAATATGTGAGTATTAATCCCGGTACACCCATTGATCAAAATGGAAAACAGTATGCAGTTATTACCACCAGGGATAATCTTGTTGGAACCTCAGTACCTGATCCATTTACAATGCTTTCGCGCCTGATAGCTGATAACAGAGGGAATGTAAGTGCCACTGTCAAGAATTTACGGGATATAACTGATAAGATTAATAGCGGAAAAGGAACGTTAGGCAAGATAATTAATGAAGATACTGTTCATGGACAGGCAACTGATTTAATCAAACAATTGCAAGATACTATTGAAGATACACGTGAACAGGCACCAATAACAAGCTTCCTGCGTGCTGCGTTAACAGCTTTTTAGCAAAATCCATTATATTAAATTTGTAAATTTTATGGATTCCTGCTATTCTTATATACTGGGTTACTACTGTTATAATGTGCTTTTTTAATCTCAGCAGTATAATGGTAACGTTTAAATTATCTTTAAAAATTTGTACTAATCTTTGTATATGAACAGAATATTAAATTGGGAATGTTACAAGTAGGTTAAATTTTGTTTATTTAAAAATTGTTATTGGAATTTTGCTTGCATCAGGCAATTTGGTAAGAAGTTTTAGTAATCAATTTACTAGAGTTTGTAATCAGTAATTAACAAAACATAGATATAATAGAAAGGAATATTTACATGCCAAAGCGCACCGATATTAAAAAAATTTTGATTGTTGGATCAGGCCCTATTATTATTGGTCAAGCGTGTGAGTTTGATTATTCAGGTTCACAGGCATGTAAAGCATTACGAGAAGAAGGGTATGAGATAGTTTTAGTTAATTCAAACCCGGCCACCATAATGACAGATCCTGAAATGGCACACCGAACCTATATTGAGCCAATTACACATGATATTGTGGCACGCATAATTGAAAAGGAAAGGCCTGATGCGTTGCTACCTACCGTTGGTGGGCAGACAGCTTTGAATATCGCTGTACAACTTTATGAAACTGGCGTGCTACAACAATTTGGAGTTGAGCTAATTGGTGCAAAGATTGATGCCATAAAAAAGGCTGAGGACAGGGATCTCTTTAAAAGAGCAATGCTTGATATTGGACTTCAGGTGCCACGTTCAGCATTAGCATCCACAATTGATGAAGCACTGGAAGTGCTTGCAATGATTCCCCTTCCAATCATTATTCGTCCTGCATTCACACTTGGTGGAACAGGCGGCAATAT
>FMJZ01008523.1_pt1 | contig 10571 bp, 7 predicted proteins | sample 1987881 | NCBI WGS metagenome assembly FMJZ01 (sample SAMEA4378227, study PRJEB15110) | soil metagenome | biome: soil; feature: Field; material: Soil | place: India | collected 2015-03-11 | depth 0 m | reverse complement strand
TAGGGGCATAGCGTTGCTATGCCCCTACGCCCGCGACGCTATGACCCTACGCCTGCGGAACGATGCCGCTACGACTCCGGCGGTATCGACATATTGAGAAAAAGAAGCTGTTGCACGTCACGCAAGCGAGCAAGTTGCATTTCGAGCTGGTCAAACGCCTGCGCATCACCAGCGCGGGCAGCGACCAACGCAACGCTCATCCGCGCTTCAACCTCGTTGAGGAGTTTGGCGCTCTGCTTGCAGCGCGTCTCGAGATCAGCCGCATAAATCGCCAGCGAGATATGGCAAGCCACCAATTCTAACAAGTTAAGATGGGAGCTATCGAACCGGCGGCTCTGGGTCGTGGTCACGGTTAATGCGCCGAGCAAACGCGGCCCCCAGCGCAACGGGGCCGCCATCGCGCACCGTGTCGGCGCATCATACTCGCGCATCCGCAACGAAAGCCAACGCCGATCGGCATCGGTTTCATCAATAATCAACGGCTGCCCTTCGCGCAGCACCAAACCGGCAAAGCCGTGCTCGCGCACCGCGCGCGCGCGGTCAGGCGTGGCAACATGGCCATTGCTCAACAACAGCATCGGTGCGACGCTATTATCGGGCGGGAGCAAGAGCAACGATGCCCGTTCGCCTCCCACCATCGCCGGCACCTGTGTCGCCAATTGCAACCCCAAATGGAGCGGATCGGTCGTGGCGCTGGTCACCATGCGGCCAAACTGTAACAACTGATCGAGTGTGTCAGCATGGGCGCGGGCTTGATTGAGATACTGGTCAAGCTGGCCTTGCAACGACGATTGTTCAAGCACAATACCGACAATCTGGCCCAACGCCGTCAACAATTCACGATCATCGCTATCAAACGACGGCGTCGAGCGAGTGACTTCAATCCGCCCCACCACCCGCCGGCCAATCATAATCGGCCCAACCAACATGGTCGGCGAGTGTGCTTGTAAACTGCCAGTGCCGGCGGGAACAATAATTTCAACTTTATCGGCCAGTAACCACTCGCTGCACAGATCGCACAACATCGGCAACGGGTCAGATTGGCGCGCAGCAGCAAAAAAGGAGCCAACCGTCATTAACGCATTGCGCAGACGAGCAGCCCGGCGCTGGGCAGCAATCAATTGAGTAGCAACATCGGATGCGGTCACAACCACTCCTGATCAGCGACACGAGACGCCTATCACTTTTGGGTCTAGATCATATCACGATGCCGGGCAAGATGACAAACCCGGCATCGCAGATTACAGTTCAGGCATCAAGCGGTTCGGCGGGGCGGCGCTCTGCCATGGTCAGGATGCTGCCGCGGTGAAACACGAGCTGGCCATACTCGACATCCACTTCGATCTGATCACCGGCGGTAAACGTTCCGCGCAGCAATTCACGCGAAATCGGCGTCTCGAGCAGGCGCTGGATGGTGCGGCGCAACGGGCGCGCGCCAAAGACCGGATTGTAGCCTTCGTTGACGAGATACTCTTTGGCTGCCTGCGTTAACGTCAAGCCAATGTTCTGCTCGCGCAGCCGGTTGACCAGCTCGCTGATCTGCAATTCGACGATCTTGGTCAAATCTTCCATCGAGAGCGGATGGAAGAGAATAATCTCGTCGATCCGGTTGAGGAATTCGGGCCGGAAGGTCTGCTTGAGCGCCTCATCAACCTTCTTGCGCGCCTCGCGCAGATCGAACGCTTTTTGCGCCTTGCCGCCCACGTTAAAGCCGATTCCACCGCCTTGCAGATGCTCGGTGCCGGCATTGCTAGTCATGATGATGATCGTATTGCGGAAATCGACCGTGCGGCCTTGGCCATCGGTCAGCCGGCCATCGTCAAGCACTTGCAGCAAGGCGTTGAAGACATCGCGGTGCGCCTTCTCGATTTCGTCGAAGAGCACGACCTGATACGGACGGCGGCGAATGCTCTCGGTCAATTGGCCGCCTTCGTCATAACCGACATAGCCGGGTGGCGCACCGATCAAGCGACTGACGGTGTGCTTCTCTTGATACTCGCTCATATCGACCCGCGTCATCGCCTCTTCGCTATCGAACATAAACTCGGCCAGCGCCCGGGCTAGCTCAGTTTTGCCCACACCAGTCGGGCCGACGAAGAGGAACGAGCCGATCGGGCGGCGCGGATCACGCAGACCGGAACGCGCGCGGCGAATGGCGTCGCTCAAGGCGACAATCGCTTCGTGCTGGCCAATCACCCGCTCATGCAGCCGTTCTTCCATGTGGATCAGCTTCTCGCGCTCAGTTTCGAGCATCCGGCTGACCGGCACCCCCGTCCAACTGGCGACGATCTGCGCCACGTCTTCATCATCCACCACTTCATCGAGATTGTTGCGTGCCAACCACTCGCTGCGCTCGGTCTCAAATTCCGCTTGCAGGGCCAAATAGCGCGCGCGCAGCATCGCCGCCCGTTCGTAATCGCGGCGCGCCCCGGCTTCTTCCTCTTCGGCTTGCAGCCGCTTCAGCTCCTCTTCCTTCGCTTTCAGCTCAGGCGGCATCGAGAAGATGTCAATTCGCAGCTTGGCGCTGGCTTCGTCAATGAGGTCAATCGCTTTGTCAGGCAAAAACCGGTCGTTGATATAACGGCTCGACAGTTGCACCGCCGCCCGCAGCGCCTCATCGCTGATCGTCAGTTGATGGTGCTCTTCGTAGCGCTTGCGCAGGCCGCGCAGCATCTCAACCGTCGTCTCCGGATCAGGCTCTTCGACAAACACCGGCGAGAAGCGCCGTTCGAGCGCTGCATCCTTTTCAATATGCTTACGATATTCGTCAATCGTCGTGGCCCCGATCACTTGGATCTCGCCGCGCGAGAGAGCGGGCTTGAGCATATTCGAGGCGTCGATGCTGCCGGTCGCGGCGCCGGCGCCAACCACCGTGTGCAGCTCATCAATAAAGAGGATAATGCGCCCCTTCGCGTTGCGCACTTCATCCATCACCGCTTTTAGCCGCTCTTCAAACTCGCCGCGGAACTTCGAGCCGGCCACCATCCCGGCTAGATCGAGCGCCAGCAATTTGCGATCAATCAACGTCGGCGGCACGTCGCCACGGGCAATGCGCTGGGCCAACCCCTCGACAATCGCCGTCTTGCCGACGCCGGTTTCGCCGACCAACACCGGGTTGTTCTTGGTGCGACGGGAAAGAATGCGAATGACGCGGGTGATCTCGGCTTCGCGACCAATCACCGGATCGAGCTTGTCTTCGCGGGCCAGCTCGGTCAGATCGGTGCTATACTTGGTCAGAATTTCATAGCGGCTCTCAGCCGACGGGTCATCGCTGCGCTGGCTGCCGCGAATTTCCATCAATACTTGATAGATTCGCTCTTGATCGATATGATAGCTCTGCAAAATCCGCGCTGAAGGGCCATCGCGCTCGCTCGCCAAGCCGATCAGCAAGTGATCAAGGCCGACATACTGATCGCCCAATCGGTTAGCTTCTTCCTCAGCGCGCTTGACCAACCGCTGCGTGCGCGGCGTAATGAAGACTTGACCACCAATGCCATGCGAATTCAACATCTTCGGGAGTTTTTCCAGCTCGCGCTCGATGCGCCGTTCCACCTCTTGCGGATCAACGTTCAAGCGCGCCAGCGCGCGCGTTGCCAGACCATCGCGCTGGCGGAGCATCGCCAAAAAGAGATGCTCGACATCGAGCTGCGAATGCTGGTGATCCCGCATAATCTCTTGGGCAATATGGAAGGCGCTCTGCGCCTTTTCAGTAAATCGCTCCAGTCTCATTGCTATCCCTCGTGCGTGTCTGCCGCAAGGCAGATGGGCAGATCACAAGATTGACCTGCTTTGGTAGTATAGCACAGCAAGCCGTTGAAAACAGGCTGAGTCTATTGGATTTATGTTATCGTGCAGGGAGAACGTATGGAGAACCAACTGGCCAAACTGCGGCCTGATCTGTTCGTCGCGCTCGGCCTCGCCATAATAGGAATCATCTGTGCTGGTCTCGCCGGCTTGATTCCACCGGCGGGGCGGCTCGATATTGGCACGACCTACGCCCAACCCTATATCACCGGCTTTCACGCTCTAGAACGTAACCGGCAATTCTCTTATTCTTTCACCAAAGCCGAAGCAAGCGTCTCATTCCCTGGCATCGGCTCAAACTGGACGACCGTCGTCTTTCGGGCCAACGGCTACCGGCCCGAAGGCGCGCCACCGGCTGAATTGACCATCGCGACCGGCAAGGTAGCGCCGGTACCGATCACGTTACGGAGTGATACGGCTCGCTACTACCTGCTCGTGCCGCCGGATCATGACAACCTTACGCTGCACCTGATCAGCGCAACCTTCTCGACCACTGCCGATCCGCGCCAACTAGGGGTCGCTATCGACTGGATCGAAGCGCATCAGGGAGAGTATGGCTGGCCTTTCTGGCAAGCGATTCATTTCGCGCTCATTGGTGCGTTTGGCTACTGGCTGGCGCGCCGGGTGGCAGTGCAACCGCTGCCGGCAGCCGTCCTCGTGACCACGGGACTGGTCACATTAGGCGGTTTGTTAGCAGCTCACCGGATCTGGTGGGCCATTTTTACGCCGATGCTCTGGGGGTTGTTAGCGGGATTACACCTCGCGCTCGGGCCGCTGCGCGCCTTTACCCGCTTCGCCTTCAACCGCGGCGGCGAAACCTTGCCGCAACTCTACGAAACATGGCTCTGGCGGATCGTCTTGCTAGCGGCGTTAATCAAGATCGGCGGCGTGATCTACCCGCAAACCATTGTCTACGACGAACGCTGGCACGTACCGCGCACCCAGCTGGTGCTCGATGGCCGGTTTATTGAATTGATCGTGCCCAGCCGGGTCACCCTGCTCGGCGATACGGTCGGTTTCGAGGGCGGGCATTTTCCTTATTCGCCCTTGTGGTACCTCATCACTGCCCCCTTTGATCTAGTGGGAATTGATCTTGGATTGGCCTCGAATGTGCTGAATACGGCGCTTGATGTATCGCGCAGCCTGCTCATCGCCTATATTGCCCTCCGTTTATTTGGCAGGCCGGAAATTGCCGTGACTGCGGCTGGTTGTTACCATCTACTGCTAATGCCCTACTTCTTGATCTCGTGGGGCAATTGGCCAACCCAACTGGGCTTGTGGGGCACATTAGTCCTCATTGCAGTGGTGCTGGCCTTTTACGATCACCCCACCGATCGGCGCGCGCTCTGGGGGGTGGCTGCTGCAGCGACGCTCGCGATACTCACCTATACCGTCGTTGGCATTATGGCGTTTACGATGATGGGCATCTATGCCCTCATCGAGCTGATCCGGCGCGAGAGCCACACAACCCAACGCGGCAGGCTGGCCCTGATTGGGCTGGTCATAGCCGAAGCGGCAGCGTTCCTTATCTACCATATCTGGTATGTGCCGGTTATCGTAGCCGAGACGGTACCGGTCATCACATCAGCCTTAGCGCGGCGGGTCAACCGGGCCGAGGCGCTGCCATTGCCTACCCCCGCGATTGATGGCGCGTTTATGCTCAACCATCTCACTTGGGTAGGCATTGCGCTCATTCTCGGTGGGGCAGTGCTAGCATGGTTCACGGCGCGGCGGGCGCATAGCCTGCTGATCGGCTGGTGGGCAATCTTGATCCTCTATTCGCTGGTCAACTGGACAATCGCCGACATGATTCTCAAGCATGTCTTCTTTATGCTGCCGCTTGCCGCAATCTGCATAGCGCTGGCGCTGGATTGGCTGTGGAAACAGGGGATCATTGGCCGCGCGATGACCGGTTTGTCAGTGCTCTACTTGGCGCTGAGCGTGGCGGCGCGCTGGTACCATTTCATCATGGAGAAGCGGCATGTTGTTTAGCCAACCGCTTTACCCAACTGATATGAGCAGTATAGCGCTGCGATCTTATTGCACCGGCATGAGTTGCCGTCATCATGCCCAGCAACCATGATACAATGGTTAAGACTTACTATACATGACCTGTGTGCGGTGGAGCGGTATACCGCAGACAGCTAGCTATTCAATACGCACATATCCGCTAACACTCCTTGCTTTTAAAGCAACAACGTTGTATGATGCGTCAAAGATGGATCGTTTGCAACCCTATGGGCTAGAAGGCAGGTTGCCATGATGCAACGGCTCGCGCAAGCGGCAAAGATCGGCATAGGCGTATGGATGGCCGGCGTGATCATTGCTACCTTTCTGATTGTGCCGCAGTACGAAGGGCTGGGCGAAGCCGGGCGAATTGTGATCGTGCATGTGCCAACGGCATGGGTCAGTGTCATCGCCTTTACAATCTCGGCAATCTTTAGCGGGTTGTATCTCTGGCGCCGGCGCGTGCAAGACGATCATATTGCGGTGGCGGCTGCCGAGGCCGGCTTGCTCTTTACCATTCTCGCCACCGTTACCGGTATGATCTTCTCACAGGTGGCATGGGGCATCTTTTGGAACTGGGATCCGCGCCAGACCTCGATCTTCGTGCTCTTGCTGATCTATGCCGCCCTGTTTGCGCTGCGCGCCGCGATCGATGATGTTGACCGGCGGCGGCAACTGAGCGCCGTCTACTCGCTCTTCGCTTTTGTCACCATGCCCTTCCTGTTATTCGTCGCCCCACGTCTCGCCGATAGCACCCTCCATCCCAACTGCGCGTTCATCCAAGGCAGCAACTGTGATGGCGTGGTGCTTGAGGTAGGCAAAGTTGGGCTGATCGGCGACCAAAAGGTGCAATTGCTCGGCCTCGAACGACAAGGCAATCTGATTGTCGCCGAAGTGAAGGTGAGCACGCCGGGCTTGCAGCAAGAGGCCATCCTGTATCCGAGCCTCGACCTCGTCGATGGCGGAATGGCGGCGCGGCCTGAGTTCCCCGGTTCGCGATTCCAATTGGGCCTAGAGGAATACGATGAGGCAACTGGCGCGGTGCGGCTCAATATGGAAGCGCCGGGCACCCAACTGCTGGAAAACCGGCGGACGCTGTACACCTTCCTTGCCGCTAACCTTGGCTTTACCGCACTCTTTTTCTGGATGTTGCACGTGCGTTCACTAGTGTTGAATGTGCAGTGGGCAGTAGCGCAACGCGGGAGGGCATAACTTATGGATAATGCAGCTATTTTGGTGGCGACCGCCGCCGTGTTGTCTGTCTGGATTGTGATCTTTATTTACTTTTGGCGGATCGACGCCGCTGCGCGCGCGTTGCGCCGTGAATTGGAGCATGAGCGCGAACGCAACGAGCCAGCAGCGCCGTCAGCAACAATGAGCCGGGTGCGCGACTCCGGTGAGCCGGTCGAGCGCCGGTAACGTGTAGGGTTAGCGTACCGCGCCAGCTCAGACTTATATCTACAATGTAGTAAAGGTGATCGTATGGCAGTTGCAACTACTCCAGTTCGCCGCGGCCTGAATATCAAGCCGTTGCATATTGTCGGGCTCGGTATCATCCTGTTGGCCGTTGTCTACGGCTTTTTCGGCTTTCAAGACGGGTTCCGCGCCTATACCACCAGCGTTGATGAGGCGATGCGCAGCACGCGCAGCGTGCAACTGGCCGGCTTCCTCGGCAGTGCCGGCGAGATGGATGCCCAAGGCCGGTTTACCTTTATGCTGCAAGATGAAAACGGCAAGCTGATTAAGGTCATCTCTGATGATCCGCGCCCGGCTAATTTCGAGCAGGCGATCAGCATCGTGGCGATTGGGCGCTACGATCAGGCCGAACAGGCCTTTATGGCCGATGACCTGCTCGTCAAGTGCCCGTCGAAATATCAAGAGATGAATCAAGCGAAACCATAAGCGCCGGCCGACCAGCGCCACTGGATACTCGGTCGGAGACAACGACCGCTGGAAAGAGTTGCTATGTATCTCTTCGGTACGTTTTTACTTATGGCCAGCCTTGGCATGACCTTACTGGCTGCGATTGGCTATGGCCTCGTGCTGCGCGGGCAGCGATCTGCGCTCAGTTATGCCCGGTTTGGCGTGTACGCCGCGCTGGCCGGCGTCCTGATGTCGTGGACGCTGCTGATTACGGTGTTTATCGCTCGCCGCTTCGATCTCGATTACGTGTACAACTATAGTTCACGTGATCTTGAGTTCTTCTTTACGATTGCCGCCAGTTGGGCTGGGCAGCCGGGCAGCTTTATGATCTGGCTGCTCTGGGGGGCGATCGCGAGCGTGTTGCTGGTGCGCCGCACGAAACACTTTGAGCCGTATGTACTCATGGTGGTGATGGCTATTCAAGCGGCGTTAATCGGGTTCGTGCTGGCACTTAACCCATTCCAACCCCTCGTCGATCCCTCGACCGGCGCCGCACTCACCCCCACCGATGGGCGCGGCCTCAACCCGCTGCTGCACAATTTCTGGATGATAATCCATCCGCCGATCCTGTTTATCGGCTATGCGCTGACCATGATCCCCTTCGCATTTGCGCTGGCGGCTCTGTGGCGACGCGATTACGATACGTGGGTGAAGCGCGCCTTACCGTGGACGCTTTCGGCATGGACGTTTTTGGGCTTGGCCCTGCTGCTCGGCGGCTATTGGGCCTACGAGACGCTCGGTTGGGGCGGCTATTGGGGCTGGGATCCGGTCGAAAACTCGTCGCTGGTGCCGTGGCTGATTCTGACGGCGCTGATCCATGGGATGCTGGTGCAACGCACCCACGGCGGCTTGCGCAAGACCAATCTGATCTTGGGTGTCGCCACCTATATTACCGTCTTCTACGCCACCTTCATGACCCGCAGCGGCGTGTACGCCAACTTCTCAGTCCACTCGTTTGTCGCTGAGGGAATTTTTGAAGGGCTGGTCGGCTTTCAGGTCGTCTTGCTCGCGGTTGCGGTTATCTCGCTCATCATGCGCTGGAACGATATTCCCGCCCGCCCGCTGAGCGAGAAGTTCTTCTCACGCGATAGCTTCTTCGTGCTGGCGATCATCACGATTGTGATGACTGCGCTGGTGGTGGGGATTGGCACGTCGATGCCGGTCATCTCGGCTATTCCCGGCGTTGGCCATACCTTGCAAGAGTGGATGGGGCGCTACTTCGAGCTCGATGACGGCACCCTTATGAACCCGCAGGCCCAGCCGTTTGAAGATGGCCGCTTCTCGCTGGCGCCGAGCTTCTATCAGCGCACCGTGCCGCCGCTCGGCGTGGTGGCGATCGTGCTCTTGATCATTGGCCCCTTGCTGGGCTGGCGCGACGCGAACCTCAGCCATTTGCTGCGCGCCTTGCGCTGGCCGGCGGCATTGGCCGTGATTGCCGCCATTGTCGCGATTATCATTGACGTGCGCGATGTGTTGTCGCTGGCCTACGTCGCCGGCGGCGCGTTCGCCTTCGGCGCCAATCTACTAATGCTGGCGCGCACGCTCCGCAGCGGCTGGCTGCGCATTGGCGGCTACCTCGCTCACCTTGGCTTTACCGTGATGGCGATCGGCATGGTCGCTTCCTCGGCCTACGCCACCCCCGATACCCGCCTGACCCTTGCCCCCGGCGAATCGGCCCGCCTGTTCGGCTACGAGTTTATCTTCAACGGCTACCAACTCGACGACCAGCAGCGCGGTGTGCTCGATCTAACTGTCAGCGACGGCTCGCGCACCTTCTCGGCCCAGCCCTACCTCTATTACAATCAGCGGATGGGCGCTACCATGCAGACGCCCTCGATCCATAGCTATTTCTGGCACGATCTCTATGTCTCGCCGGCCGGTTACGATCCTGAGCGCGACCCAACCCGCCCGGTGCTCGGCGTCGATCAGAGCGTGCAGATGGGGCCTTATACGCTGATTTTCCGCGGCTTTAATATCGACCGCGATGCCATGATGCGCGGCGAAGCCAAGGTTGGCGCCAAAGTGGAGGTCATCTACGAGGGGCAAACGATCGAGGTTGAGCCACGAGTCGAGGTGGTTATTAACCCGGCCACCAACGAGAGCGAGCTGCAATTTGTCCCAGTGACGCTCCCCGGCGGCCACACCCTCCATCTGCGCGAACTTGACCCCGCCAACCGCATGGTGTTGCTGGAAGGCAGCGGCCCCGGGCTCGATAACTTACCGGTCGTGCCGGCCAAAGCGGTGATTGCCGTGAGCGTCAAACCACTCGTGGTCTTGGTGTGGGTCGGCGTCATTCTGATGGTTATCGGCGGCGCTATCGCGCTGGTGCGGCGCTACCTTGAGGGCAGTCTAGCCTTGGCGGGGGTGCGCGTGCGCCTGCCCAAGGCGTTGCCCGAATTGGCGGCGCAATTGGGCTGGCGCGGGATTGGACGTTGATCAATCAGTACACGTATGATGATAGCTGGCCGTGCGGTCATGACGCCCTTCTGGACAGTCAATAGCGAGCGATGATTATGGGACGGTCGCGGTTGGTGGTCAGCCTGATTGGCTGCCGATCGCGGCCGTTGTTGTGAGAGCGATGGCTGATTATTACGAGCTTTTGCAAGTTCACCCCAAAGCTGATGCTGAAGCGATTCGGGCGGCATACGAACGCTTACGCGAACGTTACGCACCCGAACGGCTCGAAGGCGCGGCTGATGAGTTAGTGGAACTCGCGCGGCGGCGGCGCGACGAGATCGAACGCGCCTATAGCGTCTTGAGCGATCCGCAGCGACGAGCCGAGTATGACCGGCAACTGCACGAAACACTCCGGCCGGCGCCGCCAGCGGCGAGCGCCA
>FMJZ01001448.1_pt1 | contig 10575 bp, 12 predicted proteins | sample 1987881 | NCBI WGS metagenome assembly FMJZ01 (sample SAMEA4378227, study PRJEB15110) | soil metagenome | biome: soil; feature: Field; material: Soil | place: India | collected 2015-03-11 | depth 0 m | reverse complement strand
CACGATATCTTACAAGAGGAATAGAGTGGAAAACAAATTACATATTAGTGCTAAATGATAAAAGTGATAGAGCAGATCTATCAGGATGGGTCACAATTGATAATAGGAGTGGGGCAACCTTCAAAAATGCAAGACTGAAGTTAGTTGCCGGCGATATAAACCTGGTTAAAGAAGCCAGACAGATGAAAAAAAATTTGCCTACTGCAGAAATTGTAACTATGGCAAAACCTCAATTTGAAGAACAGGAATTCTTTGAATATCACATATATACTCTTGAAAGACCTATTGATATAAAGGATAATCAGACCAAACAAATAAGCCTTTTATCCTCCAACAACATCTCAATAAAAAGAGAATATGTATTTCAAGGTTCACAACATTACTATAGGTTTAAAAATGACAAGATAATAACTGATCAAAAAGTTGGAGTCTTTGTAGAATTTTCAAACAATAAAGAGAATAATCTCGGTATGCCCCTTCCAAAGGGAATTATTGGAGTTTATAAGTATGACCATGACAACAGCCTACAATTTGTAGGTGAAAATACAATAGATCACGTCCCAAAAGGTGAAAAGATTAGAATAAAAATCGGAGAAGCCTTCGATATTATTGCTTCAAGGAAGCAAACTGATTGGTTGAAGATTACAGATAATGTATACGAAACAGCCTTTGAGATATCTATCAAAAATCATAAAGAAGAGGACATAATAGTAAGGGTTATTGAGCGTTTACCTGGAGACTGGAGAATTTTAAAATCTTCTCATCATTTTACAAAAATAGATGCAAATACAATAAGCACTGAGATACCAGTAGATAGGGGAAAAGAGGTAAAATTAATTTATAGAGTGAGTCTCAAATTTTAATGATAAATAACAATGCAAGAGTTGGTATTTAAAGAAAATATTTATGAAAGCGATATAAAAGATGTATCTTTTATAGCCAGGCACTTTCCTGACTTTGTGTTTTATTCTAAGATCCTTTTTCACGCTCTAATGATCGGTCTCACTGCTAAAAGCTCAAGGTTCACTTATGAAAAGCTGTATAAGAGTTCTTTTGCTGTAATTAAAGCTCTTGAAAGTGTAGGTATAAAAGTAAAAATAACTGGCTTAGAGAACTTTAAAAAGTTTGATTCTCCCTGTATAATTGTTGCCAATCATATGAGCACCCTTGAGACTCTTGCACTATCAGCCATAATTTTACCCTTCAAAAAGGTGACTTTTGTTTTAAAGGAAGAGTTATTAAGATACCCAATATTCCGACATGCTCTTATTGCAATAGAGGTTATTCCTGTGGGGAGAAAAAATCCAAGGTTAGATTTAAAATCAGTGATAGAAAAAGGTATAGATAGAATTAGCAAGGGCTTCTCTATAGTGATTTTCCCGCAGACAACGAGATATTTAGATTTTAACCCTGAAAACTTTAATACAATTGGTATAAAACTGGCTAAAAAGGCTAGTCTTCCTATCATCCCTCTTGCCTTAAAGACAGATGCTTGGGGAATGGGTAAATACTTAAAAGATTTTGGCAAAATAGATGTTACCAAAAAAGTATATTTTTCCTTTGGTGAGCCCCTATGGGTAAAAGGTTCAGGCAATGAAGAACATAGAAAGATTATAGATTATATTCAAGATAAACTTACTCAATGGAAGAGATTAGAGCAAATCTGAAGGATATAGTTCATCATTTATCTGAGAATATCGGACAACGGAGTTATCTGGATATTAAAAAGTTAAATTTGACAGCTCACTTTATTGAAAACATACTCTCATCTTACGGATGTAAAACTGAGAGACAAGATTTTCATTATAGAAAGAATCTTTATTCTAATATCATAGGAGAAGTTAAAGGTTATGATAAAGGAATAGATGGGATTATAGTCATTGGTGCACACTATGATACCGTCGTTGGAACACCAGGGGCTGACGATAATGCAAGTGGTGTAGCAGGTCTATTAGAATTAGCCCGTCTTACTTCTAACAATCCTTTAAGAAGGACTGCACACTTTGTAGCATTTTGTCTTGAAGAACCACCTGTATTTATGACTAAAAAGATGGGAAGTTATCTTTACGCACAAAGTTTAAAAGAAAAGAATATTAACGTTTATGGTATGATATGTCTTGAGATGATTGGTTATTTTTCAGAAAAAGAGAGAAGTCAATACTATCCTTTTTACTTTTTTAAATATTTTTATCCTAAGAAGGGAGATTTCATTGCCCTAATAGGTAACATCTCTTCTCTTAAGTTTACTAAGGAAGTTAAAGACAATTTTAAAAAATTCTCTTCCTTTTCAATAGAATCTTTGAATTCCTTTTCAATTATTATGGGTGTCGATTTTTCTGATCATAGGAACTTCTGGAAATTTGGCTATCCTGCTATAATGGTCACTGATACAGGTTTTTACAGAAATCCGAATTATCATGCTAAGAGCGATACCGCATCAACATTGAACTATGACTCAATGACAGAAGTCATTAAAGGTCTTTATAATTCATTGAAAATACTATAATTTTGGATATTGATTTGGAAGGTCTAAGGATTATCTCAAATTCACCCGAAGAGACAGAGTTTGCAGGTTATAGTCTCGGTAAAGTATTGAAAAATTCTGGTAAAACTTCTACTATATATTTGTTTGGAGATCTTGGTTCAGGCAAGACAGTATTTGTAAAAGGTCTTGGTAAAGCATTCGGCATTTCACCGAGAGATATTGGCAGTGCAAGTTTTATCATAGTTGCCCAGTATGACTCCTCCCCTCCTTTTTATCATATTGATTTATATAGGATTGAAGGTGATTCTGCTTTAGAATCTATTGGTATCTGGGAGTATATAGATGGAGACGGTATAACTGCCATTGAATGGGCTGAAAGAATTTCAGAAATTCCTGAAGAAGCTATAAAGGTTACTTTCAAAATCAAGGGAGAGACTTCAAGAGAAATAAATATAGAAGGTATTGATGAAAAGGATTGGCATAATATTAAAGAAAGGCAAATCTGAAACCTTAGAAATTTTAAAAGATTTTATCTCCTGGCTTAGAAGTAGAGGAATTGAGAGCTATGTTGAAGCAGAATTAGCCCCCCTTTTAAAGGAAAAATCGATAGAAAAAGAACGAATGCCTTCAATAGTTGATCTCCTAGTGGTCTTTGGTGGTGACGGAACTATGCTTAGTATTGCCAGATTGGTGAAGGATAAAAATGTTCCTATTTTAGGAATTAACTTAGGAGGTCTTGGCTTTATTACTGAAATAAATAAAGATGAGCTTTATGAAGCTTTTGAATTAATTTTGGATGGAAAATATTTTATAGAAGAAAGAATTATGCTCGATGCTTTTGTCTATCGCCAAAACATAAGAATTGCAAATTATACAGTTTTAAATGATGTGGTCATCAATAAAGGTGCACTTGCTCGGATAATTGACTTAGAAACCTACGTGAATAGAAGTTATGTGACAAAGTTTAAGTCCGATGGTCTTATTATATCTACTCCAACAGGATCAACTGCCTATTCTTTATCTGCAGGAGGACCAATTTTGTATCCTACTTTAAGCTGTATTATTATAACCCCAATCTGTCCTCATACCCTAACTCATAGATCCATTGTGTTACCAGACTCTTTCATTATAGATGTGGTTTTAACCTCTGTCTCGGAAGATGTGGTCTTAACATTAGATGGGCAGGTGGGATTTTCTCTTCATAAAGGCGACAGAATTGAGGTCAGTAAATCTGACTTCAAAACGCAGCTTTTGGTTCTTCCGCAGAGAGATTATTTCCAGATACTTAGAACAAAACTAAAGTGGGGCGAAAGATAGAATTAAATCGATGAAAAATCATTTCGAAGATTTATTAAACGTTTTAGAATACTATAAACACTTAGGATTTGACTCAGTCTATTGCAGATCTTTAAAGGAGCCTAATGATTACGAAACTATTTTAAAAGAAAGAAATACACCCCTTAAAAATACCTGTAAAGGGAGTCAAAAATATCTAACAGCTGAACAAAAATCAAAAGCTTTGGAAAGACTAAGGGAGGAGATGGGTGATTGCAAAAGATGTCGGCTCTCTCAGGGAAGAAAAAATATTGTATTTGGCGAGGGTAATGAGAATACATCACTTATGTTTATTGGGGAAGCACCAGGTAGAGAAGAAGATATTCAGGGTAGACCTTTTGTTGGGCAGGCAGGTCAAATCCTTACCAATCTTATAAATAAAATGGGTAAAGAATTAGGATTTACAAGAGCAGATGTTTATATAGCCAATATAGTTAAATGTAGACCACCTAAAAACCGAGACCCACAACCTGATGAAATTACATCGTGCAATCCTTTTATAAAAAAACAGATAGAGATAATTAATCCTTTTGTAATTATGTCACTTGGGAGAATATCGACTTACACTTTAATGGGGCTTACCACACCCATTAACAAGTTCTCCATATCGCAGGTGAGAGGGAACTTGTTTTATTATAAGACTAATGGTATAACAATTCCTGTTATTCCAACCTTTCATCCTGCATACTTTTTGAGAAATCCAAAAGATAAACATCTGACCTGGAGCGATGCTCTCAAAGTCTTAGATATACTGAAAAGGAGAAGTCTATGAAGAATCTTTGGGCACCTTGGAGAATGGAGTATATTCTCTCTGTCAAAGAGAAGGAGTGCATTTTTTGTATAAAACCATCGGAGAACAAAGATCGAGAAAATCTGATCCTATATAGGGGAAACAAGGCTTATATAATAATGAATAAATATCCTTATAATAACGGCCATCTTATGGTAGTGCCATACATTCATAAATCGGAACTGACTGCTTTACCTGATGATGTGTTATCTGAGATGATGCTTTTGACCAAATATTCTATAGAGTGTATAGATAAAGCTTTCAAGCCTCAAGGATATAATGTGGGAATAAACATAGGATCTGCTGCTGGAGCAGGTATCGAGGAACATTTACACCTTCATATAGTTCCAAGATGGTTAGGTGATACTAATTTTATGATAGTAACAGGCGATATAAAGGTCATCCCTCAACATTTAACTGAAACTTACGATATCTTTTATCCTATCTTTAACATGTTAAAATAGCGATTACTTTCTAAGGAGGCGGAATCATGAAAATAATAGAAGGAGAAATTCAAGCTCAAGGATTAAAGTTTGGTATAGTAGTTAGTAGGTTTAATGATTTTATTACCTCGAAACTTCTTGATGGAGCCATTGATGCATTAATTCGTCATGGAGCTGAGGATTACAACATAGATGTAGTAAGAGTTCCTGGCTCTTTTGAGATTCCATTAATAGCAAAAAAGTTAGCTCTGAAAGGTTCTTATGATGCAATAATCTGTCTTGGTACCATTATAAGAGGAGCTACCCCTCATTTTGAATATGTTGCTTCTGAAGTCGCAAAAGGCATAGCTATGACCTCTCTTGAGACAGGTGTGCCCGTTGCTTTTGGAGTAATTACTGCTGATACCATAGAGCAAGCAATCGAACGAGCTGGCTCAAAATCAGGTAACAAAGGCTGGGATGCTGCCATAACTGCGATTGAAATGGCTCAAGTCCTGAGAAAACTTTAACTCTATGAAAAGAAGGAAGGCTCGAGAATATGTTTTGCAGTTTCTTTACAGCTTAGACATTCTCGGAGTTTTAGAAGAAGATGATCACAAAGAAAGACTTGAATTTTTCTGGAGAGAAAACGAAGAAAAGGACAAAGAAATTATAGAATTTGCAGAAGAGATAATCTTAGGAACAATTAAAAATCAAAAATTGATAGATTCCGTCATCCAGAGCTTCTCCGAGAATTGGAACTTCCAAAGAATAGCAGTAGTCGAAAGAAATATTTTACGGTTCGCAACATTTGAGCTTTTATTCAGGAAAGATATCCCGCCTGCGGTCACAATGAATGAAGCCATTGAGCTTGCAAAGGCTTATTCATCCTCAGACTCAGCCTCTTTTATAAATGGAATCCTCGATAGAATTGCAAAGGAAGAGAAAAATTATCTCTGGAAGAAATCCTCTAATAAAAACTGAATCAGGGCAATAGAAACAATTGAAGCGGTTTCAGATTTTAAAAGTCTTTTACCTAAGGTAACTTTAATAAAACCATTTTTTTCAGCAAGGGTAACTTCATTGAAGCTAAAACCACCTTCAGGACCTATGATTACATAGAAGGGTGTTCTTAAAGGCTCATTCTCTCTGTTTTTTCTTTCTTCAACAACCTCTTTTAAAGCATCCTTTATTTTTTTACCGCCCCCTTCCCAAAAAATCAGTCCTTTGAAGGAAAATAGTAGATCTTTATTTATTTGCTCAAAAAGATTTTCTATTGTTATAGGTTCTCTAATCTCAGGGATAACTGCTCTTCCACACTGCTCTGCAGTTTCTTCAGCAATTTTTAACCATCTTTTAAGTTTTCTTGTCTCTTTTATAACCACTCTCTCAGTGATTATTGGAATTATCTCTTTAACGCCCAACTCTGTAGCTTTTTGAATAACTATGTCCATCTTTTGTCCTTTAATTAGGGATTGAGCAAGGATTAGATTAAAAGGAGATTCCGTATCTAAAAATATTTCTCTAAGTATTGTAATTGAGACTTTCCCGTTTTTTATAGATTCTATTTCTGCCTCGTAAGCCTTACCAGCACCATCTATTACTGACAAATTGTCACCAACTTTGCATCTCATTACATTTATGAGATAGTGAGCCTTATTTTCAGCAATCGTTAAATGAGATTTTTTCTGGATTTTAGCAGGTGGTATATAAATCGTCATGGTAGGGTTTTTATTGTTTTAATGAAAAGAAGTCCTTAATCTTATCCTTTATACCCTTAGAAGATTCCTCAGTCTGTTCACCCTCAATGGCAGCAAACTCTTCTAAAAGTTCCCTTTGACGTGGAGTGAGTTTTTTGGGTATATCTATATAAACGCTCACAATTTGATCGCCCCTCTGGTGACTTCCAACTTTTGGCATGCCTTTGCCGTGAAGCTTAAAAATTTTGCCTGAAGGTGTATTGGGGGGTATTTTTAACTTATGGGAACCATCAATGGTTGGGACATCTATCTCTCCACCAAAGACAGCCTTTGTAAAGGAGATAGGCATTTCACAAAATATATTAAGCCCTTCTCTTTTAAAAAGATGGTGTTCTGCAACAGTAATTACAACGTATAAATCTCCAGGAGGACCACCATTAATCCCTAATTCCCCTTCACCCCTCAACTTTAATCTTGAACCTGTATCTACACCGGCAGGGATTTTGACAGATAACTGCTTCTGGATTTTAACCTTTCCCTTACCTTTACAATTTTTGCATGGATTAGTAATTATTTGCCCTGCGCCGTGGCATCTACCACATGTCTTTGTGACGCTGAAGAATCCTTGCTGGAATCTTTGTTGCCCTGTACCTTTACAATCTCGACAGGTCTCCGGAAATGTTCCAGGCTGAGAACCGCTACCATTACAAATATCGCAAGTCTGCCATCGAGGGATTTTGATGGTTTTCTCTACACCAGTGGCAGCTTCTTCAAGAGTTATTTCAAGGTCATACCTTAAATCATCTCCCTTGATAGGCTTTGATTTAGTTGACCTGCCAAAACCACCAAAGAAGTCATCGAAGATATCGCTGAATATATCACTGAAGGGTGTATCAGTAGAGAACCCAAAACCAGAAAATGAAGGACCTTCAGGAGATCCATATTTATCATAATTACTACGTTTCACAGGGTCGCTAAGACAGGAATAGGCTTCATTTATCTCTTTAAATTTCTCTTCAGCTACTTTATCTCCTGGGTTGCGATCAGGATGATATTGCAGTGCCAACTTCCTGAAAGCTTTTTTAATCTCCTCTTGAGATGCATCATTACTGACGCCAAGTATTTTGTAGTAGTCCTTCATTTTTACTGGTATTTGGTTATTACCCTACTAAAATTTTTGAGATTCTAGAACTCTTAATATTATAAACTATCTATTTCTGTTTTTTATCCACATCTTCAAATTCTGCTTCTACAACATCTTCTTCTTGAGTCTTTGTTTTGGCAGTGTCGGTCTGACTGCTTCCTGTAGCAGTTTGAGAAGTTTTATAAATATGCTCAGCAATCCTATGAGAAGCTTTGGCAAGCTCTTCTATGGCTGACTTTATTTCTGAAACACTCTGACTGGTATCTTTTGCTTTTCTACATCTCTCAATGGCAGATTCTATATCTTTCTTTTCACTTTCAGTTATCTTGCCACCATACTCTTTCAATGATTTTTCGACAGTATAAATCAAAGTATCTGCTTCGTTTCTTGCTTCAGCAAGTTGTTTCTTTTTCCTATCTTCTTCAGCGTGGGCTTCCGCATCCCTCACCATCCTCTTTATCTCCTCTTCAGAGAGCCCACTGGATGCCGTTATTCTAATGGATTGCTCTTTGCCAGTGCCTAAATCCTTCGCTGAGACATGCAATATCCCGTTGGCGTCTATATCAAAAGAAACTTCAATTTGTGGCACTCCTCTAGGAGCTGGGGGGATACCTATTAGTTCAAAGACACCAAGGAGTTTATTATCTACTGCCATTTCTCTTTCGCCTTGATAGACTTTGATGGTAACGGCAGTTTGATTATCAGTGGCAGTTGAGAATATCTGAGATTTTTTAGTGGGAATAGTGGTATTTCTCTCTATTATCTTAGTAAATATCCCTCCCAATGTTTCAATTCCAAGAGAAAGAGGAGTAACATCAAGAAGAAGGACTTCCTTAACTTCCCCTTTTAGGACTGCTGCTTGTATTGCCGCTCCTACTGCGACTACTTCATCAGGATTTACTGTTTTATTGGGGTCTTTCCTAAAGAAATCTTGCACTACCTGCTGGACCTTAGGCATTCGTGTCTGTCCTCCTACTAATATAACTTCGTCTATCTGCGTTTGAGATAGTCCAGCATCGGACAAAGCAATTTTACAAGGATTTATCGATTTAACAATAAGGTCATCTGTGAGTTGTTCCAATCTTGCCCTGGTAAGCTTCATCAGAAGGTGTTTTGGACCTGTAGCATCGGCAGTAATGAAGGGTAAATTTATTTCTGTTTCCATTGCTGTTGAGAGTTCTATTTTTGCCCTTTCTGCAGCTTCTTTGAGTCTTTGAAGTGCCATTTTATCATTTTTAAGGTCAATACCCTGTTCTTTCTTGAACTCATCCACTAACCAGTCAATGATTCTCAGATCGAAATCATCTCCACCAAGATAGGTGTCTCCATTTGTAGATTTAACCTCTATAACACCCTCTCCAATCTCTAAGATAGATATATCAAAAGTTCCGCCACCTAAATCATAAACAGCAACTTTCTCCTCTTTCTTCTTGTCTAAGCCATAGGCAAGGGCAGCAGCAGTTGGCTCATTTATAATTCTAAGAACATTTAATCCTGCAATCCTTCCAGCATCTTTTGTTGCTTGCCTTTGACTGTCATCAAAATAAGCTGGGACAGTTATTACTGCTTCTGTAACAGGTTCTCCTAAATAATCTTCTGCTGCCTGTTTTAGTTTCTGCAGTATCATAGCAGATATCTCGGGAGGAGAATATCTTTTACCTCTTATCTCAACATGGGCATCTCCATTGGGGGCTTCTACAATCTTGTATGGTAGCCTCTTTCTTGCATGCTCAACCTCTTTAGAGTTAAATTTTCTTCCCATTAACCTTTTTATAGAAAATATGGTATTTTCTGGATTTGTTATAGCTTGTCGTTTAGCAATTTGTCCAACCAATCTCTCTCCCTTCTCAGTAATAGCAACCACTGAAGGGGTAGTTCTATTGCCTTCTTGATTAGGGATGACTACTGGTTCACCTCCAATTACAACTGCAACTACTGAATTGGTAGTTCCCAGATCTATTCCTATAGCTTTACCCATTTTTCATTCCTCCTTTATTTTTTTCTTGATTTTCTTTGTTGATTATTCTTTTAGATACAGATACATAGGATGGCCTTAATATTTTATTATATAACATGTAACCTTTCCTGAACTCCTCAACAACAATATTATCTTCCAGTCCCTCTTTTTCAACTTGAGCCATCGCATGGTGATAAACTGGATCGAAGGGCTTCCCAACAGCTTCTATTGTCTTCAGTCCTGCTTTTTCCAATACTCTTCTGAACTCCCTCAATGTATTCTCAATCCCCTTTACGAAGGACTTTTCGCTCTCTTTGTCGATTTCAGTGGCATGTTCAAGAGCTATCTCTAAAGTGTCTATAACTGGCAGAAGGTCTTGAATTAATAATTCATTTGAATAGAGCATTAATTCTTCTTTGTCCCTTTGAACCTTTTTTTTGTAATTTTCGAATTCAGCATATAATCTGAGATGTTTTTCTCTTAAATCTTCCAGTTGGGACTTAAGCTGACTAATCTCATCTGCTACCTTTTCTTGAGTTAATTCACCAATAGGTACAGATTGATCATTACTTTGAAATAGTTGTTCAGTAACGGTTTTGCTTTTTATATCATTATTCTCATCCATGCTATTAACCTCACTCCAAAATTATTTAAAAACACAATTACACCTTGAGCTAAGAAAGATTACGTATATGATTTCCATTAAAAGTTTTACAAGCAAATCATCACTCTCTTTATAAAC
>FMJZ01089275.1_pt1 | contig 10587 bp, 7 predicted proteins | sample 1987881 | NCBI WGS metagenome assembly FMJZ01 (sample SAMEA4378227, study PRJEB15110) | soil metagenome | biome: soil; feature: Field; material: Soil | place: India | collected 2015-03-11 | depth 0 m | reverse complement strand
GGTTTTATTGTGTTCAGTGTTAGACCGAAGCCAATGTCGGTTGAACCATCACCCAGTCGGGGTGTTGTCTCCTTGTTGCCGGTGGGCAGGGATACACCCAGGGCAAGTGCCGCCCGGACCGGCAGGGGGGGTGTCTGGAGTACACCGTATCTGCCGATGATGAACAGGTCGCCGATGCCGGCGGAGCGATTTTCTCCCTGTTCTCGGGACATTACCGGTAATACACCCCCGAGTTCCAGTTTTCCCGGTAGTCCAACACTGGCGGTAAGTTCTGCCGACAGAGTATTGACGGCGGGGGCAAGTTTTTCAAAGTTGCCGGTCTCCCAGTTGTAAGTTTGGTTTGTCTGGTTGTAGCCGATGTTTGCCCAAGCCAAGATCTGAAAGGGTTTGTTTACCGTGCCGGTGCGGGTGATAAGGGGAGTGGCATTAACCTCCGCGGTAAATAGAAACAACGCCACGAACAAAGCCCGGAACCGGTTCATTTTGCCTCCTTTTTCATCTCTAATAAAATAACATTAACCGACATTACGGTCAAGGAATGCGGTTAAGGGGGTCGGGGTGCCGGGCAACTGATTTGACAGGTGAGCAGGTGAGGCTATACTTTTTCAAAGTGCGCTTGTTGCTGGCGATTTTGGTTTTAACCCTGCCACTCTTTGCCCAAGAGCCGGAGGGCTGGCTGGTGCCATTTGCCTGCGGCTACCAGTCGGATGGCGCCGGTTTTAATCGCCTTTTTAAACAGTACGGTCTGCCGGTAGCGCGAGAGCGGCATTATGGTTGGGGAATGGAGATTCGTTCCCTGGTGGGGAAAAACCTGCTTATAGGGCCGATGTATTTCCGGGTCTGGGGCGATGTGGCAAACGACAGTTTTCAGTTGCGCAGCGAGGCGTTCGGCATTTTCGGTAAACTGGGGTTGAAGTTGCCGTTGTTTCAATTTCTCACCGTGGTGCCACTTGTTGGCGTAGGGGGAGTCCAGCCAGCGTTTCGCATCCGGGAGGTTACCGGTGATTTGTCAATTGACACATTGCTGCGGTCACCCGGGAAAAATGTCAGCCTGTCGCCGGGGATGAAGATAACCGGCCTGGCGGCGTTGGAGGTGAATCTGATGGCGAGAACTAAAGCGGGGACCTACGGGATTGCGCTGAGCGGTGGTTATCTGTATTCGCCATTTTCATTGTCCTGGCGTCTGGATAACGGGTCACAGGTAACCGGAACCCCGGATACGAAAATTGGCGGTCCCTGGTTTTCGGTCGGGGTCACCATTATTCCGGCGCCGGAGGTAATAACAGAAGAATGAACCGGTTGGTTTTTGTTGTCCTGCTAACGTTGCTGATTGTCCTGGGGTGTATTTACCCCTATCTGGTGGAGCGGAGGGAGAGCCGGAGCCGGCCTACCCGCGTGGTGAACGCCTTGAACCTTACAACTCATAACGGGACGGTGGATGCCGGGGTTACTGATGATACTATCGCTACTGTGGTTGTCCTCCGCTACGCTTATGGTAGAAGCAAGGCGGACGCTGAGCAGCGGCTGGAGCGGGTGACTGTTGTGGATACACTGGAATGGGATAACTGGACAGTCAGGGTTGATGTTTCTGCCACCAATCAGCCCCTGGGCGCCAGCCTTACCGCGAGCGCACCGGGGCGCGTTCCTTTGACCATCAGCACCAGTAACGGTAAAGTCACGGTTGCCGGTTATAATGAGGGGGTTAGGGTAAATACCTCCAACGGCGAGGTCAACCTTACCGGTACCGGTGGCGACGCGGCGGTTTTTACCAGTAATGCGCCGGTCAGGGTCCAGGTACATTCTGGTGGTTTAACGGTGAAGACCAGCAACGGTGCAATTGACGCTGACATTGCCTTCCTGCCGGCGGTAAAGGAGGTGGAACTGGAGACGAGTAACGGGGATGTGACACTGCGGTTGCCACCGGATGTTTCGGCAACAATTACCGCCAGTACCGATAACGGCACGGTGGTGGTGAGCGGTTTGTCAGTGGAGTACGAGGAGCAGAGCCAGCGGTACATCCGGGGTCGGATAGGCTCGGGCGCCGCGCCGGTGAAAATCGGCACCAGCAACGGTGACATTGTGATTCAATCCCGATTTTAAATAAAGGAGTAAAAATATGGCGGAGGAAAAGAAAATGGTTATCGAGTTTAGCGACAGCAATTTTGACAGTGAGGTCAATAATTCAGCGCTACCGGTTCTGGTTGACTTCTGGGCACCGTGGTGCGGTCCCTGCCGGATGCTTGCGCCGATTGTGGAGCGACTGGCGGAGAAGTTTGCCGGTAAGATGAAGGTGGGGAAGGTTAACGTGGACGAGAATCCGAACATCGCTGCCCGCTTCGGGATTATGAGCATTCCGACTTTGATTCTTTTTAAGGGCGGTAAGGAGGTTGAACGGGTTATCGGTGCGATGCCCGAACCGGTTTTAAGCGAGAAGTTCGCCGGGTTTTTAGTCTGATCCCCGATTCAGTTGAAGAGCGTTAGTCCCGGGCTGGTATCACGGTTGCGAGAAATCTGCGCTCCAGAACGGGTGGTTACCGAACCGGAGCGGTTGATTGACTATAGCCATGACGAGGGTCCGGAAAAACCCTGTTTGCCCGATGTCCTGGTCAGGGTGTTGGACGTTGATGAGGTGGCGGGGGTGATAGAGGTTGCCCGGACAGAAGGAGTTCCGGTTACACCCCGGGGCCTGGGCACCGGTCTGGCCGGTGGTTCGGTGCCGGTCCAGGGCGGGATAGTTTTGTCCCTAGAATTGATGAACCGGATTCTGGAAGTGGATCGGGACAACCTGATGGTGCGGACCCAGCCCGGGGTGATAACCGGCAATCTGCAAAAGGCCTGTTTGGAATATAACCTTTATTATCCGGTTGATCCGGCGTCGCTTGATGCCTGTTCAATCGGAGGTAATGTCGCCACCAATGCGGGTGGCGCCCGGGCGTTTAAATACGGTGTAACCGGTGATTATGTCACCGGGCTGGAGGCGGTTTTGGCTAACGGAAAGGTAATCCGCTACGGCGGGAAGTTGCGTAAGAATGTTACCGGTTATGACCTGAACCGAATTTTCATTGGTGCGGAAGGAACTCTGGGGGTGGTAACCGAAATTGTCCTAAGACTGGTGCCCAAACCCCGGTATCAGGTTGACCTGCTGGTGCCTTTTGCCGAACTTTCCCAGGGGGTGGCGCTGGTTCTCGGGTTGGTTCATCAGCAGCGGATTGTGCCGGCGGTGGTTGAGTTTATTGAGCGTAAAGGTGTTGCCGCCTGTAACCGGGTCCTGGATGAAAGTCTGCCCTTTGGTGATGCCGGGGTGCAGGTCCTGGTGGAGGTGGAGGGCAACGAGCGGGACCGGGTAATTGATGAGGCGCTGGCGGTGGCGGAGATGGCAAATGGTTTTGGCGCCGGTGAACCGCTGATTGCGGCGGAGGCAAACGCCCAGGCAAGGCTCTGGACAGCCCGGCGTTCTCTGGCCAAGACCCTGAAGAAAATCTATCCGGAGGTTCATGCCGAGGACATCGTTGTGCCCCTTACCCGGTTGCCAGAGACGGTGAGTTTTATTGCCGAACTGGAACGGCGGCTTTCTCTGGTGATTGTGCCTTTTGGTCATATCGGCGACGGCAATATCCACGTTGACTTCTGCCGGGAAGGGGAGGGGCCGGGGACCTGGCGTCAGCGGTGCGCAAGGGCGATTGATGAACTAATTGATTTCGTAGTCGGCGTCGGGGGACAGATTACCGCTGAACACGGTGTTGGTTCATTAAAGCGGCGGTTTTTGAGAAAGGGGCTCGGTGATGAGGAGATTGCGGTGATGAGGCAACTCAAAAAGAGCCTTGACCCTGACGGCATTCTGAATCCCGGAAAAGTCCTGTCCTAACCGGCGGGTTGTATTCAGCGGATTTTCACCCGGGCAATTCGGCCCAGTTTTTTGAACTCCTTACCCTGAACCAGGACGATGTATACCCCGTCGGCGAGTTCCTTTCCAGCCTGATTTTTACCATCCCAGGGGATGATTTTCTCTCGCACGTTTTGCCATTCCCGGACCAGGATGCCGGACAGGGTATAGATGCGTACGGTAACCGGCTCTTCAGCAGGATGGTCCAGTACCAGATCGCAGGGACCGGAGAACGGCGCTGGCCGGGTGTAGGGTTCGGCCCAGGTTGCTATTTTCACTCCGTATAGCCGGGAGATGGAGGAGCGGTTGCCCACCGAGTCTTCGGCGACAAGGAAGAAATAGTGACCCAGTGTGTCCCGGGCGAGGTTAAACAGAACAGCGGTGGTTTCAGTGGTGGAAAGTGAACGATGAAGCGAGCCAAAGTCCTGTACCGTAATGTCGTCAATAAATACCCCCAGGCGGTTATTCTCGCCGTTGGTAAGATAACGGAAGCGGAGAAATGTCCGTTCAGCAGGGGGCAGGAGATAACGGTACTCCTGCCAGGTTTCTCCAGAACCATAGAGGGAGTCCAGTGTTTCCCACTGTTGCCGGTCCGAAGAGTGGTCAACATAGCAGACGTCGCGCTGTATTTTGCCGGTACTGTCCTCGCTCTCCTCGGTGTTAAACAGAGCATAAAAAGAAAGCAGACCACCGTTGGTTAGGGCGATGGGGGTAGTCAATGTCAGGGTGTTGTTTAGGTTGGATACCGAGCCGGAAAATAATGAGAAATTCTGGGAGTGGCGGTAGCGGGTGGATAGGGTCCAGCCCGCCGATTCCCAGTTGGACAGACTTTCCGCCGGGTCAAAGAAAGCGGTTCTGGGCAGCTGGGTTTGATAGAGATGATACCGGACCGGTGTGAGGTCATCGCCTCGTGACCACCACAGCCGCAGGGTGCCGTTTTTGCCGAGGCGGGCGCCGATAATTTCGGGTGTGGTTGGCTTCACATCATCCTTGCCAAAATAGTCATTAAGAAATCTCAGCCACGGAACCGAATCGGCAAATCCCAAACCCTGATACTCCGCTGTCTTTTCTTTAAACCGCAGGTAAGAAAATGGGAACCATACCGAGACGCCGCGGGCAGAACCGTAATTGCCACCAGTCGCATTAGCCACCACCAGGGGGTGAAAACTTGAGCGCAGCGCGCCGGTGCCCTGTTGGGGTGCCAGTTCCCAGAAGTGGATCAGGTCCACCGGCTCGTCTTCTCGGCTTGGTGGACTTACCGCATTTTCCGCAAATGTCTGGACGCCAAACCGGGCGAGTCGCAATCCCGGCGTCTGAACGGTAACGCTGTCCCGGATTGCATTACGCAGTGCCGTGAGCACCCGGGGTAACTGTTGCATCCGTAAGGCGGAGAGACAGACGTCCGCCCCGGGAAAGGAGGCAACGTAATCGGCACACATCTCCGGCAAAAATTCCTCGGCAAGGGCGGTTGGATGGGCGACTAGCCGTGCCAGAAAACGGTCATAGGGAAAACCGTCCCACTCCACCACCCCTTCCGAAGCAAGAAGAAAATCACAGATCCCCAGAACTTCAGTTGCCACTTCCACCGACCCCATTAGACAGGCGTCAAACGCCAGTACCTCCAGCCGCTTTCCCAGTTTTGTCTTTCCGGCTGCCAGTGCCCGGCGCAGTTCGCCACCGGCAACTCCCATCATATGCCCGGCTGACTCGTCAATTAAAATCGCCCGGTCCGGACCGTATCCTGCCCGCCAGCCATTGCCGTGGTCCCATAACACCAAAAAGAACCGTTTGGCTGGAAAACGTTCGCCTAGGAACCCGATGAAATCAGTCAGGGTCGCGCTGTCCGCCATATCCACCTCGCCGAGATTGGCGAGTAGTTCCAGATGGTTGCGACGCACAAAAAAACGCCGGCAGGTTGGATTTGTGTCCCGGTTGGCAAAGTCCACCTGAATCACAACTTTTACCTCGTCGCTTGAACCTACTGCCATTAACTCGGCAATATCGTCGTAGGCTTGTTCACTCATGCCGTTATCAGCACAGATATACACACCAAAGGTCCATTCTGCGCCGGAACCCCAGCCGGGCAACAACAGGGGGATGGCAATCAGCCATCCCCCTGTCTTTATTATGCTGGTGACGAGTTTAGAAGCCAACAGTGAGCATCAACCGATGGGTTGGCTTTATCCATTTATAGTACCGGAAGGAGTAGTCCAGTCCCAGTTCCAGGTTGCCGGTCGGTTTGCCTTTAACACCGGCACCGGCACACAGCCCGGTGAGGTCTCCGAGCCGGTCCCGATAAAGCTGGTCGGTGTTGAAGACATAGCCGCCGCGCAAAAAGAGCATATTGGCGAGTCCGTACTCCAGTCCGATGTTTACCGTCTCGTTTATGTCAGAGGGGTGGACGAGGTCCAGGGCGAGGGTTAGCCGGTTTTGTTCGGTCTGCACGATGTCCATCGCCACGCCAAAACGGAAGGTTGTGGGCAGCGGGACAGGAGTGGTTTTATAGGAGCCCTGCAGTTGTGATGGTCCGGAATCGTTCCAGGAGAAGTTGTAGTCCAGATGTGGTCCGGCATAGGCAAGCTGGGTGCCGAAGTTGGTTACTGCAGCACCGATACGCAGGGATTTAAAACCGGTATTGTAGAAGAGGCCGAAGTCAACGCCCAGCGCCGATGCCGACATATCCCAGATTGATTGATTGACCGCTTTGGCGGTGAGCCCGAACGATAGTTTATCGGTGATGATCCGGGCATAACTCAAACCGAGCGCCAGGTCAGAGGCGCCGATGGTCAGCCCGGTCCCCTCGTCTTCCCGGAGGGGTGTTTTGGGGTCGTCAACTGTTGTCTGCTCAATCGCACCCATGGTCAGGGCGTTGGCGGAGATCGCCACAGTGCCAAAATTGGTTACCGGCAAAACTACCACCAGGTATTCGTGGTTGATGTCGGCAAACCAGTTGGCGTGATTGAGTTGCGCCTGACGCTGGATATGGGCCAGACCCGCCGGGTTAAAATAACTCGCGGCGGCGTCATCGGCCAGGGCGGTAAAGGCGTCCCCCATGCCGGAAGCCCGGCCCACTCCGATTTTCAGAAACTGAGCACCGGTGGTCGCCACTTTGCTGAACGCCGCCCAGCCCGTTGAGCAGAGGGCGAGACTTATGAGCAGCACACTTAATAGGTTGAGCGTTTTCATTTTCTCCTCCCTTCCTTAATGGATAATCATCAGTTTGCCAGTGTATTCACCTACCGGTGACTCAACGTGGAAGATGTAAACGCCCGGTGCGATCAGCTGCTGGTAGTCGTTGAGGAGGTCCCAGGTTGCGGTGCCACCTTGGTCCAGAGGTTGGGTTTTGGTGTCCTTATGATTGATGACTTTGACAACGTCACCTGCGGTGGTGAAGATTCTGATGGTACAGGTGCTGGGGAGGTGGGTGAACTTGATGTTGCGCTGTTCGGATGTCTTTTCCCAGCCGTTGAATACGATGTAGGGGTTGGGGACAACTTTCACCTCAAGTTTGCGTTTGGTGACAGTATCGGCGTATCCCGGGGTAGAGATTATCTGATAGATGTTGTAGAAGGGGGCGGCACCCTGTTCCCTGTGGCCGGTGATGAACCAGATGTCACCGTCCTGAATCTGGTCCCGGAGGCTGCGGAGGCTGTCGCCCGACAGTTTAAACCCGAGATAGCCGCCGCAGATGTAGAGATTGGCGATTGTGCCCTTGAGTGTATCGGTGGGATTGCGGAAGGTTCGGTCAACGAAGCACCAGCCGTTGGCGTTCTGCGGTCCAGTTCCAGTGGTGGTGAATTTGGCGAATGGTACTTCAATGTTGCCATTGGTGACGTCGTAGACCCGGGCGGTAAGGTAGCCGTTATTGTTCGTCCATTCAATCCGGTAATCGGAGCCACGGAATGCCCAGTATGCCTGGGACGGTGCAGAGCCGATTTTTAGTGAGTCGGAGGGGTAGGCGCCACGTTCCACAGTAACCAGATCAAAGGGTGCGGTGGGGATCGCCATCCTCAGGGTTAGTTTTACCCCCAGACCGTTGAATATCGGGAGATTCAGTGTTTTAGTTGTTCTGGTTGTGGCTATGGTATAAGTAAATGTGGTGGTGTCTACGACAAGGAGGTCGTTTCTGCTCTTGTTGACTACATAGTAAGAGTAGATTGGTTTAGCCGTCGCGCCACTCCAGCCGGGTCCGAGGAAGCGAAGTTCGTAGGTGTCAGCGCTAACCGTAAATGGCACAACTACCTTGACAGAGCAGGCGAGGGCGTTGTTGATGGTGTCGCCGGCGAGGCAGATAATCCGGTTCTGGGGTGAAACGTAGTTGGCGGGGTTCCAGCGAGGGATGGTATAGTAGTTGGCGACTATGCCGGAACGGAGGATAAGGGTGTCCAGTGTGCTATCCGGATTGGTAACCAGGTTCCAGTCGTAGGCGGTGACACAGTAGTAGTAGGTAAAGCCGTTAATGACATCTTTGTCTTCTAAGGTGTAGTAGATGCCGGTATCGGTAGCTTTTATCCAGAGGCTATCGGGAATGGTGGAGTCGCCACCGGGTGGGTAGTTGAAGGTAATTGAGTCAGCCAGATCACACTGGCCAAGGATTTTCCAGTTGGCGCCATCGGTTGATTTGTAAACAATGTATCCCTGGAAGTCATAGCCCCGGTAGTTGGGGTCGTATCCCGGGCTTTCCGGGTTTGATGCCACTTTTTCCCAGTAGCGGTCCGGGGTGCGCTCTGGCAGGTCGTCCCAGACGAGCCGAACTACCTTGTCGCCGGGGATCAGGATAATGTTAGGCGACAGGGGTGGTCCGGGCAGGAGCCAGCCCTGGTCAAATATGAACTGAGCGGCGTTCGCTACCTTTGCCAGGTGCACCAGTGAATCCTTAGGTCGGTCTGCCCAGGGCTGGTTTGGTCCGCCGAATGGGGCACCGATCGCGGCCACCACCAGGCGTTCTACCTGCCCCGGGGCAAGATTGAAGGGCCCGGAACACTGGATGAACCGTTTGTCCGCAGGTGTGACATCAATTGAGTCGTAGGCAGAATAGACGCCGGTGCGGTAGTCGTAGCCGGCCATGGTCAGGTACTGCGCCGGGTCGGTTACCGGGTCAATGTCAATTGTGAACTTTTTGAATGCGGTCATGCCGAGCGGAACCTTTACCGTGTCACCAGATGGGGTGATGGAGTCCCGTTTCGGGCTGTCCAGGAATTTATAGGCAAAAACACCCGGGGTACCGGATTCCCAGGTTTGGCCAGGGCTTTCGCTGTTGTTGTAGTCGCCGGCATAACCGACGTTTTTCACCCAGCCGGCACCGGGGATGGATTCGTTCAGAATGAACCCGACCATATCATCGGTAGCGTCACCGATGTCGGGGTCCATTACCGCGCCGATAAAGCAGCGTTCCAGTGTGTCATCGCCAGAGTTGCGCACATAGTAGAGGATGAAGAAGATGTCCTGGTTCGCCGGGTAGTTCCAGGCATAGACCATCTGATAGACGTCGATATTCTGAGGTTTTCCCGGTGAGATGTGGTTTTCCGGGGCGCCATCCGAATAGGCACACCACATATCTTGTAGCGAGAACGCTTCGTAGGGAATCAGGATGCTGTCCATCCGGGGGTCGCCGGTTTCCCAGCGGCTGCGGGGGCGGGGTGGCCAGTCGGTCGGATAAACGAAAATCCGGTCATCACTGCTTCCCGCGCCTTCTTCCACATGGCTGATGGTGGTGGGGGTTAACTCAGTTCCGCCAGAGTTGGGGTTGTAGCCGAAAGAAACAAGGGTATCGATTTTGCCGTCCGCCCGGTGTTTCAGAGAACCAAACCACATTCCGGCGCCGAATATATAGCAGTTATGGAATGGCTGAGGCCAGGAACCGCCGGCAACGCCGGTCCCGACGGTGACATCAATGCCGTAGCGACCGTCATTGTAAAACGGACACTTCCAGCGGTTGATGTTCAACCACTTCATATCATAGATACGTTTCCCCGCCGGCACCGGAGTGGCGGTTTTTGCTGATACCGGCGTCAGGGCGGCCAGTATCAGAACAATTGTGAGAAACAAGAGAAAGCGCTGTTTCACTTTTCCTCCTTAAAATGACAGGCTGATACCAAAACGAATCTTGCGCGATGGACCGTAGTAGGTTGGTGTTTTGACATAGTCCTCGCGGGCGCGGAGATAGGAGTAGTACATTTCGGAGCGGGTGAGGAAACCGTCGTGGTTATAATCGCGCGCCGGATGGTAGTAGGGGTCGCCGAATCGGATTCCCGGGGAGAACTCCTCGGGGGTGAAGATCCGGCCGTCAAAATCAGGTTTGCCGGTGGCGGCATAGACATTGGTTACAACGGCGGCATTCAGGAGGTTAGTGATGTCACAGGATAGAGAGAGGTTAAGCGGACCGAGTTTGATGTCCTTGGCGACCCGGGCATCAATTGTGAAAGTGGAGGGCATCCGGGCGGAGTTTTCCGCACCGGTTCGGTTGCCCCGGATATCGGTTGGTGTATAGGGCATTCCGGAGGCGAATGATGCTACCGTGGAAGCGTTAAGGTCGCGCATCAATGCAAAGGCAAAGTCCGACGGGAAGGACACGCCGAGATTGCCGCGCAGGGAATGGCGCTGGTCCTGGTCCAGATAGTAGTCAATCTGCATCGGGGTTTCCCGCTGGTACTGGTCGGTGGCGGTGGAGGCGGTGCCCTTGGCGATCTGGAAGGTGTAGCCAA
>FMJZ01050919.1_pt1 | contig 10587 bp, 10 predicted proteins | sample 1987881 | NCBI WGS metagenome assembly FMJZ01 (sample SAMEA4378227, study PRJEB15110) | soil metagenome | biome: soil; feature: Field; material: Soil | place: India | collected 2015-03-11 | depth 0 m | reverse complement strand
GCGCGGCAGGTTATCCAGCAGCGGATTCGGGATGCCGAACGCCAAATGCAGCTGGATTACTACCAGAAGCAACTGGGCGAAATCGTCAGCGGCATTGTTCAAGCGGTCACGCCCCAGGGTCTGACCATCGGGCTGGAACTGCGCGCCGAGGGCACTATGCCGCGTAAAGAGATGATCCCGGGTGAGCGCTTCCGCGTGCATGATCGGGTGCGCGCACTGGTGGCTGAAGTTAAGGATACACCGCGCGGACCTCAGATCATCCTCTCGCGCACCCATAAGAACTTCCTGCGCCGCTTGCTAGAGACTGAGGTGCCTGAAATCTACCACGGCATTGTTGAGATTCGTTCTATCGCCCGCGAGCCCGGTGAGCGCGCCAAGGTCGCCGTTTCCGCCACGCAACCCGGGGTGGATCCGGTCGGTGCCTGTGTCGGGATTCGCGGCGTGCGCATTCAAGCCATCGTGCGCGAACTCCATGACGAGAAAATTGACGTCATCGAGTGGAACCCGGATCCGGCGGTGTTCATCGCCAAAGCCCTCAGCCCGGCACGGGTGACCGGGGTGTACTTGGATGAGAAAAACCCCCAAGGCAAGACGGCGACCGTGGTGGTCCCGGAGGACCAACTCAGCCTGGCCATCGGTCGCGACGGTCAAAATGCGCGGCTGGCCGCGCGCTTGACCGGCTGGCGCATTGATATCAAGAGCCTAACCGAAGCCGCTGCCGATGCGCTCCACAAACTGCAAAAAGACCCGGCTTATGCCGCGCTGGCCGAGCAATTGGCCGATCAGATTCCGCAAATTACGGATATGTTAGCACGCAAGGCCGAGGGGCGACCGCTTACCCCCGAAGAATACGACACCTTAAGCCGCTTTGTGGATCGGGTTGAGCGCCGCGTCATTGCGGGTGTAGGGGCACCGGCGACGGCGGCAAAAACCCTGGCCAGCGATAAACTGGCAGAGATCAAAGCCCAAATTCCGCCGGAAGCCTTTGAAACCAACATCTTGGATAGCGGCCTGCCCGAGCATGTGGCTTACATCCTACAAGAGGCCGGTTACACCACAGTAGGCGAAATGGCAGTGCAAATGAAAGTGCGCCCTGAGGAGATCTTCCGCCTCAACGGCATCGGGCCGCGTGCCATGCAGGAAATTAACAAGCTGATGGCACGCTTAGAAGAGCAAATGCGTCAGGCCGAAGCCGTGGCTGAACCCACTGCCGAACCCGAGACCGAGCCGCTCCCTATGGTTGAGGCCGAGGTCGAGGAAACTGCCATTGCCGAGGCCCCTGTAAGCACACCCGAGTCCGAGGTCATTCCCGAGATTGAGGCTGTGGCCGAAGCAACCGCCGAAGCGGCCACAGCGGCTAGTGAGGAAGAACCAGAGGAAGAAATTTCCTTCGATCAACTCTTCACCCTTAAGAGCGATATTTTCAGCAAAGTTGTGCTCGACGAGGATGAGGAAGAGGAAGAAGAGATCACCACACGCGGTAAAGGGAAGAAGAAAGCCAAAAAGAAAAAGAAACCCGTGGCGTTGGAATATGATCCGGATCGGGATCAGATGGTGATTCGCAAGAAACATAAACGCGAAGATGAAGATTGGGATGAATGGGAACTCTGAAAAGAGTGACGGAGGGTAGTGAGCAGTGGCCAAAGCCAAACCCCGGCGCACCAAACATATTCCTCAGCGCACCTGCGTGGGGTGCCGGGAGGTGCTCCCAAAACGCAGCCTGATTCGCCTGGTGCGGACACCTGAAGGGGTAAAGGTAGATCCAACCGGCAAGGCGCGGGGGCGCGGGGCTTATCTGCATAACCAGCGTTCCTGTTGGGAGCGGGCGCTCAAAGGGGCCCTGGCTCAGGCGCTGCGGACGGAAATATCCCCCGCTGACCGGGAGCACCTGCTGGCCTTTATGGCAACCCTTCCCGAGGAAGAGGCCACTTCTCAAGCCCTTACCGGGTCCCGCGATTCAGAGGCGCCGACCGGGTAGTTCCCCACTCCCGCGGTGCCCACCCCGATCGCTCGACCGCCGCAGGATACCAACTAGAAAGAGAGGAAAGTCTATGAGCGATAACGGGTCGAAAACCATCGAATTGCCGGCGAGTTTGACGGTGCGTGAATTGGCCCAACGCATGCAGGCCAGCCCGATACAGGTGATTCGCATCTTAATGGACAACGGCGTCATGGCCAACATCAACCAGATGGTGGATTTTGACACCGCCGCCATTGTCGCCTCGGAATTGGGCTTCGAAGCCAAGCCCGAGGTACATGAGGTAGAAGAAGAAAAAGAAACCGGTGAGGTGCCCCTGTGGCGCCAGTTAATCGCCAAGGAAGATCCGCGCTTTTTACAGCCGCGTCCACCGGTGGTCACCATTTTAGGCCATGTTGATCATGGTAAAACCACCTTGCTGGATGCCATCCGTCACACTAATGTAGCCGCAGGCGAGGCAGGCGGCATCACCCAGCACATTGGCGCCTATCAGGTAGAGCACAAGGGGCGCCTGATCACCTTCCTGGATACCCCAGGGCACGCCGCCTTCACGGCCATGCGTTCACGTGGGGCACAAGGGGCCGACATTGTCGTTTTGGTGGTCGCCGCTAACGATGGTGTAATGCCCCAAACCAAAGAAGCCATCGCCCACGCCCGCGCCGCACGCGTGCCGATCATCGTTGCCCTCAATAAAATTGACCGTCCTGATGCCAATCCCGATTTCACCAAGCGTCAGTTGGCAGAGGTGGGATTGGTGCCGGATGAATGGGGCGGGAACACCATCGTTGTACCGGTATCGGCCAAATTAAAGCAAGGAATTGAAGACCTGCTGGAAGCGATCCTGTTGGTCAGCGATAGTCTGGATATCAAAGCCAACCCCAATGGGCAGGTCTTTGGCACCGTCATTGAAGCCAAGATTGATCGCGCCCGCGGGGTTGTTGCCACGTTATTGGTTTATAACGGGACACTTGAGGCTGGGGATATCGTTGTAGCCGGAACGGCCTATGGCCGCATCCGCGCCATGTTCGATTTCCGCGGGCGTAAACTCCGCAAGGCTGGCCCCTCCACCCCGGTTCAGGTCATGGGGCTTAATGAAGTTCCCGATGCCGGCGAACTCTTCCGGGTTTACGCCAACGAACGTGAAGCGCGCCAAGTCGTGGAAGAGCGCCTACTCCAGCGTCAACAGCGGCGCCAGGCTCTGCCTAAAGCCTCGCTGGAAGACCTCTTCAGCAAGGTGCAAGCCGGTGAAACTCAGGAACTCCGTCTAATCATCAAAGCCGATGTGCAAGGTTCGCTAGAACCGATTATTTCCTCGCTCAACGACTTGAGCAAAGATAGTGAGATTCGCATCAATATTCTCCATGCCGAAACCGGCAATGTCAGTGAAAGCGACGTCATGCTCGCTTCGGCCTCACACGCCATCATCCTGGGCTTTAACGTTCAGGCGGATCATGCCGCACGACGGCTGGCAGAAAGCGAAGGCGTCTCCATTCGCCTTTATGATGTGATTTACCGCCTGACCGAGGATATTGAGAAAGCCCTCAAAGGCATGCTGGAGCCGGCGGAAAAAGAAGTGATCATCGGCAAAGGTACTGTCCTGGCCGTGTTCCGCATTTCCAAAGTTGGCAATGTGGCCGGCTGCCGTGTTCTACAAGGTGAGTTTCGCCGCGGCGCTCGCGTGCGCATCCGCCGCAAAGGCGAGGTCGTTTATGAGGGAGAATTTGCCTCCCTCAAACATGAAAAAGATGATGTGCGCGAGGTGCGCGCCGGTATGGAATGCGGCGCCGGCTTCAAGGGCTTTGATGACATTCAAGTTGGTGATGAAATCGAGTGTTATATTATCGAGCGGAAAGCCGCGTAATTTGTAATTTACAGAAAGTTGGGTAAAGAACGATGCCAACACCTCAACGCTTACAACGTATTGCTGAACGCATTCAAGAAGAAATCTCGGAAATGCTGGTGATGGGCGAGATTCGCGATCCGCGCCTAAGCGGCGTGACCATTACCGGTGTCAAGGTGGATCGGGAATTCGCCTATGCGGATATTTATGTTTCAGCCGTAGAGGGCAGTCAGCGGGCGCCCGAGATTCTGGAAGCCTTTAACCACGCCAGCGGCTACATTCGCCGTCTGTTAGCCGAGCGCATCGAATTGCGCGTCTTCCCTCGCCTGCGCTTCCATTGGGATCCCACCCCCGAACGGGCCGACCGCATCGAACGCCTGCTGGCCTCTCTACGTAGCAGCACCACTGCCTCCGAAGTCCCGCCATCATCCTCTTCATCCTCCGCTGAAAGCGAGGACGCGGACGAAACAGCATGACCCCGGCTGATTTGGATGCTACCATCCGCCAAATGCTGCACAGCGCGCAGCGAATCTTGATCACCACCCATATTCGTCCGGATGGCGATGCGATCGGTTCTCTGCTGGGTCTGGGCTTAGCGTTACAACACGCAGGGGCCACGGTGCAGATGGTGCTCCCGGATGGCATGCCACCGGTCTTTCGCCATTTACCCGGCAGTGACCAAATTCGGCGTGAGGTTCAGCCGCCGTTTGACCTGTTTATCGTCCTGGATACGGCAGATATTCCGCGCATCTCGGCCTCGATGAACGGCTACCAAGTGGACATATGCATTGACCATCATGTGACCAATCCTGGTTTCGCACGGGTTAACTTGATTGACCCCGAAGCCGTAGCCACCGCTGCCATCCTGGCCGAACACCTGCCGGCGTGGGATTTGCCCATTAATTCCGAGGTCGCCAGCGCCTTGCTAACTGGCATTATTACCGATACAATTGGATTCCGAACGTCCAATATGACCCCCAAGGCGCTGCGCCTGGCAGCTGACCTGATGGAACAAGGGGCCAACCTCCCTGAACTCTATAAACGCGCGCTTATCCATCGTTCATTCGAAGCCGCGCGCTTCTGGGGTTACGGACTGGTCAACCTAAAACGTCAGGGCCGGCTGATCTGGACCACACTTACCCAGGCCGATCGGATTGCCGCAGGGTATCAGGGGAATGATGACGCAGATCTCACGGATATTCTCTCGGGTATTGAAGATGGTGATATTGCGGTGCTATTCATCCAGCATGGAGATGGGCGTATTAAGGTGAGTTGGCGCGCGAAACCCGGTTGGGATGTCTCAACTTTGGCAGCCCGCTTTGGAGGTGGGGGACATCCTGCTGCGGCCGGCGCGGATTTTTATGGGAACTTGGAGGAAGTCCAAGAAACAGTACTCAAAGCCACGCAAGACCTGTGGGAACAACAGGCGATGAAGTCCAATTCCGCCAGAGGTTGATCAGAGGAAGCAAGCATGAATGAACGATCCCGTCAATTTGATATTAAAAACGCCATCTCAGGTGTCCTGGTGGTTGATAAGCCGGTTGGTTTGACCTCTCATGACGTAGTGCAAATTATCCGTAAGGGGACAAACATCCGCCGTGCCGGGCACACGGGTACACTTGACCCTCGTGCCTCGGGGGTGTTGGTGGTTTTAATCGGACCGGCGGTGCGCTTGAGCGAGTATGTCTCCGCTTCCGATAAGCGCTATCAGGCTGTCATTCGCTTGGGAGAGGCCACCGATACCTACGATTCAGAAGGGCGAGTGGTTAGCACATCACCGGTCAATATTACCGAAGAGCAGTTTGTAGAAGCCTTACAGCAATTTGTCGGCGAAATCGAGCAGGTTCCACCCCCGTATTCTGCGGTCAAAGTCCAGGGACGGCGAGCGTACGAAATGGCCCGCGAAGGAGAGGAGGTGGACTTGCAACCGCGCAAAATCAAAGTCTACAGCCTGGAACTACTGGAATGGGCTCCACCGGAGGCCGTGATTGATATTCACTGCTCATCGGGCACCTACATCCGTTCATTAGCCAATGACCTGGGTCGGGTTCTGGGATGCGGCGCCCACCTGGTGGGCCTGCGCCGCACCCGTAGTGGGCGTTTCACCCTACGTGATGCGGTGCCTTTGCGTAAACTGCGCGAAGCCTTTGAGAACGGCACGTGGTATCAGTACCTCATCCCTGCCGCCGAAGCCTTGGCCGATTGGCCGGCCGTCGAACTGGATCACGAGCAGGTTGAATTGATCCGGCATGGTCACCGCATTCCCGGTCAACCGGGAATTGGCAAGATGGTGCGCGCCATCAACGAACAAGGCGAATTGGTGGCTTTGCTTGAATACGATGAAAGTACCAATGAGTGGCAACCTAAGAAGGTGTTTTTCTCTTAGTGGGAGATCCTTTCCGTGGAGAGAATAACACCTAACATCAACCACGGCACGCAGCAATCACCACAACGGGGTTGCTGCGCTTTTTTGAGCGCCAATTGCTGAACGGATCTTTTATAAGGTTAAACGGATAAGAGCATGAACCACGTGACATCTTTGGATGGGCTGGCGTTACACGATTCATGGGTGACCATCGGGACATTTGACGGTGTCCACAAAGGCCACCAAGCCCTGATCCGCGCTCTGGTCGAAGGCGCACACCAGAACCATCAACCCGCAGTTGTGGTCACGTTTCATCCCCACCCGACAGTCGTTCTGGGTAAAGGTCCTTTTCCCGGTTACTTGACCAGCCCGGAGGAACGCGCGCGCTATCTGGGTGAACTGGGTGTAGATTGGGTGATCACGCTGACATTTGATCGTGCCATGGCCAGCCTGAGCGCGCAGGACTTCATGAGCCGATTAGCCCCTCATCTGGGAATACGTTACCTGGTGATCGGATACGATTTCGCCCTTGGGCGGGGACGCGAAGGCAATCCCGAACGACTGCAAGCCATTGGGCAGTCCTTGGGGTACGAGGTCATCCTAACCCAGCCCATTCAGGCCGGAGAGCAACCGATTTCATCCAGCCAGATCCGCCATTTGATTCAACTAGGGGACTTGGAAACCGCCAATCAATGGTTAGGGCGTCGGTACGCCATCGAAGGTAGCGTCGTGCGCGGCGATGGGCGAGGGCGGGTGCTGGGATTTCCCACGGCTAACCTATCCTACTGGCCTGAAAAACTTCTTCCTGCTAACGGCGTTTATGCCACCTGGGCTTGGGTAGGCAAGGAACGTCTGGCCGCCGTCACCAATTTGGGGGTACGCCCAACGTTTGCCTCTCCCTTGCACTATCGCTTTCTCGAAGCCCATATTTTAGATTTCAACGGTGACCTTTACCAGCAAACCATCACGCTGGAATTTGTGGCACGTCTACGCCCCGAACAGCGCTTTTCCAGTATTGAAGAGCTAAAAGCCCAAATTCAGAAGGACATTCGTACCGCCCGGGAGATTCTCAATCATGTGCCCTGAGCGCCAGGTTTACCTATTGGATCCTCAGTCCCTACCCCCTGAAACCATTGCCGTCACCTTTGCCAAAACCTCCCGCTCCCCCCAAAGTTTCCGCGATATTGCCGCCGAACTCACCGCCGAGAAAAGCGCCGCCTTTCATGAGAAATGGGTGGTGGGTTACGGGCATGCTTCGGTTGCCGAACACGCGGTTCTTCATATTGCCGTAGAAAATGCCTCACGCCTGGCTATTGAAACCCTTGAGTCCTGTCGCCTGGCCTCGTTTACCGAAAAATCTACCCGCTATCAGAAATGGGACCCCGAAGATTTCTTTCATCCCCCAGAATTGACGGGGCATCCGCTCGAAGAACGCTATCTAGAAACCTGCCGCACCCTGTTTGAGCACTATCTTCAAGCCCTCCCCAAGGTACGTGAGGTGATCGCTAGCGAGTACCCGCGTCAACCTGATGAAGACGAAGCCGCCTGGGAGCGCCGTATCCGCTCAAAATACGTGGATGTCTGTCGCTTTTATCTTCCCGCCGCCGCGCTAGCCAATGTCGGGGCCACCATCAACGCCCGCGCGCTGGAACACACATTACGCAAGATGCTCTCACACCCCCTGGAAGAAGTGCGAGCGCTGGGCACTGAGATAAAAGACGCGGCGCGAACGGTTGTGCCCACCTTGGTCAAATATGCTGATGCCGTGCCTTACCTTCAAACCCTTCCCTCTTTTCTGGCACAAGAGGCAGAGGGCATCCCTCCCGCGAGCGACGATTGGTGTCATTTGATTGCCTGGGATGAAGAGGCCGAGACATTGGCCCTCACTGCTTGTCTTTTCCGATATTCTCATCTGACCTTTGAGCAAGCCCGTGAAAAAGTTGCCACACTTTCCGCAGAGGAAAAAACTACGCTGTTTCAGCGCATCCTGGGTAGCTTGGATCGCTTCACGCCCCCCATTCGGGAGTTAGAACACGTTGGTTACACCTTTGAGGTTACATTGGATCAGGGGGGGTATTTCGAACTCAAGCGCCACCGTATGATGACCCTCAGCCCCCAGCCGCTGAGTACCTACCTGGGTTATACCATCCCCCGCGCCATCGAGGTCGCTGGTCTTTATGACTCCTACACTCGGGTCATGGACATGGCCGACCAAACCTACCGCGCACTGGCAGCGTGGAACCCCAATGTGGCAGCATATGTAGTGCCCAACGCCTTCCGTCGCCGCGCTCTTATCCGCCTTAATTTCCGCCAGGCCTGGCACCTTATTGCCCTTCGCAGCGCTCCCAATGCCCACTTCTCCCTGCGGCGGCTGGCTCAACGCATGGCCCAGCGGATTCAGGAGGTTACTCCCCTTCTGGGCCAGTTCCTACTGGTCAATCCCAATGAAACCTGGCAACAGATTGAAGCCCGCTATTTTTTACGGGCATGATTGATCAAAGGAGCACTTCGCATGCATAAGAACGACCTCATCCATGCCCTGAACCATAGTCGTGAGCGCCTCCTAAGGGCCATTGAAGGGTTAGAATTGGATCAACTAACCCAGCCCGGCGCCGTCGGGAAGTGGTCGGTGAAAGATGTGTTGGCTCATCTAGCTATGTGGGAAGCCCAAACGGTAACCCTGCTCTATCAGGTGCGCCAAGGGATGAAACCTACCACGTTGCACCTGAAAACCTTCGATAACGATCAACAAAACGCTCAGTGGTTCGAACAAGCCAAAGATCGACCCTGGGAACAAGTATGGGCTGATTTCCAGGGGGTACGAGTACAAACTCTGCGTCGCCTGGATGCTTTTAACGACCATGAACTAAGTTCGCCCACCCACTTCCCTTGGTTGGGAGCAAGCCTGGCCAATCTGGTTTATGAATGGGTCGTACAACACGAAGAAGACCATGCCGCCGATTTGGAAGCATGGCGCCAGCGGCTAAATGGGTGATCCTCACCCACCGGTATTATCCACCATACATGTCAATATAATCCTGGATGGCGGCATCGATCACTCGCATGGCATGCTGCGCATCGTAAATGCGCTCAATAAAGGTTGTGGATTCCTTACCGGGTACCAGTTTATAGGTGCTGAAATAATGGCGTAGCCGTTCTACCAAAACATCCGGAAGATCATTGACATCATGGGCGTTCTCCCAGAAGCGATCATTGGCCAGGACGGCGATGATCTTGTCATCCGCATCCCCGTTATCAATCATCAGCATTCCCCCGATGACCCGCGCCGTTAGGATCACCTCCGATTTGGCAATCGGGCGTTCGCTGATCACACAAATATCCAGCGGGTCACCATCTCCGCGGTAAGAACCTGAAGCCAATGCCCCTACCCTTGCACCACAATAGGTACGTGGGATAAAGCCATACAACGTTGGAGGCTGGGAAGATGTGCGTTGTGGCCGATCTACCTTTAGATAGCCGGTCGTCTTTTCAACCTCATACTTGACCAAATCAAACGGTGTTAACTCAATGTAGGCATACACTAACTGCGGGGGCTGGGGGCCGATCTCTAAGCCATGCCAGGGATGCGGACGCCAGCGGTAAAACGGATTGGGAAAAGACAAGGTTCCCTCCTTGAAAGGATATTCGTCATTAAGTGACCAATCGGGTTACCAAGGCGCTCTTATTTTAAGCCCTCTCTTTTCATCGCGCCAGCCCCACCTCTTTACCAAACTCGCCAAATTTCTCCTGCGCCAGAGGGAGTTTAGGTGTTAAAATGAGCCTATCCTCGTAACGAGGAAGACTTTAAAAACCAAGGAGTTCTAACCGTGGAAACAACCCCTGATTTACCCGAAACTGTGGAGAGCAATGAACCGGTGCTGTATAGTAGCAAAGTGCTCACGCTGATTACGACCTTGCTCGGTGTTTTTTCGTGGGTCGTGCTTGTAGCCTTCCTGGCCGATGCAATCGCCCAAGCGGTTAACGTACAAATCACCCTCTCTCAGCAAAGTCTGAGTCTGGCGGAAGTGTTACGCCAGCCTTCCGCGGTCTCATTCCTAATCACCAATATCAGCACGCCCCTTTTTACTGGAATCGGGTTATTTCTGGTCATGCAAGGTGGCGCCATTGGGCTAAACGTATTGCGTGAAATGGATTTGATGAACCGCAACACGCTCTAAAGAACCGCCATTATTTTCCTTTCTGCTCCCACTCAACGCCCCAGGGTCTTAACCCTTGGGGCGTTATCTGTACTTTGATGACCTTTGTAGTATAAATAATTCTTATTGTATTTCATCGTAATTTCTTATATAATGTAGTTAGACCCTGGCCTGTAATAGGATCAACGCAACTCAAACGCCCAGGCCAGAGGGAGCAGGGAGGCCACCATGTATTACCTCATTGTAT
>FMJZ01122101.1_pt1 | contig 10593 bp, 10 predicted proteins | sample 1987881 | NCBI WGS metagenome assembly FMJZ01 (sample SAMEA4378227, study PRJEB15110) | soil metagenome | biome: soil; feature: Field; material: Soil | place: India | collected 2015-03-11 | depth 0 m | reverse complement strand
AATTCCCTGAGATTTGTGCCACCAATGGGCTTATTCACCAGCAATTGCTAAATTGTATTAATACATAGATTAGTATTGTTCTAAATTTTATTGAGTGCTTTACCGATACATAATAAGAAAAATTGTTATTATGGGCGGTCTATATGAAGAAAAAATATTGTGCAATATTTATGATATTGTGTGCGTCTGCTTTGATGGCTCAAACTACTCAAAAATTAGATATTCCAGTTCAGTCCTTATATAGCAATCAGGTAAAAATTAAAAATATTTATTTTAACAAAAGGGTAGATGTATCTGGAAAAGGGGAAGTGCTGGAGGTAGAAGCCATATTTGAAAATTTAACTGATAATCCCGTGGATGTGTATGTAAACGTAATTGCAACCTATGAAAAAGAAGAAAAAGCAAAATCCAGCTTTGAAATGCCTATACCTGAAAAAGAGCGGATACGAAACTTTGTCCCCTATCCTGATGATGTAGCCAATTACGAATATACTGACAGTAAAGGAAAAAAAATATTTCAGGCATATCCAAAAAATACAAAATCTGGGATCAACCCTTTAACAAATAAACTGTATTTACTGCCGGTAAGAGATAATCTGGTGGTGCGCTCATACCACGTATCACCGTACCGAAAAGATTTTGTATTTTTCAATTATGTTACACTCCTTGTTTTTGACAAGGATGGCAACCCGATAATGCGTGAAGTGTATGAACTAAAAGGTAAAAGAAAATAAAAAAAAGGCGGTTTTAAACCGCCTTTTTTATAGGCTGACTGTTAATTCCACTATATAAGCTTGCGTGATTTTAATGCAGCAATTACAATTGTAGTTATCTGATCAGGTGTAAACTGAGCAATGTTAAAAGTAAGATCGTATGATGCTGGATCATAGGCATCAAATTTAATGTACTGTGTCATAAATTCATGGCGCTGCTTATCTTTTTCCTCGATTAGCTTTTCAGCTGTTAACCGGTCCTTAATCTTCTGAATTTCCATTACTTTCTGAATACGATATTGCAGGGGAGCAACAAAGCGAAGATGTAGCCCATAACGCAACCCTCTAGTAATAATCACAGAACCTCTTCCCACCAGTATAGCATTTCCATGGATTGCGAGTGTCCTTATTGTATTGGCAAGCTTTTGAAAAACTGCTGCTTGTGGTGGGAGGTCAGACAGCATGGTGCGCCATAGTTCACTCATCTCTTCACGCTTTTTAGTGTCGATAGTTTCCACTATCTTTTCTGAGATGTTATATTGCTGTTCAATTTTATTAATCAAATTTTTGTCATAGGTAATCCATTTGTCAGTATGTTGCAGTTCATTAAGACTTTTTGCAAGAGTTTCAGCAATATCGCTTGCAAAACACCCATATTGACGTGAAATTGTGATAAACGGGCGGGGCTTGTCTTCTTTTTCAATAACCTTTTTTTCAGACTCCCACACCTTCATCTGGTTCTGGATCCAGCGTTCCAATGTTGATTCTTTGATTGGGTTGCTCATACGTAACTCCTATAATTGCTAAGATTATGATTAAAATAAAAAATAATAATAACGAATTGATGTTCTCTGTTTTCTGAACCTTTAAAAAAACAAAGAACTGTTTTAAAGATTAATCCAACTATCTAACAGTGTAATTATTTTTCAATTATTTTACTTTGCATAAGGTACAATTTTTATGGCAATTTCACGTTTGCAGTGCAACATCTACATCCTGCTATATCTAGCATAAAAAAGTGAGGTATTCACTTGGACAAAGCTTAGTAACCGGCCATCCACCGTTTCCCTTATGTTTCCCTTCACCACGGCTTGCTTTCTGTAAGCATTAATCATTCCACTGCGGGCGTTCCCACGGCCTCCTGCCTATTATCGTAATGCCCGTATCACTACGCGCTGCACTGAGTTCACCGAAGTGAGCCCTACATCCCTTGTACGGCAGATCTGTCCTACTCTTGTGTAAATTATATTAATTATCAAACGTGGATTTTACAAAAAACCACTTTTTAAAAAACGCCGTATATGTTTTATCTTTCTCTATCATGTAAATCTTTATGTATCATAATACCATTTATCAATTGATGTGTTTTGTTTATAATCACTGTGCAGGATGTGTTTTGTATTAGTCTACATTTTCATATTTTGGGTTGCACTTCATTTTTTAATTTGCCATTATTATATAAAATACGCAGGTAAATGGTTTTCCATGATATTCATATTTCACTTGACCTGAAAATTTGCCAATGAGAAAGTATTACTATCATGATTTCGGTATATAACATGTGAGAATACAACTATGAAAGCTATTATAATGGCAGGAGGGGAAGGTACACGGTTGCGGCCGCTGACATGTAACAGGCCAAAACCGATGATTCCTGTGTTGAACAGGCCGGTCATAGAATATACAGTACATTTACTTAAACAGTATGGCATAAATGATATAACAATGAGTTTGTTTTATCTGCCAGAGAATGTTGTTAATTATTTTGGTGATGGCACTTTCTGGGAGGCAACAATCGACTACAGTATTGAGGAATTGCCTTTGGGAACAGCAGGTGGGGTGAAATTAGCATTAAAGGATTATGATGATACGTTTGTTGTATTAAGTGGTGATGGTATCTATGATTTTAATTTACAGGATATTATTGATTTTCATAAAAAAAACAATTCACCGGTTACTATCGCCCTGACGAGGGTACCTGATCCTATAGAATATGGTATTGTCATTACTCGTGAAGATAACACTATAGAACGGTTTTTAGAAAAGCCATCGTGGGGTGAGGTTTTCAGTGATACAGTTAATACGGGCCTTTATGTTATTGAACCTGAGATAATGGAACGGTTTGTACCGCAGCATGAGAAATTTGATTTTTCGTATGACCTTTTCCCACTGCTGCAGAAAAATAATATCCCTATTTATGGATATATTTCAGATGGCTACTGGTGCGACATTGGCAATCTGGATGCGTACCGAAAGGTACACCTTGATATTCTTAATGGATTGGTAAAAATTAACTTCCCTGGCAAAAAGATAGGTGAAAATATATGGGCTGGTCAGGATGTGGAAATTCATCCTGATGCAACGGTAGTAGGACCTGTGGTTCTGGGTAATTTTGTAAAAATAAAAAAAGGTGCTGAGGTTTCTGAATACAGTGTCATTGGCGATAACACCGTGATTTATGAGAATGCCTCAGTACGAAGAAGTGTGGTACTGCATAATACGATAATTGGCACAAAAACAGAAGTACGCGGCGCAATAATTGGTAAGCGTAATGTGATTGAAGATACTGTATCAATTTATGAGGGTGCGGTAATAAGTGATGACTGCCAAGTAGGTAACAATGCAAAAATAGCTACAGGGATACGAATATGGCCGGAAAAAATCATAGATCAGGGTACGCAACTTAATTCTGATCTTATATGGGGAAAGACTGAAAAGAAGATATTATTTTCTAGTGAAGGTATCTACGGCTCTTTTAATATAAAAATTACTCCTGAGTTTGCTGCAAAATTGGGTTCAGCCATTGGCGCTTTTCTGGGCAAAAACAAAAGGGTTATTGTAAGCAGAGACACAACACGTGCTTCGCGACTTATCAAACGTGCTCTGACAGCAGGTTTACTATCCATGGGAATTGAGGTGTATGACCTGGAAATAGCAAGCATACCAATAAATAAATATTCTATTGTGTATGAAAATGCTGATCTTGGAATTTACGTGCAGATCTCACCGCATACAGATTTGCAGTTCAATTTGATCAGAATTTTCAATAAAAAGGGGTTTGAGCTTACCAATGTAGACAGAAGGAAAATTGAAAATATCTTTTTCAGGGGAGATTATCCACGTAGCAGTGCATTTGAGGTTGGGAGATTATACTATCCGACCCACAACGTTGAATCATATATTATGTTTGCTTCAAATTTTGTGAACAGGGAGATAATAGTAAAAAAGCAGTTTAATGTTCTAGTTGATTGTTTTTATGGATCCACCATAAATATTTTCCCATCACTGTTAGCAGCGTTTTCATGTACTGCTACGGTGCTAAGGGGTCAGATTCGTGAATTCAACAGTACTGAAGAGATACGCAATGAAAGCAGAGATGCAATCAATAGGATTAAAAATCTTGCAAAATTAAATAATGAAATTGGTGTTATCGTAGGGCCCCACGGTGAACAATTAACTGTGGTTGATGAGGAGGGAAATATTTTACAATTGGATGATATTACAACACTGTTGGGTTTTTTATTTGCAAAACACAGGACTATTAAAGAGCTGTGTATTCCGATAATGTCATCGTCTCGCCTTGAGTCAATTGCTAAAGAGAAAAATATTAAGCTCAAACGGGTAGCTAAGTTGCTGGTATTTGAAGATGAGTTCACCATTTTTTCCAAAAATTCAAAATCAGTGTATCCTCACAGTATCTATGAGCATGACCCGATGATTGCATTTTTACTATTACTGGAACTTGTTGCCCTTGAAGGAAAAAAATTATCTGAAATACGACGTGCATTGCCTCATTCCAATATGTACCATATTGTTATGCCATGCCCTGTTGATGGGAAAGCAGTTGTTATGAGGGAGATAGCATCTACTGCTGATGGCCATGTAGAACTGGTTGATGGTGTAAGGGTTGTTCATCATGATGGGTGGGTATTAATTTTGCCTGATACAATACAACCGTCCATTCATATATACTGTGAAGGAATAACTGATGAAGCTCGGGATAAAATGATTGAAGAGTACAGCGTAAAAATAAAAAAAATAACTGCAAAATATTCCTGAAAGGAGTTGGTATGAAGGAGTTAATTAACAGAGAAAGGCTTGTCTCAACATTCATTGATTTAGCTAAGATATCCTCTCCTTCGTGGGAAGAAAAAGGAGTTATTGAGTATATTTGCCAAAAAGCACACACCGTGAGTGTTGATTGTGTATTACAACCATGTAATAATTCATATAATGTGTTGCTACGCATACCGGGGGATGAAAGTTATATACCAGTTCTTTTTTCCTGTCATATGGACACCGTCACACCTTGTGAGAATATACAACCATTGGTAAAAGATAACAGGATAGTATCAGATGGAAGAACAATCTTGGGAGCCGATGATAAATCGGCTATAGCAGGGTTCCTGGAAGCAATACAAGTACTTAAAGAAAAGAATATTCCTCACGGGCATATTGAGTTTTTATTTTCTTGTGCCGAGGAAGTTGGCCTTTTTGGGATAAAGGGGTTTGACCTGTCTTTGGTGAGGGCACGGTATGCCTTTGTGTTTGATAGTGATGGTCCGGTAGGAAAGATTATTGTTGCAGCACCATACCATCTCAGCATGAAGATTACTGTTAAAGGCAAAGCCGCACATGCTGGGATGGAGCCTGAGAAAGGAGTAAGTGCCATCAGGGTTATTTCGGAGATTATCAGTAAAATTCCCCACGGAAGAATTGATAAGGAAACAACAGCAAATGTGGGGATAATTAAAGGCGGCCGGGCAACAAATATCGTTGCCGAAGAAGCCGAATGTACCCTTGAAACCCGCTCACGGCAGAAAGCCAAAGTCCTTTCAGTAAGAAAAGAAATAGAAAGTATTGCTAAAACCATTGCAAAAAAACATAAAGCTACAATTAAATTTGAAAGTACCATGGATTATGAAGGGTACACAATTAAAGAAAATGATGCTATTGTTTTAATTGCATCAAAGGCTTTAAAAAGTATTGGTGTAAAGCCAGCACTGGCGGTTTCAGGGGGAGGTAGTGACACCAATATATTCAATACACGTTCAATTAAGGCAATAAACCTGTCGTCAGGCATGAGGCAGGTGCATACTACAAAAGAATATATATTAATACCTGATCTTGTTAATGTTGCGTCTTTAGTGCTGTCAATCACTCAGCATGCAAAACGCTGATACATTATTTCCCACAACCCAATTTGACTATAAAATAGGCACCACATACTAAAGTAAGTGGAAGAGTAAGGAAGTAAGTAAAAAGTTCGGGCATTTTTACAACGTTTGGGTGTAGCACCTTTTTGCCAAAATAAGAGTAATGAAAATACTGAGGATCTTTTGTCCGTTTATATATGGTAACCGCAATTCTGGTTTTAACAAACAGCATTCCAAAAAAAATTACACCAGATTCTATAAACAATATGCGTTCTAAATTTATTTCTTTGAGCTCTTGTGGAAAAAGTAAAATAAATACAGACAGAAATATTCCCAAAAAAATGTTGATCATTGAAGTAAAGAGAAAGCCTTTAAAATCTTTATCCTGTTTTTTTGAAATGTAGCTTATAATATAGTATACATGGACAGCTAGTGATAATTGCAGGATGATAATAAACGTTAGAACAATCATGTTAGCTCTTGAGTAAAATTTAAGTTAAAAAAAAGAACTGTCTTAAAAAAACATTTGATAGATAGGGGGCTCATTGAGTTATTTGTTAGGCGTTTTCAAATACACTTAGAACACATTTTATGGAAAATTACTCAATATACCCCATAAGTATTTTACACAGCAAATTTTTTAGACGGACTTTACAGTGTCCTTACATCAAAAAAAGGTTAAAGATAAAAACCATGTGTTTTGTATTATACGAATTATTACTCACAAGTCAAGAAAATCATTAGTTCTTCTTTAAACATTTGCTTGTCTTTTAGGGTAAAGATATGGTATTATGAGCTATCGCACAAAAAAGGACAGTGGATATGTGTGGAAACCAGTTTACCTATAACCTGTATGAACTGTTCATGGAACAGGCTACAAAGTTTCCTGAAAAAATAATGCTGTACTATAATAATACGCCTATAAAGTATAGGGATGTATTGAATGCTGTATACAAAGTAGCACACGCATTGCGTTCTATTGGAGTGTGTAGTGGCTCTACAGTAATATTACAATGCGGGAATACACCGTATTTTATCTACAGTTATTTTGCAATCCTGCAGTGCAACGCAATACCTGTTTTGGTTAATCCTATGGCACGCCAGTATGAATTGCAGCATTATTGTAATGTAGCTCAGCCACAATGTATCATTACTGAAAGCGTAATGGCAGACAGGCTTGTGCAGTGTGCTATAGTGCAGGACACTAAAAAATTCATCACTGTTGATGATAATAAAATATATATATCCATGGATTCAATTGTACATGCAGATGCGTATGACAACCGTTATGTACAGGAAAACAATACCGATGCAGCAATAATCTTTACATCGGCAATGGATGGCTACGCATTAGGTGCGGTACTGACACATTATGGCATTTTCCATAGCGCTAAATCTGTAGCACAGATGATGTCGGAGGATACTGCAGTTTCTGCTGCGGTACTTCCCCTGTTTCATGCATTTGGGTTTACATCATCACTTATCGTCCCTTTGATTAAAGCAATTCCTATTCTGCTTGTTGAGAAATTTTCTTTAAAAAAAATAATGCAGATTCTTTCAAATAAAGACATGAGGTCTTTTGTGGGTGTCCCTGCCATGTACAATATTATGAAAAGCCTTTTTGAGCGCTCCAGTAACTTTAATCATATACAGTTATGGGTTAGTGGTGGAGATTATCTTGAAGCCAGCCTTCAGAATTGGTATGCCCAAAAAGGGATAGATATACGCCAGGGATACGGTCTGACAGAAGCTTCCCCAATTGTAAGCTGGAATATGCCCGTAATTAAAAATAAGCTATGTTCTATAGGCAAACCAATGCCGTACAATGAGGTTCGAATAGTGGATGAAAATGGCAGGGATGTAACCGCTACCGTACATGGTGAAATTATTGTAAAGGGGATAAATGTAATACAAAAGTATTATAATAATCCCCAGAAAACCAGAGAATATATAAAGAAAGGATGGTTGTATACGGGTGATATTGGATATTTTGATAGTGACCAGTATTTATTTATATCCGGGCGAAAAAAAGAAATGGTGCTGAAAAATGGATACAATGTCTACCCAAAAGAAGTGGAAAGGTTACTGTTATTTCATCCCGATATAAAGAGTGTTCGTGTAACAGGACATGTTCAATTTTTGGGCGATAGTACCAGAGAGTGGCTGGTTGCACATATACAGGCCAAACAAAACTCAGCACTATCGTTGGAGAAAGTACGATTATGGTGTGCTGATAATATCTCCCTTTACAAAATTCCAGATGAGATACTCATAGAATAAAAAAAGAGAGGTAATCGGGCGATTACCTCTAGCTCTACAAAAGCATAGCGGAATACTTTGGAAGGAAATTGTTGTGTACCAGGATTTTCCCAGCTCACTATTATATATAAGCAAATCCTATGCCATCGTCAAGCAAAATTTTTATAAATTTTGGCATAAACTAAAATTTTTTTAAAATTTAAGGCTATAAATATGAAATTTTGGTATAAAAATAGCAAATTAAATAATCATAATATTATTCTAGATAAACAAAATAACAACAAATGTTTAAATATAACTGTAAAAAAGTGTTATAAATTCAGTTTTATATTAATAAAGTGTCCTGAAAAACACACAATTGTAGCCAATACCGTACATACGGACTATTTATTTCACTAAAATGAAGAATATTACAATATTTTGAAATCTTGATAGTACTAAAAAATTTTGAGATATCCCTTTTTTGTTATTTAAAGTAAAAGATTTTATTAAATTAAAAAAAGGACATCATAAGAAATTAGAATTCTTCTCAAAATCTGCCACAGATTACAGCATAAACTCTAAATATGGCCTCTTATTTTGCTAAATCGCGAGAAAAGAGTGTTGGATGCGCAATAAACTCACATTTCTCATATTTTTTAACCGCTGCCAGACCTTCGCTAAAACTCCACGTAGAATCGAACTGAGGTGGGATGACAATCTGTCCTTCTTTGTTAGTAAACCCATATTTCCATTTTTTTCTAACCCTTGCTAGACCTTCACTAAAATACCACACATCATCAAATTGTGGTTTGATAAACCATTTTACATTTTCATCAGCATCAAGATGCTTTTCATCGATCCCATTCACTCCAACCACAATAATGCTCAACAAAACAAAAAAAAAAAGATGTAGCAAAGCATCTTTCCTTTTCATTGCCTACCAGCTTTGCTGGTGAAAATTCCACGCCTATTTTTACAGCAAAAATTTAACAAATTATTAATTATCCGTCAATTATAAATTATGGACATCTGTAAACTTAAAAAAAGCTTTAAAAAAAATATGTGATGTATTATTACCCTAAGGTATTGTAAAATAGAAAGGTAAATATGATGACAGCAATAAGAAAAAAGCACTATGGTTCATTATTAGAATATCAAAAGCGATTGAAAGAAATTACTAATAAACCACATTTCGCAGTTGAATGAGATTACAAGGGGAAGAATTTTGCTAAATGGAGCGTGCATGCGTACAAGGCAATATTATTCTGACAAATCTTTTTAAAAATAATTGGTATTTTCCAGAATGCAGGATACAGAATAGGCTATTGTAAGTACCTGTTATTGAATAATGTATAAGTAGTCGCTAGCGAATATATTTTAGATAAATATTTGCTTGACTTTGTATTATTAAGAGAGCATAAATTTATACAAAGGGGTTTGCTATGCAACAGTTTATTTCTAAAAAAGGCGACTTGCTTGACACTAATGGCACTCTTCATGAAAGGGGATATTCAACCTACCTTGTTAAACGATACAATCCTGAAAATGTGTCACTGTATCCTGTACGGTTTGTAAATGCGCTACGCATTAAGGAGTGGGATTACTACGGCATAACCACAAAAGATTACTTTGTTTCAGCTACTATCTCACATATTGGCTATGCGGGACTAGTGTTTGTATATTTTATTGATTTTAAAACTAAAACTTACATAGAGGATACACTAATAACTCCTTTAGGCAAAGGGTTTACGTTAGGGCGGTCAAGTGATGACGATAGTTTTTTTAAAAAAGATACTATCACCTTTGCATTTAGAAAAAAGGGGATTGAGCGGGAGATCTATATTAAGTGGCCACAATTTGGTAAAGGCAAGGGATTTAACGCTCACTGGATTATAAAGCAGACACCGCGCGATTCCATTGTTATGATGACTCCTATAGGAAAGAAGCGGTTTTACTACAATCAAAAAATAAACTGTATGCCTGCAGGAGGTGCATTTATACTAGGTGGTCAAGAATATAATTTTGACTTTAGTACTGCGCTGGCCACGCTGGACTGGGGAAGAGGAGTATGGGAATATAAAAGCTTCTGGAACTGGGCAAGTGCTTCCTGGTTTTTACCTGATGGGACTAAGTTTGGATTGAATCTTGGGAAAGGTTTTGGCGATTTGTCATATGCTACGGAAAATTGCTTTTTTGTAAATGGTAAGATACATAAATTGGATAAAGTTGAATTTAATTATGACAATACCAATTTCATGAATCGCTGGTATTTTGGTTCCAATGATGGAAGATTGGGATTGACGTTTACACCTTTTTTTGAACGGGTAGCTACATCAAATCTTGTAATCATAACTAGTGAGGTTCACCAGTTATTTGGAATGTATAACGGTTTTGTGGTAGATAGTAATGGGAATACCATTGAAGTGAAAAATATAATTGGTTGGGCCGAAGAACACCATGCACAGTGGTAAGGAGGAATATGT
>FMJZ01009613.1_pt1 | contig 10610 bp, 9 predicted proteins | sample 1987881 | NCBI WGS metagenome assembly FMJZ01 (sample SAMEA4378227, study PRJEB15110) | soil metagenome | biome: soil; feature: Field; material: Soil | place: India | collected 2015-03-11 | depth 0 m | reverse complement strand
CTAAAAACTCCAGTGCAATCGGGAACGCCAGATTGCTGCTGACAACTGTATCATAGGTTAGATTCGCATCTGAGAGCGTTTGGGCATAGAGGTTGCCTGCCAAGCCTAAGCTAACTATCCAGACTGCAAGCCAGGTGCGCATACGGTTATTATAGCCCAAGTTGCCAATTTTTGACCCAGTTGGCTACCTGTCGGCTCTGAGTGTTTGAGATTCCTCACCGCACTCGGAACGATAAAAGCCTTTTCGCCAGAGAGTAATTCCCTTCTCGAGCCAAAGGCAAAAAACCTCACCGCGTCATAGCTTGAGGATAGCACTTATTCCAACTCCCTCAACAGTGCCTCTATCTCGTCTTTGACGGCTTGTCTTGTCTCGGCGTCGGGGCGGAACTCGACCTGCAGCCAGTCGCCCTCACGCACGCCTTCAGGCAGCCAAGTCACCGGACAGAGCCACTGCAGGTAGTCTCCCTCGCCGAGCCGAATCAGCATCACAGCAAGCAGCTCGCCCGTCTCGGTTGGTTCGATGCGGTCTACAAAGGCGCGTATCATACACTATGCCTCCTGTTGTGAAGCCACTCCAGCAACGCGTCGCACGAGAAAGTATTGAGGATGCGTTCGGGCGATGCCCATGCGCGTTGCGCCAGTCCGACGGCGAGTTCCATCGCATGCAGGTCGCGTGCGGCGTGCGAGTCGGTCCCGAGGCTTATCCATGCTCCGCTGTCGGCTAATGCGCGGGCGAGGGGCGTGGGCGGGTCCATCCGCGTAGGGTAGCCGTTGATTTCCACAGCTTTGCCCAGCACGCAGGCGCGCTCGAAAATCCGTTCCCAGTCGGCATCGTTCGCGAATCGTTTGCCGTAGCGTCGGCAGGTGGGATGTGCGAGGATGTCCACCGATGGATGCTCCAACGCACGCAGCAGGCGTTCGGTCATCTGCTCCCGAGATTGACCGTGCGTATCGTGGATACCCGCCAATACCAGCTGCGCGTTCTTCAGCATCGCTTCGGGTGCATAGAGCGTTCCATCCGCAAGGATGTTCACCTCAATCGCATTCAGGATGTAGAGACGCCCAGCGTAGTGCTCGTTGAGCTGCTCGATTTCGCGCTGTCGCTGCTCGAACGCCGCCATCGGGTCACCCTCGTAGCCGAACATATGCGCGTGGTCGGTAATCGCAAGGTACTCGTAGCCCAGCGCGACGGCGGTCTGCGCCATTTCCTCCAGCGTGTTGAAGCCGTCTGACCAGTTGGAGTGGCTCTGTAGGTCACCGCGCACCTGATCGAGCTGCACGAGCGTGGGCAGTCGTCCCTGCTCAGCGGCTTCCAATTCGCCCGTGTCCTCACGGAGTGGGGGCGGAATGAAGGGCAGCCCCAACACGGCGTAGACCGCCTCTTCGGTTTCGGAGGCGACACACTCGACTCCACGCCACACACCGTACTCGTTTAGTTTCATGCCCTGCGCAATCGCCCGCTGGCGCAGGCGGATGGAGTGCGCTTTGGATCCAGTGATATAAAGCATGCCCGCGCCCCAGCTTCGGGGCGGCACGGTCTTGACATCGACCTGCATGCCGTCGCTGAGGAACGCCTGCGCGCGACTTGCACCTTGAGCGTACACTTCGTGGATTTCAGGCAGTTTCAGGATAGCCTCAATTACGGCTTGGGGCTGCTCAGTCGCGACCAAGAAATCCAAATCGCCCACGTCTTCCTGCATGCGTCGGGCGGAGCCGCCCAGCGATGCATTCTGTACACCGTCCACCTGCTGAATAGAGTTCAGCAGGTCGCGCCCGCGAGGCAGCGCAAAGCCCAGCGGTGTGCGGCGTTGCGACTTGTGTTTCAGATCCAGCAGGCGCAGCAGGCGTTCACGCTTATAGGAGCTGAAGTGGGGTAGGTTGTCTACCGCGCCGCTGTGCAAGGCTTGGCGCAGGCTGTCCAAATCGCGCACGCCCAGCCGCTCGTGGAGCAGTTTCGCCGTCTTCGCGCCAATCCCCGGCACCGCCATCACTTCCAAAATGCTGGGCGGTACTTGCTGCAGCAACTGCTCACGTTTCGGAATCGCGCCCGTCTGCAGGTACGTTAGTATCTTTTCAGCAATCGCCTCACCGACGCCTGGAATCGCTTGCAGTGCGTCCAAGCCTCCTTCGGCGACCACCTCAACCGGCGTGGGCAGCGTCTCCAGCGTGTGCGCCGCTTGGCGATAGGCGCGCGACTTAAACGGGCTATCGCCCACATAGTCGGTCAGATCGGCGAGTTCCTCCAGCAGCAGGGCAATCGCCTCGTTGGACATAGCCCGATTATACCTGCGGGGGTTTAGAACTGCTCTTCCTCTGTCGAGCCGTGCATCGCGAGCGTAGACGCCTGTCCGCCCGTAATCGCTTCCTGCACGAGGTCGAAGTACGCCGTGCCGACGAACGCTTGATGCTCAGTGGCGCGGAAGCCCTCCTCACGGGCTTTGAACTCCGACTCTTGCAGGTCGGCGTAGGCAGTCATGCCCGTTTGCGCGTAGCCTCGCGCCAACTGGAAGGTAATGAAGTTGAGCGCGTGGAAGCCCGCCAGCGTGATGAACTGGAACTTATAGCCCATCGCACCCAGCTCGCGCTGGAACTTGGCAATTGTGTCGGCGTCCAACAGCTTCTTCCAGTTAAACGAGGGCGAACAGTTGTACGCCAGCAGCTTGCCGGGGAACTGTTTGTGGATGGCTTCGGCGAACTGGCGTGCCTCGCTCAGGTCGGGTGTGGAGGTTTCGAACCAAAGCAGGTCGGCGTAGGGAGCGTAGGCAAGCCCGCGCGCAATCGCCGCCTCGATACCGTTGCGCACAGCATAGTAGCCCTCGTAGGTGCGTTCGCCCGTCAGAAACGGCTGGTCATACGGGTCGATGTCGCTGGTGAGCAGTGTAGCGTTCAGCGCGTCCGTGCGGGCAATCAAGATAGTGGGCACGCCCATCACATCAGCGGCGAAGCGAGCGGCAACCAGTTTCTGAATGAACTCGCGCGTGGGTACCAGCACCTTGCCACCCAAGTGTCCGCACTTTTTGGCAGAGGCGAGCTGGTCTTCGTAATGCACGCCCGCCGCGCCTGCCTCGATGAGGGCTTTGGTCAGTTCAAACGTGTGCAGCACGCCACCGAAGCCTGCCTCGCCGTCCGCCACAATTGGCGCGTACCAGTAGATGTCGCTCTTACCTTGCGCGTGCTGTTTCTCGTCTTCGCGGCGGAAGGCGTTATTGATGCGCCGTACGACAGTTGGCACGCTGTTCACGGGGTACAGGCTCAAGTCGGGATAGGTTTGATACGATAGGTTCGCGTCGGCGGCGACCTGCCAGCCGCTTAGGTAGATGGCTTTTAACCCCGCCTGCACCATCTGCACGGCTTGTGTGCCCGTCAGTGCGCCCAGCGCAGCGACGTAGGGTTCCGTGTGCATCAGTTCCCAGAGCCGCTGTGCGCCCAGCTTCGCCAGCGTATACTCGAAGTGTATTGACCCTCGCAGCCGAACCACATCCGCCGCCGAGTAGGGACGCTGTACCCCGTTCCAGCGCGGATTTTCACGCCAATCACGTTCCAACTGTGTGACTGCCTCTTGCTGTGTAATCGTCTCTTGCATTCTTACCTCCTCATCCTCGTCGATGTGGTATCACGTGCACTGGCGTCCCCGCCCGTGCGTAGCACGACACTCCTGTCCGTGCCTCTGCTACTTGGACAATCTTGTCCAAGCACGCCGCCTACGCCTGCTAAGCGGCTTCAGTCGATGTATTCGTACGCTACCAGCGTTACGAAATCGATAAACTCCTCGCTCAGCACCACGCGCTTGAGTATCTCCGACGCTTCATCGAGGCGGTGGGGCGCGTCGCCATAGCTTGCCTTGATGCCTGCAAGTTCCTCGCTCAGCATCTGCGTAAAGAGATTGGGCGTAATCGTGCGCCCATCGTTGAGTGTCGCCTTGCGTCGGATCCACTGCCACAGCTGCGAACGGGAGATTTCTACAGTGGCAGCGTCTTCCATCAGGTAGTTGATCGCCGCCGCGCCGGTGCCCCGCAGCCACGAATCCAGATAGCGCAGGCTCACGTTGATATTGGTGCGCATCCCCTGCTCAGTAATGTCGCCGCGCGGGAAGTTCAGCAGCTCCTGCGCGGTAATAGTGCGCTGCGGTAGCCTCTCTATCTGGTTGGGCGTAGGCATGTGCTTGTTGAACACCTCCAGCACGATGGGCACTAAGCCGGGGTGAGCGACCCAAGTGCCGTCGTAGCCCTCGCTCACCTCGCGCTCCTTATCGGCGACGACTTGCGCGATGGCTTTGGCATTCGCTTCGGGGTCATCGCGGCGCGGGATATATGCCGACATGCCACCAATCGCGTGAATGCCGCGCTTGTGACAGCTCTGCACCACAATTTCGGAATACGCCTTCATAAATGGCACGGTCATCGTCAGCGTGGCGCGATCGGGTAGTACAACATCCTCGCGGTTGCGGAACTTGCGAATCACACTGAATAGGTAGTCCCAGCGCCCGCTGTTCAGCCCCGCCGAGTGTTCGCGCAGCTCGTATAGAATCTCCTCGCACTCGAACGCTGCGAGGATGTTCTCTATTAGCACGGTGGCGCGGATTGTGCCCCTCGAGATGCCCAGTCGCTCTTGCGCGTACACGAACACATCGTTCCACAGACGCGCCTCCAAGTGGCTCTCCAACTTGGGCAGGTAGAAGTAGGGTCCTGTGCCGCGCTGCAGCAGTTCCTTAGCGTTGTGATAGAAGTAAAGCCCGAAATCGATTAGCGCACCAGGCGCGGGTTCGCCGTCGACAATCAAATGTTTTTCGGGTAGGTGCCACCCCCGCGGACGCACACATAGTACGGCGGTCTGCTCGTTTAGGCGATACTCTTTGCCGTCGGGGCTGGTGAACGCTATCGTGCGGCGCACAGCGTCATAGAGGTTAATCTGCCCCTGTACGCAGTTGTCCCACGTGGGCGAATTAGCGTCTTCAAAATCCGCCATGAACACCTTCGCGCCGGAGTTCAGCGCGTTGATAATCATTTTGCGGTCGACGGGTCCTGTGATTTCCACGCGCCTGTCCAGCAGGTCAGGGGGTGGAGGCGCTACTTTCCAGTCGGATTCGCGAATGTGTGCGGTTTCGGACAGGAAATCGGGGTTTTCGCCGGCGTTTAGGCGGGCTTGACGTTCCTCGCGTAGTTGCAGCAGTTCCTTGCGACGCGGATTGAAGTTGCGTGTCAGCTCCGCCACGAACCGCAGCGCGTCGGGGGTCAAAATCTGCGCGTATGCTGGCGACACTGCACCTCGAATCTCAATCTCTTCGCCAGACAGTTGACGATTCAGTTCCTCTCGGTAATCCATCCGTCGCCTCCATTCTCCTCGTTGAGATTTCTACCGACTGGTTAGTTGGCGAAAGTATACCCTACCAGTCGGCGGTAGGATATTAGGATACCCGTTTTGGAAAGCAGATAGTATTGGGACGGCGTATTCGCCCCCACCTCCAGCCCCTCTCCCACCGTGTGGGAGAGGGGGAAGGGGATGAGGACAGAAAAAAAACTGCCGCGTGCCCTCATACTAACTCAGCCGTTGTCTTGTAAGACCCCCTATCCCCCCTCTCCGCTTGTGGAAATAGAGGGAACACCTGTGCCTGTGATGCCTGCTCCTCCCTCTCCGCTCACAGAGAGGGGCTGGGGAGTGAGGTAAAAACAGCGTGGGAAAAATTCGCGTTCCATCTCAGGAGTGAAGCAAAACCACGTACCCTTATCAAACGAGAGAAAGGAGGTGAGAGCTGAAAAATCCTCAAAAACAACTCAGTATTAGTAGTCTCTCACAGGACTCGCGGGCGGAGAGACGAATCTGTAGGCTGTGCGCGAGCTACTGCAGGAACTGTGGAACTACCGCGAGCTGCTGCGGACGCTGGTGATTCGTGAACTGCGCGTGCGCTATAAAAACTCCGCACTGGGCTTCTTCTGGTCGCTGCTAAACCCGCTGGCGACCGTGCTGGTGATGACCATCGTGTTCAAGTATGTAATGGGCATGCGCATCGCGAACTACTCGGCGTATATTCTGGCGGCGTACCTGCCGTGGACCTTCTTCCAGTTCGCGCTGCTCGATTCCAGCCAGACGATTCTGGTCTACATGCAAGTGATTCGCAAGATTTACTTTCCGCGCGTGCTGTTGCCATTAGCAGCGGTGATTTCAAACTTTATCCACTTCCTGCTGGCGATGGGCGTGCTATTTGTGTATCTGTACGGCTTCGTGGGTACGCCGTTGCAAATCGGGTTGCTGCTGCTGCCCATGATTATGCTGAGCCAGTTGCTGTGGCTGGTGGGTCTGTCTGCGCTGATTGCCTGCTGGAATGTGTTCTATGAGGATGTGAAGTATCTGGTGAGCGTGGGGCTGCAGTTGCTATTCTTTCTGACCCCAGTGATTTACTTTTCAGAGCAGCTACGCTACACAACGCTGGTTCCTGAGGCGTATCGCGAGGGACTGTTCTGGGTGTATCATATTCTGAACCCGATGGCGACGCTGACGCTGGCGTACCGCAAGGCAATTCTGCCCCCGATTACGATTGTGCAGGAGAACGCCGCGCTGGGGCAGGCGATGCAGTTCCCTGATATGCCGTTACAATTGTGGCTGCTGGGGCTAAACCTGCTGATGGGCGCGGGTGTCGCGCTGCTGGGGCTGAGCTATTTCCGAAAGCGTGAATGGGAGTTTGTGGAGCGACCATGAGCCGTGAGGAGCTAACCGCGTGGCTGAGGCTGCTGAGCTTGGAGTTCTCGGCGAATAAGTTGCGGGCGTTGCTGGAGCGATTCGGCGACCCCGAAAGTATCTTGAGCGCGAGTGCGGCGTCGTTGCGCGAGGTGTTAGGTGTTCGCGAGGCGGACGCGGCGGCAATCGAGCGCGTCGCCCAGGAATCAGTGGAGATACCCCCGCCGCTGGAGACAGGCGAGGCGCAGCTGCTGATTGCAGGAGCCTCCGACGACTACCCGCGTCCGCTGGAGATTTTGCCTGACCCACCACCTGCGTTGTTCGTGTGGGGCAAGCTGCAGGAACGCGACCGATTCGCGATTGGCGTCGTGGGCACGCGCAAGCCCAGTGCATACGGACGCATGGTCGCCGAGCGGTTCACACGCGATTTGTGCGAGGCGGGATTGACAATCATTAGCGGCGGCGCGTTAGGCGTGGACACTGTGGCGCACCGCACAGCGTTGGAGTCAGGCGGACGCACTGTCGCAATACTGGGCAGCGGATTGGGCAACATGTACCCATCTGAGAATCGCGCGCTGTTTCGGCGCATCGCCGACTCGGGTGGCGCGGTGGTCAGCGAGTACCAATGGCATGCTGCGCCCGACGCATGGCGATTCCCCGTGCGCAATCGATTAATCGCCGCGTGGGGGCTGGGCACGTTGGTGGTGGAAGCCCCCGAAGCCAGCGGCGCACTTATTACCGCCCGCCTTGCCATCGAGTACGGGCGCGAGGTGTTCGCTGTGCCGGGCAGTATCGACAACCCCAAGAGCAGAGGCTGCCACGCGCTAATTAAGGATGGCGCAGCCCTTGCGGAGTGCGCTGAAGACATCCTGAGCGCACTGAAAATTCAATCCGAGCCACGCGAGCGCACGCTAAACCTGCCCCTGCTGACCGAAACGCAAGAGAAGTTGCTGAACGCACTGGATTTGGAACCGCGCCATCTGGACGCCCTCGCCCGACAGGTGGGACTGCCTGTACATACCGCCCAAGCCGAGCTGACCATGCTGGAGATGCACGGGCTGGCGCGCCGCATGCCCGGAGGGGCGTTTGTGAGAGTGCTATAGTCGCTTAGACAGGACTGTCCAAGCAGCACAGGCACGCACACAAATGTCTGTGCTACACGGTAATCGTCTGTCCCGGCGTCAGGGCGATGATTTCCAGACCCTCAATATGGCGCGTCGCCTCACGCAGGTGGTCGGGCGTGCCGGTAAGCAGCGGGAAGGTGCCCCAGTGCATCGGAATCACGCGCTTGACGCCCAACAAGCCAATCGCATACGCCGCCTCGCGCGGTCCCATCGTGAATAGGTCGCCAATCGGCAGCATGGCGATGTCAGGCTGATAGAGTTCACCGATGATTTTCATATCGCCGAACACGCAGGTATCGCCTGCATGGTAAAGCGTCAAGCCGTTCTCCAGGCGCACTACATAGCCCGCTGGCTCGCCTGCGTAAATCACCTGACCACCCTCCTCTAAGCCGCTGCTGTGGAAGGCGTTCACCATCGTAATTGTAATGTCGTCAATGGTCACGCTACCGCCCTTGTTCATCGGTTGCACCTTCTCTACGCCGTGCCGTGCGAGATACAGGTACATTTCGTAGATACACGCCACTGTGGGCTGATGCGCTTTGGCGATGGCAACGGCATCGGCACAGTGGTCGCTGTGTCCGTGCGTAATCAGCATGATGTCTACGCCAGGCAGCTGCTTCGCGCTGTCGGGGCATGCAGGGTTGCCCTGCACCCACGGGTCAATTAGTATCCGCTTTCCATTCGGCGAAGTAATCAGAAAGGTCGAATGTCCGAACCACTGAATGTGCGTTTGCATAATCGCCAACCTCCGCGAATAGGATACCCTGTTCAGCGAGGCACTTGGCGTAGGGAGGCATTCTCATCGCGCTCACGTGTTTCGTGGAAGCCCGCCGTCTGCAGCCCGCGCTGAATCGCAGGGATTTTCGCGCACACCTCCCACACGGAGCCACGATTCTGATGGTTCTCCAGCGCGAGCAACATCATGCCTAAGTCAATCCCGATTACCTCCCTATCCCACCAGTCTCGATCCACATTAAAGGCGTTGCCGAAGCCGTAGCGTCCCCAGAGTTTCGTGTGATAGCGGTCGTAGATGGTCTTGATTGCCCGAATGCTTTCACTCGGCGTGAAGATAATGGAAGTGATAGAGGCAGTGGGAGCCACCGTGCCGTCATGTTCTACCCACCCGGGCGCGCCGTATGCTCGGTAGCCATCGGGACCGTCGGACGCGGTCAGCCCCCACACATCAGTGTCGTAGGTCTTGAAGCGGTTGCTGTGTTCGATGCAGAACGCGCGTTGTGCCAGCGTCGTGTTGCGTGAGGAGACCCAGTAGTTGTAGCCCAGTCGGTCGCGCTTGCCCTTGAAATCGATGTAGGCGTGGCTCATCTGATGAATAAAAAGCGGGCCGCCCAGGAGCAGTTCGTACTCTTTGTATTGCACGAGGGGACGCGCCCAAGCGTCCCAGCACTCCGCGGGGATGGGTTCCGGCGCGCCCATCGCGAGCAGATATAAAAACATATGTTCGGAGTAAGCGTTCCAGCGGTTTCTGAGGAACCCCGTTTCGGGCTTCCAGCCGTGCCCTAAGGTTTTCTCGTCAGGTTTCTCGCCGCCGTCGGTCAGCATCCATGCAAAATCCATCCGCTCGTAGAACTGGTTCACCTTGCGCAGTAAGGCGGGGTCATTTAGCACGTGCGAGGCGAATAGCGCGCCCATCACAAACAGCCCCGTGTCGATGGACGAGAGTTCACACCGCCACGCGCGTTTGCCCGTATCCCAGTGAACGAAGTGATACAGCCAGCCGCGCTGATGCTCCAGTTGCAGGTGTCCGTCCATCATCGTGTGGGCGCGGCGCAGGGCATTCTGGCGCGAGACCCAACCCCGGCGCACGGCGATGGGTAGGCTTGCCAAAGCATACCCACTCGCCGCGACACTGGAAATATCGAACGAGTCGCGCTCGTAGTTGTTGGCACGGTCTTTCGTGAAGCCCGTGTCAGGGTGCGTCTCGTTCCAGAAGAAGTCGAACGCGTGTTTGGCTAACTGTTCCAGCAAGGTTTTGGTATCCATCACTGGTTATGGGCACGGCACCCGGTTCATCAGCGTAAAGCAGAAGGTGTTCAGCCAGTTAATGTTCGGATTGCCACCCGTGATGTCGCTCGGGTTGCACGGGTTGTATTGCCACATGTTCAGGTTCGTGCCGCCTGCGCGGACGCAGGTGGTCTCATAAGCGGTGTACTTGGCGTGTCCATCTGCGAAGATAATCGTGCTGTGTTTGTCGCTGCCGCGGTGCTTTGCGCCCCAGTTCGAGCCGATTGCACCCCAGTTTGCGAAGAACGACATCCACGGTCCGTAGTCGGGGTAGACATCTTTGTTTTCGGCAACGAGCAGCGATTGTGCCGGGTACTCGATATTGCGTAGCCCGTAGCCGCGTCCTGCCCACCACTCCGAGCTGCCAGGCGCGCCACCCGCACGGAAGAAAGCATGATAATAGAAGTAGCCGCGCATGAAGCGGGGTTCAGGTGTGTTCTCGCAGCTGGCTTGTTCGTCCGCCACGCGCGCAGCGGGGTTCGTGGGGCAGCTGAAGATATCGGTGTTCCTGATGTAGGCGTTCACAAGGTGCTTCCAGTTGCGGCGGAACACAGTCCAGGTCTCATACTGTCCCGACGGCGTCCAGATGCGCGCCTGACAGGTGGGTGCAGACTCGTCGCGGCGCGGGGGTAGAGTTTCGTCGTAGTCGTCGGCGTACATTAACATCGCCGTGCCGATTTGCTTGGCGTGGCTGGTACAGCTCGTCAGTCGCGCGCTCTCGCGCGCCTGTGCAAACACAGGGAACAAAATCGCCGCTAAGATGGCGATAATCGCAATAACGACCAGCAGCTC
>FMJZ01010527.1_pt1 | contig 10614 bp, 10 predicted proteins | sample 1987881 | NCBI WGS metagenome assembly FMJZ01 (sample SAMEA4378227, study PRJEB15110) | soil metagenome | biome: soil; feature: Field; material: Soil | place: India | collected 2015-03-11 | depth 0 m | reverse complement strand
CCCCTATGAGGATTTACAGAAAAAAGTTGACAAGATCGATTTTGTTAATAGCCCTATCTTATTCTCCAGAAGTTGCGACAGAAGTCAAGTGTCACAATAACCGGATGTTTCATGTCATGAGCTATCATGGACAGAAAGGATCTTCTTTCTCTCCCAAGTTTTTTCAAGGAGCTCTCGACTTCTAAAGCTTGTCCACCTTTGATTGGATGTGCAAACAACGGGCAAGCTTCTTTTGCCTGTGCACCATGAAGAATTTCGAAATAAGATTTGCCTTTTACCGCTTCCTCTGAAAGCCCGATCAGCTTTTCTGCTGCCTTATTGAGCTTGATAACAATTCCATGCTCATACACCTGCATACATGGAAAAAATCCGTTTTAATTAAATTAATTGCTTTTTTAATTCTTCTTATGCTATACATTTCAAAATTTTTACAATTTTTTAAAATCTATTACATCCTGAAGTTAAGGGCACTGAAATTAAAAAATCGCTACAACTCTATGTGCATATGACATCTCTTTGTACATACCCTCGCACATGCCTCGCAGCCGATGCAGTTGTCGGGATTCGCAACAGACATTACCTTATTCCCCATATCATCTCCATACTCATCCTCACCTTCAAAGGGCTTCTCTATAAGCTCAAGGACATCCCTGCCACAGACCCTGTAGCATCGGCCACAACCTATGCATTTTTCCATGTCAATTGATTCGATAAATTTAGGTATCCATTCCTTACCACCCCTAGTGTAACTTATTATTGTCATAAAATCCTCCCATCTTAGAATTAGCAATAATATATAATTTAGCTAATTCGCAACAATATTTATTAGGTCCCTGAAAAGCAGAATAGCGACTGCCCCAAATTTTTAATTTAAAAAAATCTATCCCATGTCGGTTATAAGTTTATGATTCGAGCTAATTAATTTTACAAAAGATTAATAAACAGTATAGTATTAGAAATAACTTATGCTATAGCCTCCCCATCATGCTCTCCGGTTCTTACCCTCACAGCACCTTCAATCGGAGAAACAAATATCTTACCATCTCCATGTTTTCCGGTCTGATTGACCTTTATTATTGCCTTTACTACTTTTGTAACCACATCATCAGGCACAACTATGGTTAGCAACCTCTTTGGCACAAAGAGCGCGACCTTTGGCAACGTATGCTCAAGGGCATATGTTGACGGCGTTGGGGTCAGTTTAACTGCAGTGCAGTAACTGTCAGGCATTTCCGAATCCATCTCGGCGCACATTGCACCTTTCTGTTTTCCCCTACCTTCAACACTCTGTATAGTCATGGAAGGATACCCTAATTCATTAAGCACTTTTTTAGTTTCGGGAAGCTTGTCTCTCCTGATAATAGCCGTAATCTCTTTCATAAAATAGACCTCCTTTGAGTCATATATTATTTGTCTTTAGCATAGTCTGTCTGACTTGCAAAAAATCTCTATCTTTTATAGACATCAGAGTATTTTCCTCATAGAGGATTTTCTATTAATTAAATTTTTATGTTCATTACCTTGTCACATAAGCATAAATGAGTAATTAATTTTGCTAAAACAGACTCACCATGCTGAAGGATGATAAAACTACAATCCAGCTTCTCCAGTTCTTATTGTGTATGCTGCCTCAACAGGACTTATGAATATTTTTCCGTCTCCTATGAACCCTGTTCTAGCCTTATCACTAATAATTTTGACCACCTTTTCCACATCCTCTGTGTTGACAACAGTCATTATAAGTGTCTTTGGAAGTTCGTCATAATGTACAGGACCAACCTGGAGTCCCTTCTGTTTTCCCCTTCCAAATACAGGCATCTTTGTGAGAGATGGAAAACCTGCTCCCTCAAGTGCCAATACAACCTCCTGTTCTTTTTCTGGTCTGATAAATGCTCTTATCATTTTCATGTTACAATCCTCCTTTTTATTGTTTTTTACTGAATAGTGAACAGTAAAAACTACTCGCTATTCACTGATCATTGCCTTTTTAAGCCAAGGCGGTGGCGATTTTTTAACTGTTTCTAGAAGCATACGCATTGACTCTTCAATACTTATTGTCTCCTTCACTTTTATTGGTATCATGCCTTTTTTGACAAGTCTTGCTGCTGATGGTCCGCCTATCTCTGTTAGATACACAATTTTACAGTCAGCAAGCTTATCAACTTTCCTTTGAATCCTGTCGTCATGCACCTCACCCATGCCTTTGGTACTTTCGATCTCAACATCCCTGCCTTCTGCAAACTTTCTTAACTCAACAAACCTATAGCCATCTTTTGTAAGTTCATATATGGCAAACATGCCTGCTCTACCAAAATGCTCATCAACATTGATACCGTCAGTTGTTGCAAAAGCTATCTTCATAGTTACACCCCTTGTTTTAAAATATCTGGTTTTTCTCGCAGTATACTGATACATCGTCAAATACCTGTAGCAAGTAGCTAAATATCTTTTTTAAAGTATTCTTAAGTTTATTAACCATATCATTCCTCCATAAATAGATTGGCTATATCATTAATTAGAGAGAGCGTTCCTCTGTATCCTATGTTAATCCTATTAGTGCTACCTAAAACCTTATACACAGGAAATCCCATTTGATATAAGGGCACTCCAAGCTTCTTAGCAGTATCTACTGCATGGGAATTAGATATTAGCAGGTCAAAATCACCTTGTATAGAAAATAAATCACCAGAATTTGTATCAACAATTTCAACTTCTGCGCCCATTTCATCAAGGAGTCTTGACATCTGAAGCGACAAATCACTCTCCAGTGCAAGGCATATCTTTTTATTGCCATAATAAAAATGAGCATCCCTCATACCATCAATGAGGATCCTCCTCTGCCTCTCGTATTTCGGTGGCATCTGTTTCCCGCTCAGAAGTGAAAGTGTTTCCATCAATACATCTGTATCTCTTAACCCTGAAATGCTCTTGAAAACCTTATACTCAATATCAAACCTTTCTTTTAAAATCCTTGCTGCAGGCTCCAAACTTGCACCTATGGCAATTGTGAACGCAGATGCCCCTATATTCCTTATCTCATCTAATTTTGTGCCTCCTGCTGAGAGAGATGAAAATCCCTGCCTGCTTCCGTCTAATGCAGATAGATCTGGAAGCATAATGGGCTTCAGTCCAAAGGATTCTATGATTTCCCTCAGTTCTGTAAAATCAGCAGGCGTAAGATGAGAACCCACAAGAACATTGATTTGTTTATCGTTGATGCGTGAATCACGAACTGCAAACTGTAGTAGTGCCTCCACTACCTTTGCATACCCTGCCTCAAGACCGCCCACGTAGTCAGGAGTTGGAGCATGGACAATGGCGCAGTCGGGGTATGACCTCTGCATCTCTTTTACGACACTTGCCACATCATCTCCCTTAACTTCAGATAGCCCTGATGTAAGAATGCCTATCAGTTCAGGATTATTTTTTTCGATAAATCCTTTGACCGTTTTTGTTATACTATCCTCACTGCCCATGACAACATTTTCTGTGAACAACTTTGTGGTTGCAAGTGCAATAGGCTCCCTGAAATGTTTTGTCAAAAGCACCTTCCCCAAAAAAGTGCACCCTTGTGCTCCATGAATAATCGGCAATGCCCTGTCTATACCCTGAAAAGCAATCGCAGCACCGAGGGACTGAGAATGCTTTAAGGGATTAACTAAAATTTCAGACTGCTGATGTTTAATTGCTATTCTTTTTATTTCTGATTTCTGACTTCTGACTTCTGTGTTCTGATAAAACCTTATGCTGTTGCTTATCTGCTCAGCCAGATTTATAAGCCCTTCGTATCCTGCATATGCAGTATGCCTTTCCTGATTCACATCAACAAAAGGGAACCCCTCTTTTATTGCGAGATACTGATTCCTTCCTCCTGCGACAAGAATATCAGCATTTTTCTCTCTCATAAGTTTGAGAAGATTTTTAGGACTAACATCCTCAACAAGAGGAGCATTTTCGCCAAGGATTTCCTTCATCTTTTCTTCGTCCTCAAAGGTACTCTTTTTTGTTCCAATTGCAACAATCTCTATACCCAAATCCATAAGAGCTGAGATAAATGACCAGCTTTTCACCCCGCCTGTATACAGCACTGCCTTTTTGCCTTTCAGATGACTGTAACGTTCAAGTTTTCTAGCTATACGAGCCTCTTCTCTTGTTATTATTGACTCTATGTTCAAACTGTTTGAACTATTTAAACTGTTAAAACAGTCTGCTATCATTCTAAGCGCCTTTGTCGTCTCTGTCTTTCCATAAAAGGAGACCTCTATATAGGGGATTCCATATCTCTTTTCCATCTCCCTTGCAATATTTATCAATGCCCTACTACATACAACTACATTTAATTTTGCTTTGTGAGCATATGTTATCTCCTCAAATGTTGAGTCCCCTGTAATTTTTGACAGTATTTTTATTCCTGCCTCTTTTAGCAAAGGTTCAACAAGCCATAAATCACCTGCTATATTGTATTCTCCAATGAGATTCATATCGTATTCGGTTGTAAATCGTGGACTACCTGTTCCTATAACATAATCAAGCAAGACCTCCCCAGCTATTCTATTTCCAAGATTCTTTGGACCAACAAAACCAGGTGAATTTACTGGAATTACCCGTATGTCAATCTCTGCCTCAGCCTTCTTACATACGGCTTCAATATCTTCACCAATGAGACCGCTTACACATGTTGTATAGACAAATATTGCCTTTGGTTTTACGCTATCAAAAGCCTGTAGAATTGCCTTATACAGCTTTTCTTCAGAGCCGTATATTATATCCATCTCATTCATGTCCGTAGTGAAACCCATTCTGTGTAGATTGCCTTTCGATGACAATGTGCCTCTTCCCTCCCATGAATTTCCACAGCATGCAATAGGTCCATGAACAATATGAGCAGCATCCGCAATAGGCTGTAGCACTATCATCGCACCATCAAAGGCGCATGACTCACCGCCCCGTGAACGGCAAATTTTTTCCTTCTTTTCCCGCTCGCAGCCGCTATCTAACAATTTATCTACTTTCGTTATCATTGTCTATACCCTTTAACCCCTCCAGACCTTCTCTTATCTTAAGTGGAGGAATCAATTCCTTCTTAATTTAATACCTAATCTTAATCCCCCTCTTAATATAAGATAGGGAAATTTTCTTTACTTAATTACATCAAAACTCGTTGTATTAATGGTCGTTCTATCCATTTCATCAAGTATAGTATTTACCACCCAATTCACAAGGTTTATTACTCCCTGATAACCGATGATCGGATACCTATGCAAATGATGCCTATCAAAGAGAGGAAATCCTATTCTTATAAGAGGCGTTCCAGTATCTCTCCAAAGAAACTTTGCGTAGGAGTTTCCTATAAGAAAATCAACAGGATCAGTGAACATCAGGGATCTCAAATGCCACATATCTTTACCAATATAAATTTTTCCCTCTACACCAAATGGACTTTGACTCAAAAGGTTGTTCATATCCTCCTCGAATTTCTTGTCTCCCATAGTGCAGACAATGTGGACAGGGATACCACCCATTTCCATTAAGAAACCTACCAAACCCATCAAAATATCTGGGTCACCGACTAAAGCAAACCTCTTTCCATGAACATAGGGGTGCGAGTCTATCATTGCATCCACTGCACGACCTCTCTCATCCTCTATTTCCTGGGGAATAGGCATTCCAGTAATCTTGCTTATTTCATCAAAAAACCTGTCAGTATTCTTTATACCTATTGGTGTAAGAACAGCAGTTTTCTGATTCCATTCCTTCTCTATATAATCCATAGTTTTAAGAGTTGAATATTTCTGAAGTGCTACAGTAGCATCTGCATTAATAGAGTCCATAGCATCTTTAAGAGGAGTACCGCCAGGATAGAGCTTATATTCACCAGTGTTTGGAGAGTCAAACACATTGCCAACATCCGCAAGAATAGTATGTCTAATTCCCATAATGTTCATAAGTCTTTTCAACTCAAAATAATCCCCCGTATAAGTGTCAAAACCGGGAATTATATTTATCTTTCCGTTCGGCTCCCCTTTTTTGCCTACTGTAATATTTGAAAGAATGCCTTTCAACATATTGTCATATCCTGTAATATATGAGCCCACAAAACTCGGGGTATGGGCAAAGGGAATAAGCAAATCCTTTGGAATCGCTCCTTTATCCTTAGCCTGCTTTATAAATGCATTTAGGTCATCACCGATGACTTCAGCCATACAGGTAGTGGAGACAGCAATCATCTTAGGATGATACAAGGTATATGCATTCTCAAGACCCTCAAGCATGTTGTTTAACCCACCAAAAACAGCAGCATCCTCTGTCATAGATGTTGAAACAGCAGCCATAGGCTCCTTAAAGTGTCTACTAAGATGACTCCTAAAATATGCAACACACCCCTGCGCACCTTGCACAAATGGCAATGTGCCTTCAAATCCAGATGCGCAGAATATAGCACCTAAAGGCTGACAGGCCTTATGCGGATTGATTAATATATTCTGCCTTTTGAAGTTAAGCTCTTTATACTCTTCAGTCTTTGTCCATTCGGCTATTTTCTGTATCTCTTCATCAGTAGGGCAGTTTTCAAATTCCTTTTTTCGCTCAAACTGCTCAAGATATTCCCGTTCTCTAAAAAGCTCAATATGATCTTTTATCTTTAGTCTTGTCATTTTTTCCTCCTTATCAAATCCCATGTGGGGCTATTTACTGTCATATCCATATCACGTGCAAACACAGGGAATCCGTCAAAGCCATGATAAGGACCAGAATAATCCCATGAATGCATCTGCCTGAAGGGCACACCCATTTTATGGTAAGCGTACTTCTCCTTTATGCCCGATCCTACCAAGTCAGGTCTGAGCCTTCTGGTGAACTCCTCCAACTCATAGAGAGTGGCGTCATCCATAATCACAGCGCCTTCCTTCATTTCTGGATACGTCCTCTTGTAATCATCGTTATGCCCGAATTCATATCCTGATGCCACAACCTCCATGCCCAAATCTTCGTATGCACCGATAGTATGTCTTGGCCTTAAACCTCCTACATATAACATTACCTTCTTACCTTCAAGTCTCGGCCTATACTCTTGTATAACAGCATCCATCTTTGGCTTATATTTTTCTATCAGCTTTTCCGCATTCTCTTTTATCCTGTCGTCAAAATAAGAGGCTATCTTTCTAATACTCTGATATATCTTGGTCGGACCAAAGAAATTGAACTCAACCCAAGGAATGCCATAAGTCTCCTCCATGTGCCTACATATATAGTTCATAGATCGGTAGCAGTGGATGAGATTAAGCTTAGCCTTATGTGCCATGCCAATCTCGTTTATTGATGCATCTCCCGTCCATTGAGCAATTACCCTCAGTCCCATCTCTTCAAGTATTTTCCTTGATGACCATGCATCTCCGCCTATGTTGTAATCTCCAATAAGGGCAACATCATAAGGAGTAGATTTATCAAGCTGTCCTTTGCCGAGAATATAATCCCTTATGGAATCATTTGCAATATGATGGCCGAGAGACTGGCTCACTCCCCTAAACCCCTCGCATCTGACAGGGACTATAGGGATGCCTAATTCCCTCGCCGCTTTTTTAGCAACCGCTTCAATATCATCTCCTATAAGACCAACAGGACATTCAGAAAGTATGCCTATGCTTTTAGCAAGAGGAAATAATTCCTTCAATTCATGTAAAGCTGCATATAATTTCTTGTCACCACCATATACAATGTCCTTCTCCTGAAAGTCCGTTGTTATATGCATTGTTCCAAATGTATCAATTCCTGTCTGTCCATTATAGTAATTTCTCCTGGACCACCAACTATACTGTCCACATCCGATAGGACCATGACTTATAGTTATCTGATCCTTGACCGGACCCCAGACAACGCCTTTTGCTCCAGCATAAGCACATCCCCTTACAGTCATGACACCAGGCCTGGATTTGATATTAGATTTTACCTGGCAACTGCTGCACTGACCTGTAGGATCATTGGCAGCGAGGTGCTTTGCCCTGTCCTTCTTGGTCTTTTCTGGATATGCTTCTAGAATCTCCTCTATCATCTTTTGTGTATCTCTAATTGCCGTGCTCATTTTTATTCCTCCTTTATAAAATGTTTGAACCGTTTTTTTATGCTGCCTCTTCGTTTTCAAGTATCCCGAAATCCATCAACAGTTGTTCCAGTTCATCCATGCTTAGTGGTGTAGGTATTACGAGATTTTTATTTTCCGCTATCTTTTTTGCTAAAGCCCTGTATTCATCTGCCTGAGGATGTTCAGGCGAATACTCTATTACTGTCATCCTTCTCAGTTCTGCCCTCTGAACCTGATTATCCCTGGGCACAAAATGTATCATCTGTGTATTGAGCCTTTTTGCAAGCTCTGAAATCAGTTCATACTCGCGGTCAGTCTTTCTTGAATTGCAAATCAATCCGCCAAGCCTTACCCCGCCGCTCTGGGCATATTTAAGGATACCCCTCGCTATATTATTTGCTGCATACATTGCCATCATCTCGCCTGAAGTCACTATATAAATCTCCTTAGCCTTGCCCTCCCTTATTGGCATAGCAAAACCTCCACAGACAACATCGCCGAGAACATCATAAAATACAAAATCAAGGTCATCTGAATATGCGCCATTTTCTTCAAGAAAGTTAATTGCAGTAATAACGCCTCGGCCTGCACATCCAACCCCTGGCTCTGGACCACCTGATTCAGCACATTTGATACCTTTAAATCCGGTCAGTAGGACCTCATCTAATTCAAGATCCTCAACTGTGCCTTTTTCCCTTGCCATATCCATAACAGTTGCCTGAGCCTTTTTATGAAGTATAAGTCTTGTTGCATCTGCCTTTGGGTCGCATCCTACTATCATGCATTTGTATCCTGCCTCTGAAAGTCCTGCTACTATATTCTGAGTTGTTGTTGATTTGCCAATGCCACCCTTTCCATAAATTGCTATCTGTCTCATTTATATCCTCCTTTTAAAATTTTTTATTAACACAGAATTGCAAAGCCTATGCCAAACATTGAACTTATTAATATTTAAGGATTTTTAATTTTTTAAAAAACTCCATTAAAAACAATATTGTAATATATAGAACATTTTTGTTATATTAAGTCCCATGGATAATCTTTTGGAAAGAAAAAATGCCGAGCTAACAGCACTTCTTGAGGTCAGCAAGACTCTCAGTTCTTCCTTTGACCTTGAGAAAAACCTTACCCATTCTATGAAGATATTGTCAGATTATCTTGAGATGAGAAGGGGCACTGTAACCTTGCTTGACCATGATACTGAAGAGTTAAAGATTGTAGCTGCTTATGGTCTCACAAAAGATCAGATTGCAAGAGGTAAATACAAAATAGGAGAAGGTATTGTTGGCAGGGTTGTTATGACAGGTAGTCCTATGGTTATACCAAATATTGGTGAAGAACCCCTATTTCTTAATAGAACCCGTTCAAGGATTGATAAAAGCAATATTTCATTTTTATGCGTTCCAATAAAACTTAAGGGTGACATATTAGGAGTAATCTCTGTAGATAGGATATTTGGAACAAATGTATCCTTTGAAGAGGACTTAAGGGTATTGAATATAGTAGCTACATTGATCGCGCAGAGTGTTAAACTCTATAACATCTATAATGAAGAGAGACAAGAAAAAGAAAAACTCAATATGGAATTAAAAGGGAAATTCGGTTTTCATAATATAATAGGCGTCTCTGATAAAATGCAAGAGGTTTTTAAGATAATATATAAGGTATCAAAAGGAAAGGCAACTGTTCTGATTAGGGGCGAAAGTGGTACAGGAAAGGAGTTAATAGCAAGGGCTCTTCACTATGAGTCTCCAAGAGCAAAGGGACCATTTGTAGCTATTAACTGCGCTGCACTCCCAGAAAATCTCCTTGAGGCAGAATTGTTTGGTTATGAAAAAGGTGCATTTACAGGCGCAGTAACATCTAAAAAAGGGAAATTTGAACTTGCCGATAAGGGGACTATTTTCCTTGACGAGATAGGAGATATATCACCTCATATGCAGGCAAAACTCCTTAGAGTACTTCAGGAACATTCATTTGAAAGACTCGGAAGTACAAAGACAATACATGTTGATGTAAGAATAGTTGCTGCAACTAACAGGGATATCGAAAAAATGGTGAAAGAAGGCTCTTTTAGGGAGGACCTCTATTGGAGGCTTAACGTCGTGCCTATATTCCTGCCAGCCTTAAAAGAAAGAAAAGAGGATATTCCTATTCTTATTGAGTATTTTCTCCAGAGATTTAATAGGGAATATAAAAAAAATGTATTCCTTACAAGGGATGCTTTTAAACGACTTCTTGAATACGATTACCCTGGAAATGTGCGTGAATTAGAAAATACAATTGAGAGATTGGTTGTTTTATCAGAAGGCGATAAGGTTTTTGAAAACGATCTACCTTCATATATAAGAATAAAGACAACAGAGATTAGACAGTCTGAAGCCCTTACAAAGGATATAGAGGAGATGGAAAAAAATAGGATTATAGATGCCTTGAAAAAAAGCGGCTTTGTTCATGCTAAAGCAGCAAGGCTCCTCGGAATTACACCGAGACAGATTGGTTATAAGATAAAAAAATATAATATAAAAAATATAATA
>FMJZ01019958.1_pt1 | contig 10616 bp, 6 predicted proteins | sample 1987881 | NCBI WGS metagenome assembly FMJZ01 (sample SAMEA4378227, study PRJEB15110) | soil metagenome | biome: soil; feature: Field; material: Soil | place: India | collected 2015-03-11 | depth 0 m | reverse complement strand
CTGTCGTAAGGTTCCCCGATAGGATGTTGTTGTGCTATGCATATGTGCAATGTCATATAATTTATAAATATACGCGTGAACCTGTTGGGTAAATAAAAGGTGTACTAGCATACTATACACCTCTTCCAGTATATATATTACCTTTGCCAATCTGTTAAGCTTGATTATATCATGAATATAAATATCTTTCTCATCACTCTTATACAATACAATGGCATTTTTTTTAGGCAGCATCCCGGAAATATATGTTTTTGCAATTTTCTCTGTGCTTATCTGTGAACAATTAATGCATAAGATATCTACTGTAACACTACTTTTGCAACACTCATCCAGATCAGCATACACAAGTGCGGAATATCCAAACTTTTTTATCAATGTCGAAAGCCCCCATAGATTTATCTGGTTACTGTCGACTATACCAACAGTTCCACTCACAATTCCTGTAAAGCTTTCACAATAATGAGGAATTATACTACATTCGGAAATATGAAATGCAGCTACTATCCCATATTCCAGAAGAGTTTTTACAGTTATCTGCGATCTGTCAGAATATATACCTATACAAGCAATATCACGCTGAATTATCTCATTAAGATAATCCTTCAATTGCGGTAAACAATTAAAGTCACATACTAAAACTTTCTGATAGGGAATTGCTTTAATGAGTGATTGCACATCCTCAAAATGCAACCACTCATCAGCTTTAAGCTGTGTAACTATCGCTCGTGTTATTTGTTCGTCGTTGCTTAGTATATGGTATTTTTTCATCTTATATTGTTCTATAGTAACTCAATATATATATCAGATGATATCTAAAGCAGCCACATTACGTTTCATAATATCCGACATCGAAAGAATTTCTTCAGAGCTTTCTGCTAACAGTAGCGCCCCTGACGCATTTGCTTGTGTTAGCTCATTTATACCTGAGATGGATTTCACTATTTCAGCAGAAGCATTTTTCTGTTCTTCAGATGCATTGCGTATTTCTTCAGATCTTGTTTTAACATCTTTTAAGGTAGTCATAACCACGGCATTCACTTTTGATTGTTGTTGCATAAATTCAGCTAACATCGCAACCATTCTGTTAATGTCATCCACTCCTTTGTTAATAACTCCTATTGCATGTACTGTTTTCTCAACATTGCCCTGTCCTTTCTGTATCTCCTTTTCATTTGCTTTTATCAAGCTCTCAATTTCTTTTACGCTTACTGATGTCCTGTCGGCCAATTTTGATATTTCATCTGCCACAACTGCAAAACCTCTTCCCGCATCACCCGCACGTGCAGCTTCAATAGCAGCATTGAGCGAAAGCAAATTTATCTGATCGGAAATTTCTTTGATTATATTCACTATCCCCGTCATTTCCCCGGAGCTTTTCCCTATAGTACTCATGCTACTATTCATTTCATCAAGCTGGCTTGCGCCGGCTCTGGCCTGCTGTTCTATCTGTTCAGTACGTTGCAATGCCTCTTTAATTTTTGTTTCCATCTGTGCAATCATATTTGACAGTTGCGTTGCCTGTTCAGTAAATTGAGCGATGCCATTATACTGGTATTCAGCGCTGAGTGCCACATTTTCTACACCGGCAGATATTTCTTCTATTGTAGCAGTGATCTCTTCAGCTATCGCTGCCTGGTTTTGTGCATTCTTTGAAAATACTTTGGAAGTATCCGTCATTTTTACTGAAGCACCTGTCAGCTTATCAGAAATATCTCTTACTGCTTCAAGCAGCTTTTTTATCCGCTCTAACTGATCTTTATTTTCCAGCTCTTCATAAAGTTTTGCAATTGTTGTATCCATCAACTTTAGTAATAGGTAACTAATAGCGGTGATAAGTACTAACTCAAACGTAAAATCAATGATGGTAACAGTTTTCACTTTAGTGGATATAAGATCTGTCCTGATAATTGACAGTAAAAAAAACACCAACGAAAGCGCTGCAACTACAATCACCATTCTTCTTGAACAAAATAACGTGCTGAATGCTATCAACACCAAAAACTGATAATTTGTAAGGATAATGCCTTCATTATGAGCCATTGCACCAAAATTTACAAGTAACCCCAACGCAATCACAGTGCCAATGACTGAAACATTGGCTGCTATATAATATTTTCCAGAATACAATAGAAATGTTGCGGTGGTAAGAAATCCTAAGATTACCACAAGCACAATATTTATCAGTGATAATAGTGGACGGTTAGCTATCACATTTTGCAAAACAAGAAATAGAACCACAAGACCACTACAGATAATTAAAAAATATGACAATGTCTTTGCGCGCAATTGTAAAATAAAGGATGAATCTTTGTAACTATCGGTCATGCTTTGTATAACATTCATAACAGTACCTCATATAAAAAAATTCCCATCGGACATCAGTACTCAGTATATATACTTTAATTGTCACAATGTGTTGCCAAGGAGCAGCAACTATCCACGCTCAATAGTTTCAACTGTATCCTGTACTGATTTAAGCTGAGCTGGGCTTCTATTTGCTCACCTGCTGTGGCCACTTGTTCACTCATTGCAGCCAATGTATCAAGCATTTCAGCATTTTGTTTCATAACAGTGCTAATTTCTTCAATTTCTTTTATTAAAGGCAAAAACTCTTTTTGAATTGTTTTTTCTAAAACAGTTAACTTTTCTAAAAACTTTTTATTCATAGTTACAATCACATCATTGGCACTGGCAAACCTCTGAGAAATAATATCAGTATCGTGAACAAATATATCTTTCACATGATACAGATCATTCACTTTATCTGCAGTGCGTTGTGCCAATTTCCCTATCTCTTCAGCAACAACCGCAAAACCTCTCCCTGACTGGCCTGCGCGTGCAGCCTCAATAGCAGCGTTAAGACTTAACAGATTTGTCTGATCAGCTAGCTCGCCAATACCAGCAAGCGTTTCCATCACATTATCCATAAGTTTTGAAAGCGCCTTCATTGACTCATTATTGTCATCAACAATTTTCATTAACTCTTCCTGAACTTCCCTCACATTTTCTTTTATAATATCAGCAACCTGTTGTACACTTTGAGTGAGCGTGTTATGCAATACATGTTCAAGTTTTTGGAAGTAACTTTCTAACACCTTTTGTGCATCGTTGCTTTTTGCAACCTCCTGCGCTACATAATTCATTTGACCAATTATTTGTGTAGTTGCAGGAGTAATATTATCAAACGCTTCGTGTAATATGTCTTTAACTATCGCCATCTTTTGAGATTCTTTCACAACTGATTGATATAGTTCTATTTGTTTTTGGTAAAGCTGGTTTTGAACCTTATGCGTGTTGACAAGTTTCTTTTCAAAAATTCGCTGAACCCTTCTACTTTCAAGATTTTTGCTATCTCTATACACTCCCATATAATAAAAAAGCACCATAATACTAGTGACAATCAGTGTGTTGAATCCCAGAAAAACAGATACCGCCAAACAAGCTGCACATCCCAGCACTATTCCTGAGTATCTTCCGTATCGATATTTTTTTCGGTATTTTGCAATTATTTCAGATTTTTTTTGTCCTAAGATATATGCTCCCCTGGCATACGATAGCCTATGAACTTCACCTTTTGAAAATTCTTCTATCTCATCCATGCAATCTTCAGCTACCATTGATTTGAGCTTTTTCCACGGCCATAGTTTTTCCCAGCTAAACTCAATCTCTACTCCCCCGGTATTAATGATTATGTCTAAGTCAGTATCTTTTTTTTGCACAACTGGAATACATTCATACCAGTAACTTTCTGGAATTTTCCGTAACACAAAACGTGCAGGACTATCATACCGCACAACATTTCCTTCTGAGTCCTTAACCGCAGTTTTATCTACATCATCTGCATCATAAAACTCTCCATTATCTTTCATTCTATAACACTTACCGTCAAAAAATCGTGGCCATTGATCAAGGTGCAGATTGAATTTTTTTACCCGCACATAGCGGTGAAACACTATGCCTTTTAGTATATAAAGCCCAGAAATTGTTGCCATTGCTGTCATCTCGGTTATCCAGCTAGTCAATCCATATCCCAGATAATTTGTGTATTGTACATTGCTATACGTTTTACCATCAATAATGACTCTTTCAGGACGTTGTAGTTCATAGTGGCATCGTAGCCGAGGCATTGCTTTGTATACAATTTCAACACTGCCCACAACTTTCCGGAAAAAATTTGAATCTTTTGATACACGTACTAAAAAATCATTGGTATTGCTGTATTTTTTTGCTTCACCCTGCATAAAACGAACAATTAGCGATAAAGGTATTCGTAGTCCACTATTAGGCTTTATATCAGGATCATTCATATACAAAACGGAATTAATAGAAACATTGTTTAAAAGATCTAGAAGCATTTCAAAGGAATACCCTTTATTCTGATAAAATTCTAAAATATAATACATTACCATTAACTCAAGTTCTTGCGATATTCTTTTGTTAGGTTTAGCAGATAGTATTTTATGTAACAGATCATTGGTAATCCCTATTTGTTTAAATAATTCATTATACTCAACTTCAACTTCATTATTGCGAATATATTGAAGATAGCTTGCAATAAAACCACACGAAACACCTATCAGGTTTTGTTTCATCTCTAAATCGTATTCAATGGCTTTTGGCAAAGAAGCAAATTTATCGTTAAATCCATATTTAGCTAACAATATCCTTTGATAATCTCTAGCAATTTTTTCATATTCTTCTTCTTCTTTAGAGTATTTATGTGATGTTGTTTCGGTAGCAATGATGTTTTGTTGCATATATATAACCTGTTGTTATTTTTATAAACATCTATTTTTTAAACAAAACATTAATGGACGAACTATAACGTGATACTATTATCGATAGTTAATGTATTTTCTATAATTTCATAACAATTATTTTTTCAAGTATAATTTATTTGTTTTTTCAACGTATTTATGTTATGAATAAATTTAAAATCTTTAAGATATTTTTTTCTTTTGATACTTTTTTACTTTCCTTACACTCAATTTTTTTTTGGGACATAATTTCAGTATAACTGATTTCTTTATATTTTTAATATGTCATCTTTTTTACTTGACCATCCCTTTTTGATGCTATACATTCATTGTGTTAACTAATGGTTAATCATCTTACTACAGTAGGCACATCAAATTTATCCTAAAAGGAGGAACGTATGGCAGATTTTGATATTTCCGCATTTATTGAGGATTCAAAAGCAACACTGGTAAATCCAAAAGATTATTTTTCCAAAATGGCCAAAGAAGGTGGACTTGCACAGCCAATCATTAAGGCTGTTGTATATGGGCTCATTTCAGGAGTTATTTATTTTATTTTTACATTACTCAATCTTTCTGCATTTGGCATGTTTGGCAAAAGTGCTGCAATGGCATTAATTGGAACACCTATTTTTGCAGTTATAGGGCTTTTCATTGGTGGTGTTATTGTACTTATTATCTCTGCTATATGTGGCGGCAATACCGCATTTGAGGCAACTGTACGCGTGGTGGCTTCGTTAATGGTTCTTGGCCCTGTGCAGGCATTGTTTTCCTTTTTAACTAGCATCAGTTTTTATTTAGGGCTTGTTGTATCAGCACTTATTGCATTGTACGGTTTATATCTCACATTTATTGCCCTTGTGAATGCATTGAATGCTAAAGAAAATGTTGCAAAGATAGTCGTTGGTATTTTAGCTATACTGTATGTTCTTTCACTCTACGGTTCATTCAAAGCATACAGATTTGCAGGGCATATGGGTGAGCAGATGCTTGAACAAACTGAAAAACTTACATCAGAACAGCAGAAAGCACTGGAACAGCTACAGCAATTGCAGAAAGCATTAGAAAATCTGGAACAGCAGAAAGAGGAATAATTTATTTTTATCCTCTCTCTCGTAGTAACCAAACACAATTGTGAATTTGAGAACGGGAGAGAGGATAAAATTATTGTAACCCGTATTTAACATTTAAATATTTATCTTCACAAACAGCAACAACAATATTCACAACATGACATTATGGCACCATCTAATAGCTGTTTTCATACTTAATATAAATAATGAAAGAAAACAGTTTAAAAATATTTGTTTACAAGGGAATATCATTAAAAATTAGTTTTAAGAAGATTTCTAATTATTTAGAACTAGACATCTTGAAGTAATTGAGATAATAGATAAAATACTCAATTTATTTATATATTATAAATTATGAATCAATAGGGATAATCATGAAAAATGAAATCATTTTTTATATAGAAGAATCACCAGAAGATGGCTATAAAGCAAGAGCGCTTGGCTACTCCATATTCACTGTTGGTGATACTATCGATGAATTAAAAAATAACATTCGCGATGCTGTACATTGTCACTTTAATGAAAATGAAGCACCTCAAATTATTAAGCTCCATTTTGTAAAAGAGGAGGCTATATCTCTTTGAAATTACCCGGAGATATAAACGGCTTTGAATTTGCAAAGCGCCTCGAAAAAATTGGTTACATCATAACAAGACAAACAGGAAGTCACATTCGCTTGACAACTTAAAGATGTGGTGAACATCACATCACTATTCCAGCTCACATATCACTAAAAGTTAGGACATTAAGTTGAATACTTAATGATATTGCCGAACATTTAAAAATTACAAAAGATGAGCTTATAAAGATCCTATGGGGGTAACATTATCAGAGTAGGAAAATTTTGTATACTGGGGCTGTCTCAAAAGTGGCCGTTCCAAGACAGCCCCAAATATAGATTCATTATATCTTCTTCTCTTTATATCCTGCAGCTAGTGACACGTTCACACGCACCACACCATCATTCAAGCTTTTTAAAGGATAATTATCGTCTATTACGGGGAGGTTATCGGCATCGGTTTGTGTCTTAATCACTGAGCCTGCTGGTACGTACCTTCCATCAGGTATGGTCACTCCCATCACTAGCGATCGTGGTTCCAGCACACAGCCTTTTCCCACCTTTGCCCTGAATACCAAACTTTGCATTCCAATAAAGGAGCTATCGCCCACATATGCCGGTCCATGAATCTGCACCTGATGGGCAAGTGACACACGACTGCCAATATATACTGCATATTTTTTACCATTAACCTCAACCAGATTTTTTTCTACCGGATTGCCGTTGTGTTCAGTTTCAAGTGCATGAATGATCACGCCATCCTGAACATTGGAGTCATCGCCAACATGAATAGGTTGGCCTTCGTCGCCCCGCACTGCTGCAAAAGGGGCAACCATAACCCGCTTACCTATTGTAACATTCCCAATAACTGCAGCTAACGGATGCACATACGCTGATGCATCAATTGCAGGCGTGTATTCCTTACTAACAAAATCAGTCCTCACATTTTCATGAATCATAATACCTCCATTTACTGTGATGTTGTAAACTTCATAACTTACAGAAAATCGCTTCTGCTTGTATTTTTATAATCGCGTATGTATTAATAAAATCTGTCAACACAATTTAAAATCATTACATTAATTTATGAAAAAAGCGTTGAAGAATATAGATATACTCACAATGGTATACAATATGTAAGGTATTGCAATGTTAAGGCAATTTTTACATAAACACGCTATTAATAATGTTACTCTGCTTTCTACCGATTCGCCCTTGCACAAGCGAATTGTAGGCTACCTTACGCGCAACCATATACATTTTTCCATCATTAATGCTGATGACCCTTTCCCTGACACAGACTCTCTTTTAATACTGCCGTTAAGTATGTATACCATCACACCTGTTTCCGATGTTTTGCAACGTATGCTCAAAGCACCACACACACCGCTTCTGCTTTTTGCAACAGATTTCCCTATAACAACACGCTTCAAAAAGCGATTCAGCATCGCCGGTATACTTGGCATCCTGGAACTCACCGAAAGACCCCATTTTATAATATTAGAATCTCAAATACTACAATCAAATCCCGCTAACTCACTTAATGCCTTAATGTACACAACTGAAAATTTAATTTCCCGTAATATTTACAGGTTACTATCGCAAAACATCTTGTACAATACCTTAGTTAAACTGCATCCCTCTGTGGTATGTATTACCACACTACAGGGAACGATAATTTATTTCAGGGCACACAGACAATATTTTAGCCGCAATAATAATATTAAAAAGCTTTTGTATGGCAAAAAAATCCAGGAATTGACTATTCACCCAGAAAAGATTGAACACCTATTTTCATTAATTGACCGCAATATTGAGCAACGTGAATCAGAAATTACGTTTAGAATGAATAACAATGACACAACACTTTTAGTCACTGGCGAAAAAATTACACTGTATGGGGATGTCAAACTATACTTGCTCATTGGCATTAATATCACTACTCAAAGAAAAGCCGAAGACCTTCTCATTACCTCCGAGCTTAGATACCGCACTCTTGTTGAAAACCTTCCCGATGGGTTGTCTCTTTCAAAAGGTGAATTGCTTTTGTATGCTAATCCTCAATTTTTCAAAATATTCAAGCTCCCGCCTGATACGCTGATTACTGATATTACCCTCAAAACGCTCATTCACCCTGACGATTGGCCTGCACTCTGCCAGCTACTACACAAACCAATTGAAAATGCAGAAACCACAACTATAAAAGCATTTACTGTCAATAACAAACCTTTGACGTTTGAATTGCGTATAGTAAGTTTTGTAAGCGACAGCTCATTGTACCATCAGATTTACTGGCATGATATTACTCAAACGCGCCAGCTGTACGATAAGCTTCTGCAGTCTGAACGTTTGTCTGCAATTGGTGAACTTGCATCAGGCATTACACATGAATTCAATAACATACTTACAAGTATCCAGGGGTATGTGCAGTACACTCTTGAAAATCCCGAAGATGTTGAAGCTAACATAAAAGCATTCAGGGTGATAGAAAAGATGACTGAGCAGGGCCATGCTATATTAAAAAATCTTTCTATGCTTACCCGGAAAGACATTACCAACAAGGAACGCCATGCCATTGCAGACCTTCTGAATGACATTTTACGCATTCAAGAAAAAATTCTATTAAAAGACAATATCACGCTTATAAAAAATATTATTGATAATCCAGTATGTTACGTTGATGCAGGCCTCATACAACAGGTATTGTTAAACATTTTGCTCAATGCAGTGCATGCTATACGACCAAAAGGTCAGGGAACTATTACCATTACTATCGAACAGTCAAACGGCAGTGCAATTATAAAAATTCATGATACCGGAATAGGCATCGATCCTAAAATTCAGGATGAAATCTTTAATCCCTTTTTTACCACAAAAACCGGCGCACACAATATTGTTGGTACCGGCATGGGGCTTTCTATATCGAAAAATATTGTTGAGCAACACAACGGCAGGATTTACTATCACAGCATCCCGGGTAAAGAAACCCAATTCATAATAGAGCTCCCGGTATATAAGACTGCGTATCTTCCAAAGGAAATCGATGTTTCATCACAACAGGCTGATATCAGCACACTTTCTGTTTTAATTGTTGATGATGACGATGCAATACGTGATCTTTTTAAAACGCTTCTGCAATCGTTAGGCATTAGATCAATTACATTTGCTACCAATGGGTATGAAGGGTATTCATTATGTAAGGGTACCCATTATGATATCGTGTTTATGGATGTTTCAATGCCAGTGCTTTCCGGTATAGATGCATACAAAATGATAAAAGTGGAAAACCCTCTTCAAAAGGTTGTATTTATTACCGGCATTTTTTATGAAGACCAGATTAAAGAGATAGTTGACAAACAGAATGCCTTTGGCTACATTAAAAAACCATTTGATATTAAAGAGATTAAATCTTTATTATATTCAATTGCATCAAACAAGTAATTGATTTTTATAGGGGAGTGTCGTAAAAAGTGATCGTTGAGTAAATATCCCAAACTTTGTGTGATAAGATGCGCTTATGTTGATACAATTTTGTTAAAATTTTTAGCAAAATCAGAAAGGTAAGCGCTGCGAAATTCGTCTCGAAACGACTTTTGGGACATATCCCGGCGATAATTCATTTTTAACAGGAGAAATTCAATGAAACAAAAAATCGATGTTGGTATTATTGGCGGATCTGGCCTTTACCAGATTGAAGGAGTTAAAATTGTAGATGAATTGAAAGTAAAAACACCGTGGGGTATGCCTTCCGATGCTATTACGATTGCAGAAGTCGGAGAAGTCAAAGCAGGATTTTTACCTCGCCATGGCAGAGGCCATTTTATCCTACCCACTGAGATTAACTACAGAGCAAACATTGCATCGTTAAAAATGTTAGGAGCTGGTCAGATTGTTGCATTCTCCGCAGTAGGTAGCTTAAAAGAGCGCATTAAACCACTTGATTTTGTTATTCCCAATCAGATCATTGACCGCACAAAAGAACGCATTTCCACATTCTTTGGCGATGGCATTGCAGCACACATTGCCTTTGCTGACCCATTTTGTAGCAGGCTACACGAATTAATTCTGATCGCTGCTCAAAAATTAAACATACCTATGCATACTAATGAAACGCTTATCTGTATGGAAGGACCCGCATTTTCAACTCGAGCCGAAAGCCATCTTTACCGCTCGTGGAATGCGGGAGTCATCAACATGAGTACACTCCCAGAAGCAAAACTGGCTCCC
>FMJZ01063975.1_pt1 | contig 10617 bp, 7 predicted proteins | sample 1987881 | NCBI WGS metagenome assembly FMJZ01 (sample SAMEA4378227, study PRJEB15110) | soil metagenome | biome: soil; feature: Field; material: Soil | place: India | collected 2015-03-11 | depth 0 m | reverse complement strand
GTGTTGAAATTGATGCAAAATACTGTGAACTTGCAAAAAAAAGATTAATCTTAGAATAAAAAATTTTGAATCAAAAAATTCATTACAAGGTTGGAGATAAGTAGAAAAACAATAAGCGACCTTATTTGGGAATATTTAAAGGAACATCAAAACGAGGAACTCAAAAATGGTTTAGTTGTCGCTTGGGTTGAGCAACATTATCATATTGCAAGACCAGATAGTAAATAACTTCATCTAAATATTCTGACTTTTGCTTAAATTGAAATCTTATGAACTCATTAGATGAATTATTTGCAAGACTAAAAAATTGTGATATTTGCCCACATTCGTGCAATGTAAATCGCGACATTGGGGAAGTTGGTACTTGTGGAATGACATCTGACCTTGTAATTGCTTCGTATGGACCACATTTTGGGGAAGAACCTGAACTTGTTGGTTATCTTGGTTCTGGGACAATATTCTTTTCTGGGTGCAATCTTTTATGTAACTTTTGTCAAAATTATACAATCAGCCACTGTCGCGAAGGTAGAAAGTATTCTATATCTGAGCTTGTAGATGTAATGTTGAAATTGCAGGACATTGGTTGCCACAACATAAATTTTGTAACACCGACGCATTTTGCACCTCAAATTGCCAAAGCAATTGTCGAAGCCAGAAGCTTGGGGCTCAAAGTTCCAACCGTCTACAATTCAAGTGGGTACGACAAAGTAGACACATTGCGAGTGCTTGAAGGATTAATAGATATTTATATGCCGGATATCAAATTTGTTGACCCTGAAAAAAGCAAAATTTACACAGAAGCTCCGGATTACTTCATTTATGCCTCTGCTGCCTTGATTGAAATGCATCGCCAAGTTGGAAACCTAATTGTTAGGAATGGAATTGCGCGCCGTGGCTTAATCATTCGCCATTTGATACTTCCCGAAAATCAATCTGATACTACTGAAATTATAGATTTTATTTCGGAGAACCTTGGAACAGAAGTTTATTTAAACTTAATGGAGCAGTATTATCCAAGATATCTTGCGTATCAGTATCCACATCTAAGCAGAAGCATAATACCCGAGGAATACAAATATTATGTCGACTATGCGAAGTCCAAAGGATTTTGGAATCCACCTTACATTTTCAATCAAACATAATGCCTTTCGCCAAAAATTGCCGTTCCAATTCGCAAAATTGTGGCACCCTCTTCAACAGCAATCAAATAATCATTAGTCATTCCCATAGAAAGTTCTTTGAGTTTAAGTTCTGGAAAGGCTTTTTGGGCTTCTTCAAGTAGGCAACGTAATTTCTGGAATTCTTTGCGAATAATTTTTTCGTCGTCAGAAAAGCTTCCAATTGTCATTAAACCCTTAATGCTCAGATGGGTTAAATTCTTTAACTCTTCGATTATTTTTAAAGCTTCTTCTGGTTCGCAACCAAATTTAGACAGTTCACCAGAAGTGTTTACTTGAACTAAAACATCGATTCTTCTATTGTTTTTTTGTGCCTGCTTGTCAATTTCTTGTCCAAGATGGATTGAATCCACAGAGTGAATTAAATAAATGAAAGGAGCAATGTACTTTATTTTGTTTGTCTGCAAATGACCAATAAAATGCCAATTTGGTTGAGAAATCCCCATTTGATTAATTTGCTCAAATTTTGATTTCATTTCCTGAACATAATTTTCGCCTATATGTTGAATGCCACTATCAATAGCGTTTAAAATAGCTTCTACAGGATGGGTTTTACTAACAGCAACAATTTTAATATCATTTTCAATGCCTAACTTAGATTTGCGACTTTCGATGCTTTCGAGAATTCTCCTATATCTTTCTTCAATCAATGTTTTTGAGTAGCATTCACCCATATTTAACAACCAATGAATTTGATTTTTTAAATTTGTAATTTTTTTAAAAGGTAAAATTATGGAATTTGTGAATATTCCGTTTTATGCGAATGTACCTTTTGTATTAATGCTTTTAGCTATTGCTCTGCTTCCCTTAATTACTCCACATTTTTGGGAAAGCAATAGAAATAAGTTAATTGTTAGTTTAGTCTTGGGAATTCCCACAGTAGTATGGTTGTTAATCAACAATCTTTCCAGTGCATTAAGCCACACTATTTTTTTCGATTACATTCCATTTATTATTTTGCTTGGAGCTTTATTTATCATATCTGGCGGAATTTATCTTGATGGGGATTTGATTGCCAAACCTAAAGTCAATCTTGTCTTTCTAATTATTGGGACCGTTTTAGCCTCGTTTATGGGAACTACTGGTGCAGCGATGCTTTTGATTCGTCCGCTTTTGAAAACAAACTACCGGAGAAAGCACAAAACGCATATTGTTTTGTTTTTTATTGCTTTGGTTGCAAACTGTGGAGGTCTTCTTACTCCGCTTGGGGATCCACCATTATTTATGCTTTATCTTCGTGGTGTTCCTTTCTTTTGGTTTTTAACACTTGTGAAAGAATGGGCTATCTGTAACGCAATTCTATTAACAATTTTCTATTTTGTGGAAAAGCATTATTACAAGAAAGAAACAAAAGAAGATTTAATTCTTGACCTTGAAGAATATAAGCCACTAAAAATCAAAGGGAAAGTCAACTTAATTTTTCTTTTAGGTGTTGTTTTGTCGGTTGCTTTTATTAATCCCCTATACTTTTCATTTATTCAACCGCATCATATTAGCTCTTACGTTAGGGAAATTGTTATCATTTTAATGGCATTTCTTTCATTAGTTTTTACGAAAAAAGAAGTCCGCGAGGATAATCGCTTTAATTGGCATCCTATAGAGGAGGTAGCTTATCTATTCTTTGGAATATTTATTACTATGACTCCTGCATTGCTGTATTTAGAGACCCACGCTCGAGAATTTGGCTTCACAACCATTCAAGCATTTTATTATGCATCGGGTGCTTTAAGTTCATTCCTCGACAATACACCTACTGCAGTAACATTCTACTCGCTTGCAAAAGGATTAGTAACCCAACAACCCAATTTATTTAACGATCCAGTTATAGTTGGGGGCATACCGGAACATCTGCTCGAAGGAATTGCTACCGCTTGTGTTTTTTTTGGTTCTATGACTTATATTGGTAATGGACCAAACTTTATGGTGAAAGCAATAGCAGAAAACGAAAAAGTTCCAATGCCTCATTTCCTCGAGTATATGTATAAGTTTTCTATAATAATATTACTTCCTGTATTTATTATAGTTCAGCTACTACTAATTCATTAATATTTAAATTCAACGGCTGGGATTACTTTGCTTTCTGAGCAAAAGAAGTATCGGTATATTTTTATAGATGTTCTTCGTGGTTTAGCAGTGCTTTGGATGATCGAAGCTCATGTTGTCGATGCTGTGCTTTCTAAAACATTTAAATCGGGATGGCTGTACAATATTATTAATATTTCAAATGGCTTCGTTGCGGTTGCATTTCTATTTTGTGCTGGAGCGGGTTTTTGGATAGCAACAATACGAAAGGCGGACGACTATCGTAAATTCGCCCCTCCTTTTTGGAATTATCTTCGTCGCCTTGGCTTAATACTACTTGTGGCATATTGGCTTCATTTGCCGACAATGACCTTTTATGGGATGTGGAAGCTTAGTTGGGATAGCTGGGTTTCCTTTTTCCAATTTGACATACTTCAGACAATTGTATATTCTTCCTTTATTGCTTTAATCTTGGTATTAATGATTAAAAATTTAAACTTGCTTAAATCGGCTTTTGGTTTGATAGCATTTGTTGTAGTGGTATCTGCCCCAATTGTTTTAAAGATTGACCCTCATATGTTCAATAACCCATTTCTTGCATCTTGGTTTACTAAGTACCCAATTTCAAAGTTTCCACTTTTTCCTTGGAGTGCCTATTTTTTTGCTGGTGGTTTTTTTACGGCAATTTTCTTGCAAACCGAGAATAAAAAGAAACTTTTAGCTTTCCTATTAGTAACTTGCACAATACTTTTGATTGTTATTTACTTTACCCGAGAATACACTAATTTTTTTACAGAATATAAGGATTGGTGGTTCGTTTCCCCAATTTATGTTTTATTTCGGCTTTCTGGGGTTGTAGCTGCTTTCGCTTTGCTTTACCTCATCGAAAATGGGTACAAAGAGAAGACAATAGGAAAAGTTCTTCAGTTTTGCGGGCAGGAGTCATTATATTTTTATGTTGTACATCTACTTTTAGTTTATGGTTCAGTTGCTAACTTTGGAATGAAATACTATGTTGGTACACGCTTGGATCCATTTGCGACAATATTGCTTATTATTGGTATATGGATAATGATGTTTTATACAGCGCAAGCGTGGAGCCAGATTAAAGCCACAAATATGAAAACTGCTCGTTTGGTTATGGCATCAATCCTTGGATTTTTCTTTTTGGTTTTCTTGCTAAATCCTTTATAATAATTTCCCAAAGTATGTGTTTTGCTTTGATGTCATAATAAAAATGTAATAAGTACTTATCGTCAATTTACCAATACATGGTTTAAGGGATTTTGATGCCCTCTATTTACATTATTTCAAAAACGTACTTAATACAATAGCAATGTTTCAATAATTAATTTGTATAAAAAAGTTTTTTTGCGACGATAAAAGTCACATAATATATAGAAATTTTAAAAAAAGGATTTACAAACAAATTTTTTTTATTAACTTGAATTTTGTTATTCATCCGGAGGGGAAATTTTTATGTTTACAAAACAAATTACTTTATTATTTTTTGTTTTTGCTTTTTCTATTAACCTTTTTTCACAAAGTCCATATGGAAGAGTTCTAACTCTTGACGCAACCGGAACTCAACAATGGATATATGTCTGGGATTTAGTTGGTTCAGGGTATTGGTCAACTAGTGGGAACAATATTTCTACTGGGGACTTCTTGGGGACCACTAACAATCAACCTTTAATATTTCGAGTAAACAATGAAGTTGGACTACGAATTGTTTACATAAACTCGGGGACAAGCATAGTTGGTGGAAGCTCAGAGAATTCAATTGAAAATTCAAATTATAGTACAATTGGAGGCGGAGGTTCTGGTGGCCCTTCTAATCGTAATGAAATATTAGGAGAAGACTGGTTATCGTCTGATAACTTTATTGGTGCTGGAACTGGGAATAGAATAGTTAACGATAACAGGTCTTTCATTGGAGCAGGGAGTAACAATGTTGCTTACTCTGGAAATGAATCGTTTATCGGGAGCGGATCTGGTAATTGGGTGAGTGGGGAATATTCATTTATTGGTGGAGGATACTCCAACGAAGTTAATAGTAATTATTCAGTGGTTTGCGGCGGTGGTTATAACGAAACTTTTGGTGTTCAAGCTTTTGTTGGTGGAGGATGGTATAATCAAGCTGGATATAATGATGGGGACGTTTATGGGAATAGATCTGGAATATTAGCCGGTGAATATAATTTTACTAGAGCACATAATTCAATGGCAATAGGTTCGGGTTTAGAACCTAGGTCCTTTGGAGAAGTGGCTTTGGGGTTGTACAACAATAATTCTGGTTATATAGGTGACCCTTTCGGCTATCAATCGAATGATAGACTTATTGTTGTTGGAAATGGTTCATCTTCGTTATCAACAGGAAATGCTTTGGTTATGCTTAAAAATGGCAATACATCTCTTGGGCATTCAAATCCAACTTCGCGTTTGGACCTACATTCTACAAATGGATATCAGCAACTTAGATTGAGAACTCCTTATACACCAACAGGCTCATCGGACTCCAATGGGGAAGTTGGAGATATCAGCTGGGATGAAAATTATATTTATATCAAAACAAGTAGTGGATGGAAGCGAGCCACGCTTTTCTCTTGGTAAAATATCGTTCCCCTTTTGAAATGATTTGATTATTAAATCTGGGCAATTTTTACAATTTTTTTTGCAAAATAGAAATTCGAAATCATAATTAATGACTTTTCAATTTGTCAATAATTATGGCTAAAATTTTTAGGGGATTTTGACTTACATGAGTGTAAAATGTAGTTTTAGTCACAATTAGGAGATTGAATTTTTTTCTTGCAAAGATAAAACAAGAATATCGGTTCATTAACATAAATCATAAATGTGTAAAGTTTAAATTTTTGCTTGCGATGGTAAAACTTTGTAATATTAACAATAACTTGCTGCGAGGAGAACCAAGGTTTTGAATTTCTTGGGGGATATCTGCTAGAAGAATTTAAAGAAATTATTACCGTCGAAGTAGTAGTTTTTATATGCTGGTTTGTACCACAAGAAACGAATTGTTATAATGTAATTATACTCACTCTTACGGTAAATTTCTAATGAATAATAATCATTTTTGGTCGACTTAAATTTTTCAACTTTTTCGCTTTTATGGAAAAGGTAGGGTTTTGCATTCTTGAGATTAAAGCGATAAAAGGTTGAATCGCTTTCTATTAGCGAAACATTTGTTTTAGGAGTCGTAACGATTGCGATAGGAAGTAAAATTTCTGTAAATTCTACATTTCTAACAAAGTTTATCGCTTGTTGAGTACCCGAACGAAGAATAGGGTAATTGTTGAAATATTCTGGGAAAAACCAAAGTAAAACTTTGCCTCCTTGGTTAGGTTCAATGCTCATGGAAGCTTTAATTATATTTTCGGAAATCTTGTTAGCTTTTGACCACCCAGACATAGAATAGTAATTTACAACTAGAAGAATTGTAGAAAGTGGAAGCACGAGCAACCAAAGGAATTTTCGTTTAACTTGAGGAATAAGTTCAGCGAAGATAACTACCAGACCAACTGAGGGTAAAAGTGAGTACCAACGCATAAACAAAGGAAGGGCCGGAGCGACAAACCATAAATACCAGAGCAAACCCAAAATAATCATTTTTGTTGATTTTGTTGCATTTCTGAAAACATAGATTATTCCTAGAGTTGCAAAAATTAAAACGAAAATAAAATTAAGCAAAATTGGAAAAGGATTTTCAGGAGTATATGCAAACGTTGGTACAACAATTACAAATGGATAAAGAAAGAAATTTGTGAGTAATTGACTTAAAGAAATGTTTTCGATATTAGGTGAGGTAAAGATATTAATTTCGAGCCAAAAGTAACGGTAGGAAAAGAGCAAAATTATTAGAAATATTGAAAAAAGACTGAAATAAAGTAATCTAATACGTTTCTCTGGGAAAATAAAAATGAGTGAAAAAGCTAGTAATGGAGCAAGTAAAGAGTTTTCTTTTGAAAGTAGTGCCAGCAGAAAGAAAAGCAAAGATAATATTGGAATTTTGGGCGAGTCAGTGTCGAGCAAAAAGTAAAACGAAAGGAGAAGGAATATTGTGGAAAGAACATCACCAGAAGATGCTAACCAAGCAAGAAAAATGTCGTGAGAAGGTAACAAAGAAAATAGTAAAGCCGAGACAAAGGCTGCAAGAGAGCTGTTCGAAATTTTTAAGATGAAAATGAATATTGTTGTTATTAATGCAAGGTAAAAGGCCAAATTAAGTATTCGAAAAGGCAAAGGATTGAATCCAAAAATTGATAAAGTGATTGTATTTAAGAAGTTTGGAATTGGACGAAAATAATGAATCGAGACATCTTTGCTTATAAAGACCGAAAGTGGGTTGCCAACAAAATGTTTTCCAAGATAGCCAAGATTTTGAAAATCATCATTATAAAAGTTTAATCCCAGAGATTTCGACCAAGTAAAAGTATTAATAATAATAAGGATTAATATTGGGACAAGAATGCTTTTTTTCATTACTTTCGAATGACCGCAATTTTGAAAACAGCAGATTCTTTTGTGGTCAATGACTTTGCAACAAGTAGATAAACACCAGTGGAGACATAGTCGCCGTTGTAATCTTTTCCATCCCAGAGAGTTTTTTGACTACGAGTAGAAATTGTTCGCACTAATTCTCCATTTACTGTTAAAATTTTGATTTCAGTGTCCATTGCTAATCCATTGATTAGCAGGTATTGATCGCTAGGAATTTGGAAAGGTTGGGGGAAAGCCGATATTTGGTAATTATCCAAAGGTTGTACATTTAAAGAAGTAGCAACAACCAAACCTTTGTTTGTCCCAAAATAGAAGTTACCATTTTGGGGATTAGAGGTAATATAAAGAACATCATTTGAAAGCAATGGGGAGTTTTCTTGGGTTAAAGTTTGAATAATGTCGCTTCCATCTGGAGAAATAACATAAATTCCCTTGTTTGTTGCAACCCATTTGAAATTGAGTGGATCGATGTAAATACAATTTATAGGATAGTCCTCGAGCATTTTAAGTCTTTTGATAATGGGAAAGGAGTTATTAAGGACTGCACCGGGATTGAGAATTAGAAAGATACCTTTGTCTGTACCAGCCCAAATGTAACCATTAAGGTCATTTGCTAAAGTGTTTATTTTGGTTGAAGGAAGGGTTATATTCCAAGTTAAGTTGGAGGAAATGTCGTCGGAGGTGTCTTTAAATGTCCCACGTTCATTGAAGTAATACAAACCTGATCCATCTTTCGAGTAAATCCATTTTGTTCCAAATTCATCGATTAGAATACCGTGAAATTTACGAAGTGGGGTATAAATGAATCCATTAAATTCACCATTATTTCCTTTTGCAACAAGTAGAAAACCAGATTTTGCATCGGAATAGTTCACAAACCAAAGAATGGATTTTCGTTTTTCATATGCACTTTGCTCGACCACAACATAATTTGGGTTCGAGGGGATACCAGTCAAAGGGCTATTAGTGTTGTCGTAGTTTTTAATAACAAAAGTATCAGAGGAAGGATAAATCATATAAAACCCATTGCCCCAGGTGCTAGCAAATACAGTGTCGGCAACGCAAGTTACCTTGGTGAAATTATTGGATTTGATAGCTGGATGTAAAAAGGTTGTGAAATTGGTCCATATACCATCTTTCATATACATTAATCCTTCGCCACGAGGGTCGGCGTTCGTGGCAGCCCAAAAACCTCCAGATTCGTCGACATCAAAAAATGTAAATTGATTAGAAATAGGAGATTTCGGAAGGAAAAACTCTATGGTTTTGCTTTGCAAATCTTTTAAAGCTAAGCCACTTTTATTTAAAAAAACGCAAATTTTGTTGTTATTTAAAAAAAGGAAGTTGTTTATACTTGCTTTCTGTGGGGACTCGGTAATAAAATAGAACAAATCCATATTCAAATTTCGGACGACATTTGGAGTCGAGAAGTAAACTTTTCCACCAAAAAATTGAACCGAATTGATCTTATCGTAACTTTCTAAAATAGATAAAGTATCGAATCTAGTGCCATTGAAACGGTAAATCAAATTTGAGGCAAAAGCCAACAAGGTATTGTTTTCAACCGCAAGGAAGTTAATCTTTGGGTCTGTCAAGCCATCATTGGAGGTAAAATTTTCCCAACTATCAGGATTAGTAATTCTTTGCCCGAGGCGAATTCTTGCGATACCACTTTCGGTAGCTACCCAAAGATATTCTTCGAAAATCAAGGAATAGTTGCATGTTGTCCCTGTTGCAAAACTCCCAAGACGTGATGGTGTTTTCAAAAAAACTTTTCGGCGAATGTCGAAACTTGTAAAACCGAAACCTCCGCACATGTAGGCAACGGTGTCTTGGAATAAAATATGATTGATTTCGAATCTGGTAAACTGTGATTTTCTTATATCCAGGATATTTTCCCAACCCGTTTCATAATTGTATATGCTTAGAACACCATCAAAAGTCCCAACATAGACTTCATCGGTATGCTGATTGTATGTGATAAATCTAGTGTCGATAGAGTACAAGCCATTAAGAGTGTTGAAACTCACAAAGTCTTGGTTTTTGCTAGGATTAAAGTAAAAAACACCTCCGTTTGTAGCACACCATAGATTCCCTCTTTTGTCCATTGTAGCGGAAATGACGTTAACCTGGGATGAGTAAACACGCCAATTGGATAGTTTAATAGATGCTTGGGATAAAACAAATTGACTTGCGATAATAATATTAGCCAGAAAAAGCAAAAAATGGGAAATTATTCTCATACAAATTTAAATTTTCTCGAAAAGCGATACCATTTCGATTGCTGCCATGGCAGCATCAAAACCTTTGTTCCCACTTTTACTACCAGCACGCTCGATAGCTTGTTCGATTGTATCTGTTGTAAGCACTCCGAAAACGACCGGTACTCCAGTGTCGAGATTTACTTGGGCAACTCCTTTAGCTACTTCGTTTGCAATGAAGTCGAAATGAGGGGTGGCACCGCGAATTACCGCACCAAGTGCAATAATAGCATCGTATTGTTTCGATAAAGCTAATCTTTTGCAAACGAGAGGAATTTCGAAAGATCCGGGACAGTAAACAATAGTAATATTGTTGTCAATTGCTTTGTGGCGCCGCAGGGCATCCAAAGCACCCTCGAGCATCTTGCTTACAATAAATTGATTCCAACGAGAGACCACTATAGCGAACTTTTTTTCACTAGCATCGAGAACACCTTCGATAACCTTACCCATTTTTTCCCCAAACTTAAAAATAAAATTAACGACAAATAATTGAAAAAATTGATAAAAATAATCTTCAAGTTCTAGGTTTGAGTAGAAAAAAGAATGAAGCTTCTGGTTTGAATTGGTTTTAAATAAGTGACCACATAATCTATGGGCAAACACAATAAGAAAAAGCATATTTTCTAAACGTTTTA
>FMJZ01071258.1_pt1 | contig 10626 bp, 7 predicted proteins | sample 1987881 | NCBI WGS metagenome assembly FMJZ01 (sample SAMEA4378227, study PRJEB15110) | soil metagenome | biome: soil; feature: Field; material: Soil | place: India | collected 2015-03-11 | depth 0 m | reverse complement strand
CAAGCCCGCTATCCTCGAGAGCGGACGGATAGCGGACAAGGGGGCGCGCCATGCATATCGAACTCGGGCGGCCAGTGATGAGTCGCGACGGCAAACGGATCGGCACAGTGGACCAGCTGGTGCTCGACCCCAATACCCGCGAGGTGCAAGCGATCATCGTGCACCGCGGCTGGCTGCTCAGCGAAGACCGGATCGTCGACCGCGAGCTGATCGACGCGGTTGCACCAGACGGAACGGTGTGGCTTACCCTCGACGCCGAGCGAACCGGAGAACTCCCGCTTTTCGTTGAGGCCGAGTTCGTGCGCCTCACTGCGGAAGAAGCCGCCAGTCTCCCCTATGTCTGGCCCAGTGGTGGCGGGCTTGGCCCTATCCCGCTGTTGTGGGGCACCCCGGCCCGTGAACCCGTCGTTCCCGACCTCGGTGCTGCACCCTACGAGCCCGGCGGCGGCACTCTGCCGAGCTCGGTTCCCCCTATCACTCCACCCGTTGAGGTCGAGAGTAATCTCCCTCGAGAGGCTGTTCGCATCGACCGCGGAACTGCTGTCATCGCTTGCGACGGCGAACGGCTTGGCAAGGTGGAGCATGTGCACCTCAACGAGGATGGCGAAATCGTGAGTCTTGCCGTTGACCCGGGACTCTTTGGAGGTGAGCACCTGCATATCCCAGCCGAATGGATCGCCGAGATCACCGAGGACGCCGTCCGCCTCTCCGTCGACGCGGCCACGGCCCGTCGCAGGAAGCGATGAGTTCTCTCAGGATCCTGCCCTTCAGCCGGGCAGGCTGAGAAATGCTCGGCAGAGTAGGGTTCAGAAGTGCTCAAGGATGTGGTTGAGGTAGTCGTACACGAGTCCTCGGCGCAGGTCGCTATGTAGCGACTGATTGCGGTATGTTCGGAGACACGCGTAGCAGCTCCCGTCGGGCCCGCACCCGCAGCTTCCATTGAGGCGGTCACGTGCATGTTCTAGAACACTGCGCAGGACCGTCGGCTCCTCTAGCCGTGCTACCACACCACCGCCTCCTGGGACATCATCGAAGAGCATAATGGCAGGGAAACCGTCACCATAGACCGGTGCTCCACCGACTTCTGTCCCAGGAATTTCCAGGACAAGACTCACACCAGCAACTATGGCTGCAACCAACCCATGACTTAAGGCGAAGACATCGCGACCAGGTACCGGAAGCAGAAAATCGAGGCGCACGACATCCGTCAGGAAAGGAGTGCCCCAAGGCAACGCGCATCGGTTGTCCGCCACATGGCCGGCCGTTACGCCCGCTATGTTCACGCCTTCTAGCCTGACTACCCTCAAACCACATCCCGCACTTTAGACAAATAAGGAACCCGCGGCCTCGTTCTCCTTTCGTCAGGACAACCACTGTACGCCGCGTTACTGCTGAAACGCGGAGGCAGGCTGGCTGTCCATACTCAGAAAACGACGGTAAAGGATCCCGTTCACGCCCCTGGTCTACAAAGTACAAGGGTGTCAAAGGTGCAAGTGGTCGAGAAGATGCACGCTTTTTCCCTCTCGCGTCTCTCGGCACAAAGAAACCAAAGAGCGGCTGCACATATTCTCCCGCCTCTCCCCGGCAACCACACGGCAAGGACAATTCCAGATTTGGTCCACTGTACTCAGCCTCGACATAACTGCCATGCTGAAAACAGGCTCGATACTGCCGCCTGGGCAGAGCACGACCCGGCACCACTTTCAGGCCGCCAGAGCGCCATTCGAATTTGTTTGCGATCACAGTTTGCCCAGGCGCGTATTCCGAGATGGCGATCCGCAAGTCACGGGTTAACTCGACATCTGTCGAACTTTCGGGCACCATTAACTCAACCACGTCAACAGGAAAACCGTACTTCGGAATGACAGCCTTGCGAGATAAGAAAGATAAGGCATCCTCTCGCGCTATCGTCTCAGCACGACGTCTTGCCCAATCGGCGTCGCTATATCGGCGAGCGTTGCGCGATACCTCTTCGAAGGAAAGTACAGCAAGATAATCCTCGCACACTTCGGATAGAGCTCGCGCCAATACTCCGTCTTCTCTTACAATCTTACTAAGCCAGTCTTCTCGATCGGCTTCTGTCTGACCAAGAACCGCAGCAACCTCGTTCTTCATTATGTCACGATTTTCTTGGATAAATTCTTTGAGCATCTCCAGAAGCGCCGGCTGCCTCCAATCACCCCCGATCAACTGCTCGACGTCGCCGAACCGTGTCGGGTAGCGGCGGAAATACCGGGAAAAGACTATCGCCGTTACGTGTCGCTCGATGACCCGATCACTCCAGGCACGGGGCACCATGGTCTGAGCATGACCGCTCAGCAACCGTCGCGGATTCAGGAAGTGATACAGGTCATGCGGACGGTTCCGACAGAAGGTTACGACGAGACCCGCACGGTGTCGGCGCCCTACCCGTCCAGCACGCTGAGCGTAGTTAAATGGCTCTGGAGGCACATTGCGCATAAAGACAATATCAATATTACCAAGATCTACTCCTAGCTCAAAAGTCGTTGAACTACTTAGAACATGCAGATTACCATTGCTAAATCTTAACTGGTACTCATAAGCCTTCATGGTCGTGAGTTGCGCCGTATGCTCTTCTACCAGAAATCGCTGCAATCGACCTGTATTGCGATATGCCTCTCGATAGAAGTGACCACCAGTGAACGGATCCAGTACTGGCTCGAGGACCCCAGGACAGCGATACCTGGGACAGACACCACCGTGTAGCACGCTTATTCGGCCGCAGCAAGTACATTGGAGCGCTGTCTGACCCTCCCGAAATGGGACCAACCGCAACCAGCGTGGATTAAGCTGGAACCCTTTCCCAGGATACTGAACCAATAACCGATCCTGCTCCGGGAGTCCTTGATCCAACTCCACGAACCACTCCCAAACTCTACGTAGGCACTCTCGCGCCTGAGACCGTAACTCCGTTTCACTCCAGTTGTTGTTCTGACTCCTGAAGACTCGCACTAAATAATCGACGCGCCGGTTCAATGTCCTTCCCTCGACACCGTCCCAACTGACCACTGTACTATCAGACGCAGGTGATCCGACACGTACGTATTTGGGTTGCCATCCGTCCATGTCGGCGTTAATCAGTTGAAACGCCACAGCCTGATTTGGCACCAGCGACAACAAGAGGAGTTCGACAACATCACCGACTCGTGCGGACGGAGGGAGTCGCTTCTCGAAAATCTCTGGCGGGACCTCCTGCAGCGCTGGCCAGGCTAGTCGCCAATACCCAAGCCCCGCCGAAGAAATTGATCGGTTATCTTCACTTGCAGTGAGTTCCCGAACCACCGCCGCCCAAGCAGCTCGCCGGACTTCTCCCGGCGACGCAGCAGCTGAGTCGCGAAAGACCTGCGGCGCAACCGCCAAGAGTCTCCGGTGAAGATCATCCAGCGAGAACCCGTCTCGACACTCGTCCTCCGACGCGTGTGCGAGCGCAGCGACAATAGCCCGACGCTCTGCCAAGTCTCTGGCCCAGACATCAAGACGCACGGCAAAGTAGGCCGCATCCTGCCGCCCATCAGCGAAGGCCAACAGTTTCTGTCGGTCTGGTGGCAGCACCTCCAAAAGGCTCGTCGTAATCACGGCCTGCGGCCATTCCGGACCATACACGATTTCCCTCACAGGATCCGCACCCCTCGAGCCACAAACCAAGCAATAGCGCAGCTCTCCCTTTTCATAGTCGTGCGCCTCACCCTCATATCGAACAGAAATCATGCGTTGGGGATCCACACAACAACTGCCCACAGAGACAAGACGGCCACAAACAGGACAAAGGCGGTACGTCGCCTCGTCACCCCTTTCCACAGGCAGCAGGTAATCTATACGGAAACCCATACTCGAGTAGTCTCGATTTGCTATACGAAAATAATCCCCCTGCACCTGGCTTACAAGATAATGTTGCCCGCACTCCCGACAAAGTGCTATCTCAAAAGCCTTCCCCGTTTCATCACTTTCGTTTGACAACACAATTTTGGTATTCGGCGAAAACCGGATATATGCACCTTCGAGTCCACGCACGAAAATATGAAATCGCAGACTGGCAATCGGTGCATCTCCCAACTCACTCAGGAGATCAAGCAACGCAAGCAGCCGCTCATTCTTCTGGTCTATCTCTTTGTCGGGGAATATGTGCCCTGCTATCTCACTAAGAGGCCGTGGCCCATCTCGCAACGCCTCCTCCAAGCGGGTCACCCGTTCCCGTAGTTCTAACTCCACAGTAGGTGGAAGGGAATCGACTAATCGCCCCCGCTCACCAACAATGACATCCTCTGAATAAAAAGACTCACCGAAGAGTCGATTCGCGAAATCAGCCGCCCGCCTTCGGGCATCTTCGCCGGTAAAAAGCGTTGCGCTGGTCGCAATACAACGGAAGTTACCGTCGCTGCCGCCCTGTCGCAAACGTTCTTTAAGCCTCCTGAGTAGCAGCCCGAGCTCCTGACCCCGGATCCCAGAATAGGTATGGGCTTCGTCCACTACCAAAAAGCGCCAAGACCGCCCAGCACCGTTATCAAAAAATGGACTATCATATGGGCGTATCAGTAGATACTCGAGCATTGAGTAGTTCGTGATCAAAATGTGCGGTGGCGCGCTACGCATCTCTTCTCGGTAAATTAGTTCGCCATGCACCGCTCGACCATCTTCGAAAATCGTGTGCGCTCCCCGCCGCTCTTCCCAATCGGCTGCTCCCCTGGCCTTATCCTTCCAATTCTCCGGGGTATTGCCTGTATATTGCCCAAAGGTAAAGCGGAAGGGCGAGTTCTGCTCCTTCAGCACCCGCGCGATCTCTGCTAGGCGTGCACGTTGATCAAAGGCGAGAGCGTTCATTGGGTAGAGAATAAGCGCACGCACTCCCGGCCCAAGATTTCCCTGTAACCACTCCTGATAAAGGTATAACAATATGGGAAGTAGAAATGCTTCTGTCTTCCCACTCCCAGTACCTGTTGCTACAACTACATTCCTTCCCAACCAACTCCTCCGTAGTGCCTCTTCCTGGTGTTGATAAAGCGGACGATCGCCATGCAGCGCCTTCAGGAATGCATCTAACGGCTCCTGCCCCAGGAGTTCGCGAAAGATCTGACCAGGAGAACCTCCTGGGCGGTAACGCGGCACAAGTTCAAGATACGGTTCCCGTACAAGTTCTAGCCTACTCAGTGCCTCAGTGAACGAATCGCGAAGCCCCGGCTCACGAAACCAAAACTCTGTCAGAAGGAAATTCCGATACGCCTCTCGAAGTCGTTCACTCACGAGTACCAGTGACTCATCCATCTCCTACCCCCTCAACGCAGTTGGAGCAGTTCAAGTGCGTGAAGCCTCTGCAGGTGCTCTTTTTGCTCCTCCTGGGAAACAACCGCATCACAAAGCCGGCACCGCCATTTCCGTCCGGTCAGTGCCAAAATCATCTCTTTCGGCTGATCACGCTCGAGCACACGAAAGCTTTCCACCACCGGTCCATCCGGAAACCGCCGACGAGCCTCATGACATTCATTTCTCTGGTGCAGGCCGATAAGTGTATTCGCATTGTCATAGCCACCCTCTGCAAACCCCTTACCACAGTAAAGGCACTGATAAACACGCTCCGGGAGTGGCTTACCCTGCATCGACCAGTACTCTTCAGGATCTATCTCGTAAAAGAGCTCTTTGCCGTGCTCAATGTGAATGTGACGCCACAACAACTTCTCATCAGTACCATCATATCCACACCGCCGACATGTAGCACGAATCTCAATGGTTGCAATACAAAGCGGCGCCGAAGCGGTATACAAGAGGATGGTATATTCTCCTATCCTCTCCGGCATTAGATGTCCTAAATCGCGGAGAGGTATCTTCATTGGGTGAGTTTTGTCCACTCGAAAGACATAGTGCTGCAACTTCTCCTGTTTCTCTATGATCTCGAGTACAGCCGCCCTTTCTCTTCGCACCGACGGCGGAATCCACAGCCAAAGTGTCTCCGATGAGGTTGCCTGGAAATCCTGACGTGAAAGTCGTGCCGGGTGACAGCCCCACCATTCGCCGGGCGGTACCTGGTGAGAATCGTCTTCGACCACCCAAAAGAATCGCTCCAGGTTGACTCCTACAGGCACTGTAGCACCACTTGGCGCAATCACCCTCCACTGGAGAAGATCCCACTGCGCTGGGTCGCGTTGACGTTGCGTGGGATCCACGACGAAACTCGACCCAAGACTCCCACCTTCGGGGCATATTTCGAACCGATCCGGTTCAACGCGATATCCATCAGCGAGGATGAACTGCACTCTGACCAGATTGTCCTCGAGCCGTTCCTGCCGAACTTCGTGGAGACCCACAATCAATCGAAAGTCGTCACTTCCAACGAGCTGATCCTCTGTGTCATAACAGCGGACAGTAAACCGCCCGGCTTCAAGGTTCATCATTTCTTCCCGAATGACGGGCGGGATCTCCACCTCGTTGCCTTCGACAGAAAAGCTCCTGGTCCACACACGCCCAGCACGTCGCTCCTCAAGACGAAGAACTAGTTTGGCCACGGTGGCTTGCCCACGCCATCGAATACGTGGGGGCTCACGAAAGGCCCGATACTGTTGATCAACGCCTTCTATCCACTTACCATTAAACATTATGGATACGTGCTCGGAATTATGGGGAACTCGTAGACTATTAGCTACGTCATCAGGTATTCGCTCCGGCTCCCAGAGGACAACATACGCAGACCAGTTCTCTAGGTCTAGCAATTCCGAAACAAGCTCTTTATGCATTTCAACCAGAGAGTGCACAGGAGCAACGAGGAGGTAGTGGCGCCCAGTCACGGGCGACCCAGTAATGAGCGTTCCCTCAGTCAGATCATGCAACTGGAAGAGGATAACCGGCTTCGGAGCGAGGGGGTACACCTGTTCCTGCCCCGAGGGCAAGCGCACCAGCACCTCATCCAACGTGCGAATCGGATAGAAAGTGTCAACAACACTCTTCGGATGTAGGCGGTTGCCACCTTGCCAGAACTCGATTCCCTCCTCGAGAGGCTCCAAACCCAGAACCCACCGCATACCCTCAAGACGGCATTTCAGCATGAAGGGAACGCTTGTCACCCGATTTCGTGAACGGTGGACTACTCTTTTTGTGGGAGTTCCCGCAACTTCCCGATGGTAACGACCACCTCGACGCTCTGGAGCTCTTCTACGAACACTCGCTCTACGTTGCCCGCCGGTGTCACGCTCGGCACGGCCTTTACTCGACCGTTCTCCCTCCTCAGCCGTAGTAGGCAGCCCTTCCATGCCCACTGACTCACCCGGCAATTCCGCGCCGAAACGTGCGCTCGCTCCACCATCCGCTAGCTCTCGCGCGTCTACCTCCTCCTGTACTTCGGGGTCCTCCAGAGCTCGCGGCGCACGAGAATGGTTGCTACGTCCACTGGAGCCTTCACTAGTGGATCCTGGAAAGTGTACTATGCGCTCATCCTGGTAATCTAAATCAAAAGTATATCGATCCAATATCTCTAGGGATAACTTGTGTGTTCCTATACCTTCTGTATGAACTAGAGGCATTTCTCTGTCAGAACTCTCGTCGTTGGGGAGTGGTCCAGCAGGTTTCGCAGCAGCGTGCTCCTGCTCTGGCAACGTGACACTCCTCACTTTGCCAGAGCCGAACTCGCGTACACGCTGCGCCCGCGGCAGATGCTGCCGTACCCAAAAGATTATGCTAACAATGATAAGTATCGATCCCAAAATAGCGTATGGCAGTATAGTCCTGGCCCTACTCCGCCCCACCAAATCCCTCCAACGGATTCCTGTGACGTGCCTTACCTGGTCAGATGCGAGGAAATTCTACCATAAATCATAGATGAAGAACAAGAGAGTCGGAGCAGAGGGACTTACAGGCCCTCGCGAAACTACCAATTTCCACTTCTGAATCTTCTGTACTAGCCTCTGATATCAGCTCCCGTGCCGAGAACCTCAGCCCCACCCCACCGGCAACCACTGGCGATGCGTCACTAACAACTCGTCGACAAGTTCCACGATCTGTTCCGGATCCAATTCCGCCGCCGTATGAGGATCAACCAGCGCCGCGTGGTAGATATGCTCCCGCTTTCCTGTCAGTGCCGCTTCCACTGTCAGCTGCTGCACGTTGATGTTCGTCTGCATGACCGCCGCCAGCTGCGGTGGCAGCGACCCCACCCGGATCGGCTGCACCCCATTCCGGTCAACCAGGCACGGCACCTCTACACAACACTCGCTTGGAAGATTCTCGATCAGCCCCTTGTTCATAACATTTCCGTAGACCACTTGTGGTTGCCCTGTCTCCCACGCATGAAGAATCAATGTCGCATATTTACCCGAGTGCAGTGGCCGACCCGTCCTCTTCTCCTCTTCCCAGCGTCGGCGAAGCCAGTCCGCATGACGTTCTAATCCCAGCGCCTGCAGTCGGGATAGCTCCTTCTCTCGCCGTGTTTCTTCATATCGCTCCAGCGTTGTCACATCCGGATCGAGCAGTGCAGCGCGCATCTCCGTCCACTCCGCGACCTGCGCCTCGCACCGTCGCGGATATTCGTCGAGCGGATTTCCATATCGCTCAATCAGGTCCGGCCGATGACGCTTGATGAACCACGGCACGTATTCCGCAAAGTGTTCACTGGATTCCGTCACAAAGTAACCGAGGAGCTCCAACACCGCAAATCGCACACGGTCGTGCACCGGGACCGGCCCCTCACGCACCAACTCCCGTAACGCCGGATACAGATCAACTCCTCGGTGCTCAAGACGCAAGTAGAACGCAAGGTGATTGATGCCCGCACACAGATAATTGACCTCGCTCGGCTCCAGCCCCAGTAGCAGCGCCAAGTACGCCGCTGTTCCCTGCACACTGTGGCAGAGACCAATAACCCGGACCCTACTCGCCCGGCTCACTACCCAAGTACAGATCGCCATCGGGTTCACGTGGTTCAAAAGTAACGCTTCCGGACACAACTCCTCCATCTCCCGCACAATCTCCAGTAAGACGGGCACTGTGCGCAAACCACGCATAATCCCGCCGATCCCTGCCGTGTCCCCGATCGTTTACCGCAGTCCATAGCGCTTGGGAATCTCGAAGTCCACAACCGTGGCTGGCCGGTATCCACCCACCTGAAACAGCGTCAGCACCGCATCAGCCCCATCCAATACCCGCCGTCGGTCAGTGCTTGCCTCAATCCTCGGCCGCACTCCCAAACGCGCAGCCAGCCGATGGGCAACGCGCTGCGTGTCCCGGAGCCGCTCCTCATCGATGTCCATCAGCGCCACCGTTACCTCGTTGAATTCCGGGAACAGAAACAAATCCTGGAGAAGCGTCCGCGCAAAGACTGTACTCCCTGCGCCGACGAACGCAACCTTCAGCATCCTCGCCCTCCACAACGCGACGCTCCGCGCTCTCTTGCTGGGAACCCAGGGACAGCCTCACGCCAGCATTGTCTCACCACCCCTTGCTGCACACCAACCGAGGCAGCGAATAGCCCACCACCGTGAAGCGGACCGTTTAGCCAGCCCTTTCCCTACCGTGATCCGTCGCCAGCCACTTGAAGTCCCCTGGCCGAGCGCGCTACACACAAAGCGACCGTCCAGGCTTCCCTCCAGCCCATCGCACCATGACCCTTCCATTCCCGTAGTTTCCAATGGACCCCGCCTCCTGCCGACTACACTCTGCCCTGTTCGGCTATCCACACCCCTTCCGACGAGTTCAATACCAGTTCCACCCCTGCTTCTCGGGTTGCATCACAAACACCAGAACATGCGCTGCCTGCGCCCCACAACAGTCGTTCCTTCAACTTGAAGTCCGACCACGGGCTCCCAGATAGAACCGGGTTGAATACAGCCAAGGCAGTCGCAACCCTCTTGCGACACCCTGCCGCAGCAAGACGCACCCCATCGCCCAACGGTGTGTGACAGCCCTCTTTACCCAATGGCGCAGAGAAAAACACACACGCTCGGCCACAGCAGGGCGAGCTCGCATCCACACAGCAAACGAATGCTGCGCACGAGAGTCAGCACAACTGCCAAAGAGGTGCAACCATGCCAGAAAAGCGATTCACTGTCAGCGAGGGAACAGAGCGCAGGAGTCTCGTGTGCCCACTTGTCGTCCGGAGAGCGCAAAATCCCGTCGGGTTGGCCGTCACCGCATCGAACAGGAAGCTACCCATGACTCCCGGGGAAACTGGATCTACCACATCGTTGATCACGTCGTTTGTTACCACCACACCCGCCCATGGTGATCAATACACCAGCGGCTACCGGAGAGACGCACCCCGCTCACCCATCGCTTGTCTCGCGAAGAATCTCACGTCGTCGAACCATGCACCAACAAGCCCTGAATCGCCGCCTGCGGCTGCACAAAACGCCGGAGCGATCACCGCACCTCACATGCCATACCGCTGCAGGGCATCCGCTCCAGTCCTTACGTCACTGGCTGTACCGCGTCAAGGCTGCGCACCTGTGGACGTCCCAATGCCGCACCGCTGTTCTCTCCCCACCTCCCTCGTGACGCCGGAAAAGACCGCGCACGTGACACGGAACTCTTGACGCGATCCCATGCAGTCCAGGATCTCTATCTCTCCTATCCCACGCTCCGGGCAGAACGCCGTGTGCAACTCCCACGGCATCCTGACCAGCCAGGCGC
>FMJZ01002139.1_pt1 | contig 10626 bp, 8 predicted proteins | sample 1987881 | NCBI WGS metagenome assembly FMJZ01 (sample SAMEA4378227, study PRJEB15110) | soil metagenome | biome: soil; feature: Field; material: Soil | place: India | collected 2015-03-11 | depth 0 m | reverse complement strand
ACAAAAGGAAAAAGATATACCTAAACTATAATAAATTTCCGCTAATATTGACAATATCTATCACAAAAAACAAGATATCTTACTATCTGTAATAAATTTCTGCTAATGTTGATGATTTATCTAATTATCAACCAAAACAAGCTTGATAGAACCTCACAGAAAGAAAAAGATATGTCTCTAACTACAACAAATGTCCCAAACATTGACAATATCTTCTTGTTTAATATTTAAACAGGAGAATACACCGATGGAAGATAAGCCAATTTACACAAAAATCTTGCCGCTACCTCATTAACCAGAGAGCCCTGACAAAGTCAATATCGGTTTAGAAGACATGAAATGCAGAAGCATAATTGTTGGTTTTTTCTTATGGGCATTGATGTCTTTTGCGTATTTTCCAGAGTTTTCTAACCAATAAACTTGACTTTTCTCTCGGCTATTATAAAATATGATATATGCAAAAAACTAAATCGGACGATATTGGTAAATTTTCCATAAGTTTAATTGGTATTGACTCGGTAGCCTTATTGGGGTTAGCCGATGAGAACCTTAAACTTATCAATCAATATTTCCATTCGCAAATTAGCGTCCGTGCGGACCGAATCCGTGTGATTGGACCCAAGTCCGAATTGGGCAAAATCCGTGAACTTTTCTTAAATTTAATAAATGCTTTAGAACATAATGAAAGTATTACTTTAGAACGAGTTGCTCAAGAAATAAAAAATGTTGTCCCTCACCAAAAACCTATTGTAGAACACAGAGATAAATCTTTTGACCGAGCAACTCCGGATAATGAACTTCGAACGCCGAAAAAAGTAATTGTCGCGAAAAGTCCTAATCAGGAACTATATTTACAGGCAATCAATAATTATGATATTGTAATTGCGATTGGTCCGGCAGGAACTGGAAAGACTTATTTAGCAGTTGCCAAAGCAGTGCAGGCATTAATTTCCGGTAGAATTAGTCGAATAATTTTGACCCGACCCGCAGTAGAAGCCGGCGAACAATTAGGTTTTTTGCCGGGTAATCTTAAAGAAAAAGTCGACCCCTATTTACGACCGTTGTATGACGCATTATACGATATGCTTCCTTTGGAAAGAATGAAACGATTAATTGACGAACAAATCATCGAGGTTGCACCATTGGCATATATGCGGGGAAGAACACTTTCTGATGCCTATGCAATATTAGATGAAGCACAAAATACGACTTCAATCCAAATGAAGATGTTTCTTACCCGTTTAGGATGGAATTCCAAAGCCATTGTTACTGGCGATGTTACGCAAATTGATTTAGAAAAAAGATATACTTCAGGATTAATTGAAGTTCAAAATAAATTAAAAAGCATTGACGGTATTAAATTTATTTATTTTAATGAACACGATGTAGTCCGTCCTCCACTGGTTTCTAAAATAATCAAGGCTTATGAGACAAATGAGTCTCAATAAATGGAACCTTTTGATTATCATAAGCAAATAAACTTCTTAATTTATCATTTTAGATAGGATTAAACATTAAATAATGAAAATTGAAATTTTAGGAACGGTATCCGAAAAAGAAGTTAAAACTTATAAAAAATTTGCTCGAGCAGTTATAAAAAAATTTGGTGGTCGATTGGATTCGGAGGTTAAATTACTCAATATAATTTTTGTTGATGACCAATATATTAAAGAATTAAATAAAAAATATTTAGGCCGTGATCGACCAACCGATGTTTTAGCATTTCCCCTTGATGAAGAAATTTGGGCAGAAATCTATATTTCCCAAGACCGTGCCCACCTTCAAGCCCAAGCATTGAATATTAGTCCTAAACAAGAAATTTGTAATTTGATAAGACATGGGATACTTCATCTTTTAGGCTTCTCGCATCAAGAAATGAAAGATAAAACTTGATTATTTTGAACCTTTTTCCTTCTTACTTAAAAACTTTAAGTCGTTGCCGAAATGCCTTAAGGTTTTAACTGGAAATTTTAATATAACGGTTTTAGTTTATCTGAGAGAAAACAGATGCTAATCTATTTGCTAATTGTTATCATTCTTTTAATGTTTTCTTTTATCTTCTCGGGTTCAGAAACCGCTCTTTTCAGTTTTACGGAAACGATGCGGGCATCAATGCGAGAAAAAGTCGAAGCTTCAGATAATGTCCGTAATCATCAAAAATCCTTGGCAATCATCGAAAATTTAGTTAACAACCCTTCAACATTATTAGCCACCGTGCTTTTGGGAAATCTTTTAGTTAACACCGGCGCTTCTTCAGTATTCACCTTATTTGTTATTACCTTTGCCCAAAAATATAATTTAGCCACTGATTTATTTGTTACGCTTGGAGCGATTCTTATGATGGTCTTACTAATGATTTTCGGTGAAATTACACCAAAGGTTATTGCACTTCGTAATCCTAAAATGTTTGCCTTAAAGACTGCAAAGTTGATCTCTTTACTCTCAAAATTCTTTGTATTTTTTACCGCTCCTTTACAACGATTGGGTGATTGGCTCTTAAGTCAAATTAATCGTTATATTACGAAAACACCTTTTCCTTCAGAAGATGACTTAAAAACAATTATTGAATTAAGTAAAGAACAGGGGTTAATTTTTGCCGAGGAAAAAGATTTTCTTTATAATTTAATTGATTTATCCCATCGTCGCGTATCCGAAGTAATGACGCCACGAATTCAGATGGTTTGCCTTAATAAAAATTTGACTATCGCTGAAATTATGAAGACAATTACGAATAAAGACTTTCCTTTATATTCAAGAATTCCGGTCTATCATAAAACTATTGATAATATTGTCGGAATTCTTTATTTAAAAGATTTAGCGACCAAGATTCGAACCAAAAAACTTTTACATCAACCGATTGAAAAAATTATTCGTCGGCCTTATTTTGTGCCAGAAAACAAATCATTATCAGTCCTTTTAGAAGAGTTACGCAAGAAGGATTCACATATTGCAATCGTGATTGATGAATACGGACAAACTGCTGGTCTGGTGACCTTAGAAGATGTCTTAGAAACTCTGTTAGGTGAAATTCAAGATGAATATGACACAACTGAAGAGATGCCTTATAAACCGATAGATTCGCAATCGTATCTTGTATCTGGTGATATTAATTTAAAAACCTTGGACCGTTTATTTGGTGATTTTAGCCGTGATATTCCGCAATCGATTGGCGACCGTTTAAGTGGTTTTGTTTTGCATCATTGGGGTCGTGTTCCGCAGAAAGGCGAGATTTTAATCTATAAAAATTTTCGTTTGGAGATAAAATCATTAAGCCGAAAGCGAATTTTAAAAGTATTAATAACCAAAGTAGGGCAATGAGTGAAATACTTTTAGGCTTTATAGCCATAATTGGCCAAGGAATTTTCGCTGGTAGCGAAACCGCTTTTGCTAAAGCCAACTGGATTCGTTTATCGACCTGGGCGAGAAAAAAGACTCTCGCATCAATTTTACAAGCACGCGCTAACGCTACAATCGAGCTTTTCGTAAAAAAAGAACAGATTTTGATTATTACTTTAATTCTGACCAATATTTTCGTCGTGATGGCATCAGTAATTTTTTCTCGCTTCTTTATTATTTATTTCGGGCCGACTTATACAGTTGTCTCGGTAATCGTTGTGGTAATTTTATCATTAGTATTTGGTGATTTTTTACCCAAAATTATTGCCCAAGCATTTGCAGAATATTGGGTAATAGTCATTAGTCCTTTAATCCGATTATTGTTAATTGTTTTTTCGCCAATGCTACCCAAAGCTCAAACCGACCGTTATCATAAGCTATCTCGCCAGGACTTTCCTTTACTCCTCAGAGAAAAGAAAACGAAGGATTCTCCGACTATCAATCAAATGGCAAAAGCGCTTTTCGAATTTTCCCAAATGAAGATAGAAGAAATTATGATTCCTAAGAAAAGAATCGTTGCACTTTCCGAAGATGTGAGTTATCAGCAAACTAAAAAAATTATTGAAAAGTATCGTTATTCGCGCTATCCGATATATCAAAAAAGCCGGGATAATATAATTGCCATAGTTCATATTAAAGACATTATATTGGCAATTAGAAATAAAACCTGGAGATTAAGAGATTTTTATCGAAGGCCGTATGTCGTGTCTGCAAAAGATAAAGCAATGGCGGTTTTGAAAACAATGAGTCGACAAGGCGAACATTTAGCAATTGTGCAAAATGAATTAAAAGAAACTATCGGAATTATAACCTTAGAAGATTTATTAGAAGAAGTAGTTGGAGAAATAAGAAGTGAAACTTAATAATATCATTAACACCCTCAGAAGATCTATTAGAAGAAGTAGTTGGAAAAATAAGCACCGAAACTTAATATCATCTTTATGATCTTAGAGGATTTATTAGAAGAAGTGGTTGGAAAAATAAAAAATGAAACTTAATAATCATCTTTATATCCTTAAAAGATTTATTAAAAGAAGTAGTTAGAGAAATAAGAAGCGAAACTTGATAACATCATTATATCAATTAGAAGATCTATTAGGAGAAGTAGATGGAGAGATAAGAAGTGAAACTTAATAGCATCTATCAGCAAATAATGTTACCGAGTAATTATTTAAGTTTAGTCAGTATATCCCCAGAACGAACTTTTACGCCAATAACCATAATTGAAGATGAGGCTAAATTGATTCTGATTAAGCAATGCCCAAGATAATCAGAACCAAAGGAATTTGTCTTTTAGTCCGACCGTTAAGAGAGACATCCAAAACCGTGATTTTTTATACGGAACAATTTGGCAAATTAACGCTCGTTGCTAAAGGTGCGAGAAAACCGCAAAGTAAATTTGGTGCAAGTTTAGAACCTTTTGTCTGCTCAGAATTGATTTTTTATAAAACTGAACCAAAATCAGTTTACACCTTATCAGATGCCGCACTTATTGATAATTGGTCAAATTTGAAATTCGCCAACAAATATTTTTATGCCAATCAAATAGTCGAATTAATCTTACGCGCAGTGAATTTTGAAGACCCCAACCCAAAACTTTTCCGATTGTTATACTCAGCATTGAAAGTTCTTAATACCGCACCTTCCGATAATAATCTTTCTTCGTTAGTTACCGCATATTTTCTGAAAGCGATTAGCGTTTTAGGCTATCAACCCGAACTTAGATGGTGTGTTGTTTGCCAAAGTCTAAAATCAATTGCTTTCAGTATAAAAAAAGGCGGATTGTTATGTGCCAATCATCTTTTTTTAGACAATACAGTTTATGGTAAAGAAAACATCAAACCTTTAAGATATCTTTTAACCGCATCATTATCTAAAACCCTACAAATATCTATTCCTGATTCAACATCGAAATTAGTCAAAAATTATATAACTTTTCATTTGGACAAAATCAACCTCCACTCATTACGATTTTATACATAAATGTTCTGATATTGTAGGTTTTGCATTAAAAAGCTTTTCTTTACCTAGGAAGTAAAATATACAAATATTAGATTAACTTAAACCACTACCTGTTTTGTTTGTTTTCTCCAGAAATCAAAAAAGGTCAATTTTAATTTCAATATTTCTATTTTTAATTAATTATCAATCAAAAAAAACTAAAACCAAACTCAGTTGTATTAATTTCAATATAACCAATTATAATTTAATTATTCAATCTGTCGGGAAATCTCTACACCAAGGCGATAGTTCTCAAAAAGTCCTTAATCCTTAATTAGTAAATAGTATTTAAATTTCTTAAAATATTACTTACTAATACCACAGATTTTTATATTTACTACTAGTAAAATATAGAACAAAATAAGAGCAGGTCGCAACTCCACAATTGGGTTACGACCTGCTTAAAAAGTTAATTATTTGTTAGTTAACTTTAATAATCTTTAACACCGGTGCTTGGGTATTCTGAAGTTTGGCAAAGTATATACCCGGCATAACTTTTCGGCCAGTTCGGTCAGTTCCATTCCAAATTACCGAGTTCTCGGTAGTGAAAATTTTATTGACTTTTTCACCTAAAACATTATAGATTTCAACAACTTTAAACGGTGCATATACTTCATTAACTTGAATAGTAATATGATCTTGGAACGGATTGGGATTAGCTGAGAGATAAGGTCGGGTATTTATTGAAGTCGGTCCAAGTTCTTCGATGCCCGTTCCTAAATCCACTAATGCTCGCATCATAACATCATTATCTGCAGCATCACGGTCAGGTGCCCAGGAACCAGTATATTCCCAGCCTTGATAAGAACGGGGTTGAGAAGTATCCATACTAAAAATTGGTTCTTGATTCACAGTTCCGATAACCCCGACAAAAAATCCGCCAGAATTAATTGTTTGGTCGAGATTTATCTGATACCAAGTTGGTGATGTGGCATTAACCGTGACTGTTCTCCGGGCTAAAACCGTACCAGGAGTACCACCAGGACCGTCATCTTTATAAACGAAGACTGAACAAACTGAAGGAGTTGTTAAGTAATAAAGATTTACTCGGGCAGCGGTTATCCGACAGGGATAACGCGGTGGAATGAACTTGTTGCCAAAACCGCCATTAGGACCATTCCAATATCTACCGCCATCATTGGTGCCGTCATCGTACATCAATTCCGTAGGATAGGTTACGACTCGAGTTTCAACGATAATTGAATCGTTGGCTGGATAGACATCTCCGGCCATTGCGGTCCTAACGACAGTTCGATAAACACCTGTGACTGAAGGTGTCCAATTAGGCGTAAACGCAATAGAATCAAGTTGTCCGGGAGTCATTGAAGGAATAGTAACCTGACTATTATAAACAATTGTTCCTGGAGCATTGCGAATTCGACAATGAACCGGAATGTTACTCACTGGTTGATTACCGGTATTTTTAATTTTCGCCCAGATGGTACGGGGTTCTTGATTGTAGAAAAAGACACCGCCGGAATTATCATTGAGAACATTCCAAACTCCCACATCATTCACTTGATATGATGAAGAATCCGGGGGATAGAATTTAACCGCTAAATTATCGTGTGGAACATTAATTGGAGGAACAGCGCCGTAAAAATAAGCAAGTCCAATCGTGCCCGTAATATTTTCAATACCAATAGTATTATTGCCGACAGACCATCCGCCACCATAAGGTACACCCTGAATTTTTTTGTATTGGAAGGTAATTGAACTATCTGGTCGAGAAAGAATTATCTGAAAAGAACAGCAAGATGTTGGAACATTCCACCATCGGACATTTACATATGAAATGATGCAAGTATCTTGTGCCGGATTAGTCCAATAATAACATGCTGGACTACCAACCGAAAAATCTAAATCTGACATCAATGCCGCGACGATATTATTAGGACGGGCAGGGCTGGGTAAATTTTGAAAGGGATGAGCCGAAAGATAATTGTCACCAAATGCAATATAACCATTTGAACCAATATAGAAGCTGTTGACTCGATACCAATAATAGGGAAAACTAAAACCAATCGGAAATGGACCAACAACATTATCATCAGCAAGACCAGTCACTAGGGTTCCAACCGAAGTAATATCTTTCCATTGAAATATAGGGATATTAGGCGCAGTGGTATCATTATCAATCCAACGATAACCATAAGCATCAGGACCACCAGCACCGAAGTTTACATGTTGGGGAAAATTTACTGGATTGGTCAGAGCGGTTACTATTAGTAACACAATTTGTAACATTATGCCTCCCTGGAGCATTATGCTCCTGGTCTATTTGATTTTACCCGTTCGGGCATTTACTATTATATTAACAAAAAAACCTATGGTGTCAAGAATGCAATTCGAAGCAAAAATACTTTAGGCAATCTGAGGTTTCTCGCTATTTCGCCAAAAGGCATTTTGTTGTAATCGACCTTTTTCTTGACGACAAGTGCTTTTTATTTTATGATAAAAATAACCAAAACAAATGCAAAGTTATATTTAAAAAGTGATAGGAGTAAGTTGTATCAGTTTTCTGGTTATCAAGTGGAGAGTAAGCGTATTAATGAATTAATGATCAAAGAAACAATGACTACTCATAAATTGTTTTTATCTCTCTTGTGCCTGATTTTTTTAAATGTCCTGAGCGCTCAGTATTTAGAAACAACCATTCCAGTGGGTTTGTATCCTAAGGCATTAGTCTATTATCCCATTAATAATAAATTATATTGTGCAAATTGGGGAAGTCACAACATATCAGTAATTGATGGGGCTAATAACCAGATAATTACGACAATCAATGTTGATAGTTATCCCGTTGCCTTAGCATATAATCTTAATCACAATAAAATATATTGTGCGAATGAAAGAAGTAATACCATTAGTGTGATTGATGCCAATAATAATCAAGTGATAACAACAATTACTGTGGAAACAAAACCAATAGCACTGTTCTTTAATCAGACCAATAATTGTCTATATTGTGCGAATGCGGGAACGAATACTATATCAGTAATTGATGGTAGTAAAAATATTGTGCTCAAAACTATCGATGTGGGATATTTTCCTAATGACTTTGTTTACAACTCGGCAAACAATAAAATCTACTGTGCAAATTTAGACAGTGAGAATATCACGGTAATTGATTGTTTTACCAACCAAGTGCTTACAACGATTCCGGTAAGGATTGCGCCTTGCGATTTAACTTATAACTACCTGAATAATAAAATTTATTGTGCCAATTGGGGTAACAGTAGCCTAACGATAATTGATGGTGCCACCGATTTACCAATTACCACCATCTATCCGGGCTGGTGCCCATGGTCATTAGCCTATGATTCCATAAATAATAGAATTTATTCAGCAAATTTCTTTTCAGATAATATCGCAGTAATTGATGGTGCTACTAACCATATTATTTTGACCATTTCGGTTGGTGGTCGACCGAAAAACTTAATTTTTGATGAGACCAATAATCTCCTCTACTGTGCCAATTATGGCTCAAACAATGTAACGGTAATTAATGGCACGACCAATCAAATTATTACAACCATTGATGTAGGAATACAACCAATATGTATGGACCTCAATAAACAATACAATAGAATTTATGTGGCAAATTTTACAAGTGGCACCGTTTCGGTAATTAAAGGTAATATCGGCATATATGAAATGAACCAAAAAATACCCCAAATAAACGATTTTGAAATCTATCCCAATCCGACTGATAATTATTTTTTTATTTCCTTAAGTTTTTTGCCTAAAGAGATAACATTGTATGATGTTGCAGGTAAACTAATAAAAAAAGAAAACCTGCAAGAGCGGTATCATAATGACTCACATTTTCGGGAAAGAAAAATACTAAAGTTTTCATTATCAGAAATAAAAAGTGGTATTTATTTTGTTCAAATTGGGAATGATGGGTGCCGGAAAAAAATTACGGTCAGAAAATAAATTACCTACAATTTCTCAAACCAAACGAACAATTAGCCAATTAATACTATTAAATTTCAATCTGAGATTTAACTAATATCTAATTTGGTGCTGAAAATTTGCGAATATATGGGTAGATTTCTAAATAAAATGTTTTAAGGTTTTATTTATCAGGCTTTATAACGACCGGAATTTTAATAAAATTATCAAATCCACCCTGCATGGTTCTTTAATGGTTTTAATGATAATTTTCTAAAAGTTCCTGAAAATTCTAAGAGAACATAAATATATTTCTTTTGTGCTGCAGAAATGCAGAAGGATACGAGTATTCAATTATTTTTTCTTTCTGTTATGAATCTCTGAATCTTTTAAGTGGAGTGTTTGGTCTGTAATTATTATCAATGTTGGTGGAATTTTGTTATTGTTAGGCATATCTTTTTCTTTCTGTGAGGTTTTATCAAGCTGTTTCGGTTGATAATAGAGATATTATCAACATTAGCAGAAATTTATTGTAGATAGTAAGATATCTCGTTTTTTCTGCGAAGGATATTATCAATGTTCGGGACATTTGTTATAGTTAGACATATCTTTTTCTTTCTGCAAGGTTTTATCAAGCTGTTTCGGTTGATAATAGAGATATTGTTAATAATAGCGGAAATTTATTATAGTTTAGGTATATCTTTTTCCTTTTGCAAAGTCTCATCAAGTGGTTTTTATTGATACATACAATTTTCCACAACACTTGATTATATCTCGCCACCCCCTCAAAAATTTTCTTCTTTGGCACTAACCCCACAGATACTCTACTTAAAAGTAGAGTTAATTTTATGCTCAATAATTGGGTAGTAATCCAATTAATTGCTTGGTTGACAATGGGTTAGATAATCCAATCGGTTGTCCAAAAAGGTAATAGGGGAGGTGCTCCCTGGGCAGTCCTGTGGGGCATCCAAAAGATAATCAATCAGATTACTAAAAAGCAAACTCGTAAGGCAAGTAATACTATGATTTTATGTATGAACCAAAATAAATTGATGGGAACTTACAGAAAGAGAAAGGATAGCCTAGACGAAGATAAGTTTCCGTCAACATTCTCGTCATCTATCTCAGAAACAAAACAGATGCCTTCCTATGATAGATTTCTGCTAACATTGTCATTATCTAATTAGAGCGAGAAGAGTGCATTGGGATTAGTGTTTCAGCTGATGTTGAGATTAGAGAACGGATGGACGCGGTTAAGTTATCCTGAATTGGTTACATCAATCGTGTATGAACAAAAACAGCTTGCTGGGACATTATAAGGAAGAAAAAAAA
>FMJZ01018776.1_pt1 | contig 10631 bp, 9 predicted proteins | sample 1987881 | NCBI WGS metagenome assembly FMJZ01 (sample SAMEA4378227, study PRJEB15110) | soil metagenome | biome: soil; feature: Field; material: Soil | place: India | collected 2015-03-11 | depth 0 m | reverse complement strand
AATGATCTCCTAAAAAATGGCAATTCAGAGTTTGTGCAAAAACCTTTTACAGTTTATTCAATTGGTCGGGCAGTAAAAAAGATTCTGTCATAACTATTATTTCAGTAGGCTGTTCATTTACACTTGATTTTGCTATGCAAAGGATCATGCTCATAAAGAGATATCCATCATTAGATTTTCTGATATACAATTAAATCTTTTTTGTGTTATAGACCAGTGACATTGTATTTTGAAGCAATTCTTTAACATCTTTGGTGGTTCTGCCAAGTATATTTATATGCCCCATTTTCCTACCAGGTCTTGCATCCCTTTTGCCGTAGATGTGTAGTTTTATGCCAGGCAAAGATAAGACATTTCCAATATGAACCTCATCAGCACCTTTGCCAATTATATTAAGCATCGCAGATGGGCATAGAAGCCTTGGTTTAGTAATTGGAAGACTGCACATGATACGTAATAGCATTTCAAACTGTGATATATCACAGGCATCTAAACTATAATGTCCAGAATTGTGGGGGCGTGGGGCAAACTCATTTATAAGGATTTCTTCATCTTCTGTCAAAAACATCTCAATTACTATTAATCCAACAATATCTAAACTCCTTGCCAGATTTGATGCAATTTCATGAATCTTTTTTTCTATCTTTTTATTAATTTTTGCAGGTGAAATACTATATAATAATATTCCCTCTTTGTGAACATTTTCTACTATAGGGTAAAAGACCTCTCTGCCTTTTGCATCCCTTGCACAGATAATAGAGAGTTCTTTTATATATGGCACAAAATCCTCTGCTATAAATTGAGATGTCAGGTCTTGGCTTAACTTTGCTAAATCATTTAAGGAATTTATAACATATAGACCTTTGCCATCATATCCACCTTTTGCCTTTTTAAGAACTAACGGGAATTTTGGTGTTATTGAGTACATCTCTGAAGGGTCATTAATAATATGAAAATCAGGAACTGGAAATCCTTTATCTTTTAAAAATGTTTTCTCTGATATCCTACTCTGTTTTATCTGAAGTGCTAATGAAGAGGGGAATAGGGGTATCTTTTTTTCTATCTCCTTTATTAAGCCAATATCTATATGTTCAAACTCATAAGTTGCTACATCGCAATCTCTGATAAAAGATATAACATCTTCAGGATGGTATGTCCTATTGGCAACTTGCGCAGCTGGTCCATCGGGGTCCTTATCAAGAACAACAGTGTAAATGTTCATTCTCCTGCATTCAAGTATAAACATCCTGCCGAGCTGTCCACCGCCTATAATGCCTATTTTAGGATAAGTAAATGAAGACATACATTAGACCTTTATAATATTATATCCTGCTGATCTTTTTAATCTATCAGATACAGCAAGGCCGATGCCCTTACCTGACAATGACTCTGATATTATTATATCAATGCCTTTTTTATCCATTTCCCTGAGAATTGTAAAAAGTCTTTTAGCAACTACTTTTGCATTACTACCAGCAAAGGCAGTATAGCAGTTTTTATATTTATGATCTTTCCGAAAACTGATTATACCCACTTTTTTGTTATTTTTTAAAGCCTCATCAGCCAATAAATTTATTTTTTTATAGACATCCTTAGCTTTTCCCTCTACAACTATAACCTCTGCATTAGGGGCATAATGTTTATATTTTAGTCCTGGTGACTTTAAAAAATTTTTTGAATCTGTTTCCGATATTGAAATCTTTTCCTCCTTTACAGTAAAAGAGAGCAGTTTGACCTTACCAATTAGCTTCTCTATTGCCTCTAAAGTTACTACGCCAGGCCTTAGTATTATTGGAGGCATGACTGTCATATCAATAACTGTAGATTCTATACCAATGCTTGTTTTCCCTCCATCTATAATAAGTTCTATTTTGCCTTTGAGATCCTCTAAAACATCCTTTGCCCTTGTTGGACTCGGTTTTCCAGAGATATTTGCTGATGGTGCAACTAATGGAACCCCAACACTTTTAATAAGTGAGATAGCTATCCTGTTGTCAGGCATTCGTATAGCAACTGTATTGCTACCTCCTGTAGCAATATCTGGAACAATCTTTTTCTTTTTAAGAACAATTGTTAGCGGACCAGGCCAAAACCTCTCCATAAGAAGCTTTGCTATTTTAGGAGGCTTTTTTGCAAGCCTATGAACATCCTTTAATTCAGCTATGTGAACTATCAATGGATTGTCTGCCGGCCTTCCTTTTGCCTTAAATACATTTCTGATAGCATTCTCATCAAAGGCATTAGCACCTAATCCATAAACAGTTTCTGTTGGAAATGCAACAAGACCCCCTCTTTTTATAATATCTGCAGCGTACCTGATTTTTTCAGGCTCAGGTCTGAATTTGTTTATCCTAATTAACTTTGTCTTAATCATTTTTGTTATTACCCTAATAACTAAATAGGAAAAGCAGGCATTGCTTCAAGGCCCTTAGAAAGTGTTTGTTTATGTACAAACAAAAGATTATAAATACATTCATCAAGTTGCTACCTATGGAAATGGCGAAGACAATATGATGTTATTTTATGTGCTGTGTCCAAAGGCTTCTTGGCATATTTACTTGATTATACAAATGTTTCTTTAAGGATTAAGGTCATTATATGGGTTTACAGTAATAAAAGATTGTTTAAAATAAAAATAAAATAAAAAAGGAGAGAGTAAAAAATAACCCTCTCCAATAGCTATAATTTTTTATTATTTTATTCCATGCATGTTGTGACAGTACATTTATTTTCTTCAGCAAATGTTATCTGTCTTAGCTCTATTGCCTTTTTAGGGCATATCATTACACATACACCACAACCCTTACACCTCTCTGTATCTATATTTGATTTTTTTCTTTCTACTATAAATTTTATAGCATTAGGTTCAGGGCATGTCTGCATGCACATCTTGCAACCTATGCATTTGGTCTCATCAACAAAAGCTGCTACATACATATTGTTTATCTCCTTTTATAAATTTTTTTTACAGCTATTTTTTCATAGCTGCTGCCTTTTTATATGATTCGTCAAGAACCCTCGCATTAGATGCTATAAGCTTTTCTATTTTATCATATTGTTTCTTAATAGCCTCATCAAGGGCTGCTGTTGAACCTGATGCAACAAATTTGGCCTTTCCTCCAAACCTCTCTATTAAAGCCTCATGCATTGCCTTAGGGCTGACTATTTCAGTAATACCTAAAAGTGCGCCAAGCATAGCTATATTAGTTGCGAGTTCAGTGCCTCCAACCTCCCGAGCCAGATCAATTGCTGGGAAAAAATATACTTTTACATTGAGGTCTTTGAGGTTTTTATTTTCATCTTCTGAAAATGGTATCTCTTTGCTTGAACATACTATTATAATCCCCTCCTTTTTTATGCCAGAAAAGAATGGCATTGTATATGATTTGCCTTGAAGAATAACATCAGGATGGAATATCATAATAATATTTGGATAAAGTATCTCACCTGCATCAAATATCTCCTCATCCGATATTCTTACATAGCTTTCTGCAGGGGCAAGTCTCTTTTCAGCTCCAAAGAATGGATTGACAAGGGCATTTTTCCCATCCTTAACAGCAGCACTTCCTAATATATGGGCAGCGGTTACAACACCCTGACCCCCAAGTCCAGACATCCTTATATAAGTATTCATTAAACCGCTACCTCCTCTTCAGATTTTTTTTCAGTAGGCATTATCTCGGCTAAATATTTTTCAGCCTCTGGTGAAATATACTCACGAAAAGCATAATCCTTTTTTACTCTTTCTCTTGCAACCATTATCCCTTCCTGTGACTTTAGCTTGAGATTAGTAGGACATGGTGTATGAACCTGAATATACGTAGGACCTATTTCCCTAGCAACGAGGACTGCCTTTTTAAAACATTGGCCTATTAATTTTGGTCTAGCAGTAGATACAACAGCTACATAGGCACATCCAGCGGTTATTGCAAGGTCTGGGACATTTATTTTTCTAAATTTTTTTCCCATTGGAGCCATATTTAATATAGAACCCGGAAGGCTCATCCCACTTTCCTGGCCGCCTGTATTTGCATATAATTCATTGTCAAACATAACAGTAGTAATCTTTTCCCCTCTGAACCATGAATGTAGTGTCATGTCAAGACCTATGTCTGCTGTAGCGCCATCTCCAGCCATTACTATTACATCCTTTGTCTTATCAGGAAACCTTATCTTCAATGCCCTCTTAAGTCCAGATGCAATTGCATTCTGATTTCCAAAAAGGGAGTGGACATTATGCAAGGCAAGCTGTGGAAAGGCTAAGCTATTACAGCCTGTTGATCCAACAAGGATTGAATCCTCAGGAGTTGGAAGAGATGCCACTAAAAGACGAAATGCAAGGGCAAGATTGCATCCAGCACATAGTGGGTGCTCCTCTAATAGTTCTTTAAATGTCCCTAAATCCCCTACTGTCTTTTCACTTCCAAAGGGACCGTTATTTACAAGATCAATATATTCCTGTGGCATAACATCCTGAAAATATGGGTTAATCTTTGTTATATTAAGAGACATTTTATTTTCCTCCTATTCATTAAATTTTAAACGCCGACGAGAGCGCCTTCTTTTATAGTTTGTACAATTACCTCAGGTGGCATAGTCATGCCTCCATATACCCTTGGTCCTTTAATTATTCTGTCGTTGTTAGGTATTACTGAGGCAACCTCTCTACAGAACCATCCATTTCTGTTAAACTCTGGTATTACTATCTTTTCTGCCTTTGATAAAGCTGCCTTTATCTCATCAGCAGGAAATGGTCTGATCACCTTCACCTTAATAAGTCCTACATCGAACCCGTCCTTTTTAAGCATTTTTATAGCCTCTCTTGATTGTGCAACAGCAGTTCCTGATGCTATTATCTGAATAGGTGCGTCAGGATTGTCCTGCTCTATAAAGCTTCCGAGATATTTTTTAATGTATTTTTTAGCCCTGTAAGAAGCTGCCATAACCTCCTGCTGCCAGCTTGCATGTGCAGCATAACTGATAAAATTAGACTTCATAACAAATGGATCCCTCATAAGTCTGAAGGGAGGGGTCTCCATATCTATATGTGGAACAGGAGATAAAGCTGGATTATAGGGCATTAATTTTACATCCTCTGTAACGACTTTAACCTTTTGTCTTGTATGGGTAACAAAAAAACCATCAACAAATACACCCATTGGTATATGAACAGATGTCTGTTCAACTATATTAAAGCTCATTAAAAGCATGTCATAGAGATCTTGTGCATTTTCAGCATGAAGCATCATTATACCAGTATCAAGCAAAAATCCCATCTCTATGGTATCGGGCTGTATAGTTAATGGGGCATTAATTCCCCTTGTCATAAAAGCCATGACAATAGGAAGTCTTGACCCAGCCCACATGGGAAAGTTTTCAAAGGCCCTTAAAGTGCCAGGTCCGCAAGTTGCCGTAAATGTCCTTACACCAGCCATCGCAGCACCTGCTATCTCTGACATAACAGCAAACTCATTTTCCCCCCTGAAATATTCCCTGACATATCCTTCTGCATATAGGTCTCCAACTAAATGCATACTCTCACTCTGTGGGGTTATGGGATAGGATATAGCTATATCTACATTTGCTCTCCTAATAGCCTCTCTAACAGCCTCGCTACCAGTTATAAACTGCTCTTCTCTTTTTGCCTCAAAGAGCATATATTCTGTTGATACCTCTTTTAATTCATCTATCTTCTTAGGCATATTCTTATGCACCTCCCTTTTTCATTTCCCTTATTGTATCTAATAACATCTGAAGGGTTGAGTTATCAGTATCTCTTAATGAAGTATTTGCCTCTTCATGCCCTTCTTCTGCACATAATGCAATTGTATAGCAGTCAGTTCCGCCTCTAATAATTTTGAGTGCGAGATTTGCCTGATGGCAATGAACTCCAATGAATACTCCTACATCTATCTTGTTATGCCAAATAGTAAGATTTGGATGATTAGGATTTATCTCAACTGCGGGATTAATCATTGGGTATTTTGGTCTATAATCAGGCATTGGTATAATCTTTGCGTTTACCTCTTTTGCAATTTCCCTCACAAGCTTGCCTCTTTGTAGGGCATAATCAGTTGTCTTCCATAATAGTAGAGGTCCAGGGAAAAAAGTAGGATTTTTTGCCTCTAAAAGCTTTTTTGCTATGTTTCTTATCCCTATCTCCCTTGGAACACATTCACCCTCTATAAATGATTGTCCATGCTCAGGCAGACATACGCCATGCATTGCAGCAGCAGGTGGCAAATAACCTTCCGGCCCTTTTAAGACCTTGTAACTTAACATGTTTGTTTCCTCCTTTGATTTATTATTATCCTTAAATACTAAATTATTCTAATTTCATTAGGAAGGTATTAAAATAACTTATTTTTATATTTTATGTCCACACTCTTTTATTTTTTCTTGTCTTGTAATATCAGAATCAATTTTTCTTATCTTTATTGCTGTAATTTTATACTCAGGTGTTTTGCTTAAAGGGTCAAGGGCATTGTTAGTGACAAGATTAATAGGATCTTCGCAAAAATGAAATGGGGCAAAGACCACCCCTGGCATAACTTCTTCAGTTACGCTTGCTCTTAATACCACTTTTCCGCGGCGTGAAACTACCTCTACATCATCACCATCTAATATTTCATATCTTGCAGCGTCCTTTGGATGTATCTGTAGATATGCCCTATCTGTTCTCTGTTTTAGATATGGAACAAATCTTGTTATAGTGGATGTATTGTAATGATATGCATCCCTTCCTGTTATTAAGGTAAAGGGGTATTCTTCATTTGGTGTTTCTGCAGGCGGTCTATAATTAACAGGAACAAAAAGGGCACGACCAGATGGTCTTGGAAACTTATCTGTATATTTAACTGGTGTGCCAGGATGACAAATATCAGGACATGGCATATGTATTGCATTACCATCAGTGAGTCTTTCATAGGTAATACCTGCCATGTCTGGAATAGCCTTTCTGATTTCCTCCCAGATGTCTGATTCTGTATTATAGGGAAATAAATTTGCATGACCCATTTTATGTCCTAACATTTTAATTATCTTCCAATCAGGCAGGCTTTCTCCAAGAGGAGAAATTGCAGGATTTAATAGTTGTACAGCCCTATCAAGCCTTATGTATGTTCCAGCCTTTTCAGCAAATGTACATGCAGGAAGCACTACGTCTGCAAATTTAGCTGTCTCTGTCATAAATATATCCTGAACCACGAGAAAATCGACTTCCATTAATGCCCTTCTAATTAAATTAAGATTTGCCTGTGATAATGCTGGATTCTCTCCGGCTATATAAAGGGCACGTATCTTATTAATGCCGCTGCCTTCCTCAGCAAGGACATTTGGAAGAAATTCAGTTGAGGTCAATCCCTCTTTGGTTGGCAATGATTCTACTGCCCAGAGTTTTTTAAACTTCTCCTGAGCATCTGGGTCTGTAACATATTTATATCCTGGAAAAATATCAGGCAAGGCGCCAATAAATGAGGCACCCTGAACATTATTTTGCCCCCTAACAGGACTTAAGCCCGTATTAACCCTTCCGATATTGCCAGTTAGAAGAAGAAGATTAATAAGAGCAGAGACATTGTCAACACCACATATATGCTGGGTCATTCCCATTCCCCACAAAGTTACAACGTTGCCAATTGTTGCATATAGCCTTGCAGCATCTATAATTGATTTAGCAGAAACTCCTGAGATATTCTCAGCAAATTCGGGGGTATATTTTTCAACAGATGTTTTGAGTTCTTCATAACCCTCTGTCCTGTTATTTATAAATCTTTCATCAATGAGATTTTCCTTTATAATCACATTAGCCATTGCATTTAGAACAGGTATCTCTGTGCCAGGCCTTATTTGTAAGAATATATCTGCTATTTTTGCGACAGAAGTCATACGAGGATCCATAACAATTATCTTATGGCCTTTATTCTTTGCTGTTTTAATCTTTTTAAAGTAAAGCCTTGGGTGACATACCTCAGGATTATAACCAGCTATGAATATGAGTTTTGTATCTTCTATTTCATCCATTGTATTAGACATAGTAGCGCTTCCAATAGACCTCATCAAAGCTTTAAGAGAGGGGATATGGCATATCCTCGCACAACTATCAATATTGTTGGTCCCTATTACAGTCCGAACAAATTTCTGGTAAATATAGATCTCTTCATTGGTGAAACAGCCTGATCCCATAAATCCAATACTGTCAGGGCCATGCTTGTCTTTTATTTCAGATAGCCTTGAGGCAATGATATTTAAGGCATTATCCCATGAGGTCTCCTTAAAGGTATTATTATCTCTGACCAGAGGTTTAGTAAGCCTTTTTGGGTTATGAACAAAATCAGCAACCTTCACAGCTTTTGGACAGAGAAATTTATCCCCTTTCATAAAGGGAGATACCTTTTTTATATAATTGTTCTCTGTTGTCAGAACCATTAAACAGCCTGCACCGCAGTAAGGGCATACAGTTAAGGTCTCTTTTGTCATTAGTTAGCCTCCACCAAATAGGAATAGGTATTGTAACAATTTATTGTTTGTTCTAAATCTTAAATTAAAAACCCAATCCAACATGGGGTTTCGCTACCTTATCAAGTTCACGTCTTGCAGCCATATCCATTAGAACCCTCTCTTTTCTGAACCTACCAGGCTGATATTTGACAAGCTTCAATTGTTCCCTTCTCATATCAACCCATTCAATACCCTTTTGGAGCATTTTCTCAGGGTCCGCTTCAAAAAAGAAAGCAGCACCAACCTTTTCCTGCCATTTATTTTCCATTATGTCAACAACCCTCTTGCTGCCTTTAACAGGAGACTCTCCACCAAATATGACTGTAGAGCCTGAAGCCACAAAATATGTGCCTATTGCAAGTGCCTTCTCACTCCACCATTCAGGTGCAAATGCGATACTTGGCATACCAGCCATCTCAGGGCTAAGTCCGCCTGTTGTTGCCATGAGGGTTCTGATCATCAAGACCCTTGCTGTATCAACGCAGGCACCTATATGCATTACAGGCGGCATACCTATTGCCTCACATACCTCCCTCATGCCTGGTCCAGAATAATTATAAGCAGTCTCTGGCGTGGCAAAGCCCATCTGAACAGCAGCATGTCCTGCACATCCTGCTACAACAACAAAGAAATCATTCCTTACTAACTCCTCTATTAAATACCTCTGAATAGAGGCCCCTACAGTCCCTGGGTGATGACATGCAGCAATACCAGCGGTTCCTCTAATCCTACCTGCCATTATAGCATCATTAAGGGGTCTGAAAGATTTTCTAAACAGTCCACCCTGCATGTAGCTAAAATACTCTCGTGAAAAGCCTACCACTGCAGCCTTTGCTTGTAATTCATCTATTGGACAACCCTTGCCTGTTCTATTTGCGAAATTATCAATTGCAAGCTTTAGAATCTTTATCGCCGTCTCTTTTGCATTATGTTCATCAAATTCAATATGGACTGCTTCTGTAAGATGCCCCTTTGGGCTTGTTGTTACTACCTTTGTATGAAATCTCTTGGCTGCAGGAATTATAGATGGCTGTACACATTGAACATCAACAACCATTGCATCAACAATACCTGTCATAATAGCAAGTTCCTGCTCGAGGAATGAACCAGCAGACCCAATCCCTCTCCTTGTAAGGATTTCATTAGCAGTGCAGCACATTCCCGCAAGGTTTATACCATTTGCACCCTTGCTTCTTGCATATGCAATAAGTTCAGGATCTGTATGGATATCAACAATGACCTGTGCTAATGCTGGTTCATGTCCATGTATGATTACATTAACCTCATCCTTTTTGAGCACTGCAAGATTTCCTTTGCTTCTAATTGGTTTAGGAGTACCAAATAGTATATCAGAAATATCAGATGCAACGAGGCAGCCTCCCCATCCATCGACAAGTCCAACCCTTAATGTATGATCCATAAGGCTGTCAACATCCTGATCAACTCCCATTGTAGTCCGATGAAGTGCCTCTGCTATTTCTCTGTCAACCCCTCTTGGCCTTAGATTGTGCTTAACCCACCTTTCATAGGTGCCTTTAGGGGCCCTTTTAAGATATACTAATTCGCCCTCTTGTTGACCGAATTGTTCAAGATGTTTCAATGCAACCTTTTCTGCAATCTCCATTATCTGCTCGTCTGATATATTTCTGATTTCCCATGGCATAAGGTCATAATCTCCTTCTGTTACCCTTGAATCTCCTCTAAGTTCGGTAATCACAGGATGGTCTATTTCCATTGCCATTGCAACAGATAGGAGTTTTCCTTTATCCCTTATTTGAAAGTCTTTTGTCTCGCCTCTTGCAACAGAAAGAAGTGTGAAAACAAGGTCCCTCGCATGGTCTGAATGAGTGGCAGCTCCAGCAGCAACCATCCTCAAAAAGTTCCTCGCTACCACTACATCTACATCTGCACCGCAGATTCCCCTTAGATTTTCACCATTCTTACCAACAAGCCTACAGGGACCCATATGACACATTCTACAGCAGGAGCCCTCCTGTCCTATTGGACAAGGCTTCATCCTTTTTGCCCTGTCAAATATAGTGTCATATCCTTGATCTATAGCACATTCAGCAATCCTCTCTGCTATTGGGTCTGACATTCTTTGAATCTTTTCCATATAATCCTCCTAACTT